>FMSI01022548.1_pt1 | contig 11627 bp, 13 predicted proteins | sample 1504471 | NCBI WGS metagenome assembly FMSI01 (sample SAMEA4475357, study PRJEB15587) | soil metagenome | biome: Soil; feature: Field | place: India | collected 2015-03-11 | depth 0 m
AACGACTACCTCAACGGAATATGTGAAATAGACAAAGCCCTCATAGACTTAAGCGAAAAAACCGCCACCCCCGGAAAATTTTTCGTCTGCCTAGCCAACCCATCCGTAGAAGCCATCAGAGACATGTCATCAAAAGACAGAAAATGGGAAATGCGCGCCCTCGGAAGGCTCCTTTCTCTCAGAAACTCCCTCCTAAACGCTAAAGGCTTCGACTACCTAATCTTCGACACAAGCCCAGGACTCCAATACTCCTCCATAAACGCAGTAGTAACCGCCGACCTAGTAATAGTAGCCACAAGCCTAGACACCTCAGATGTAGAAGGAACAAAAAGAATGCTACGCGAACTCTACGATCTATTTGAAAAGAAAACAGAAATCGCCCTAAACAAAATCCTATACGAAGAATCCCTAAGATCAGGAAAAGAAAAACTCCAAGCAATGACCAAAAACATATATGAAGTTCCCCTTTTAGGAGTCATACCCTGCTTCTGCGACATCACAAGAGCTCAAGGAAGAATAATCTTCGTACACGAAAAACCAGACCACCCCTTCACAAAAATTTTGGAAGAAATAGCAAACAAAGTGGACAAACTCTAAACCCCTTTCATTGCGCTGCCAGCTTATTCACAAGCAGATACACCTTACAGTTTTTACATTTCTCATAATCCTTCTCATTACATTGCCTGCATATAATACGGTTCAATTCCCTTATCTCATAACCCACAAGCCAACATCTCCACACAAAATTAGCAAGATTTACGTATATCCTATATTCCCCATTTCGAAATATTTCCCCTAGATAGATAAAAATTTGCATATCAATCACTAGGATTAGTCTTTGCCTTACTGAACAACATTAATGGTTATCGCCAGCCCCTCATAAACCATAATAGCATTCCTACACTATTCCATAATTGCAGGAGCGATATCCCCTAAAAGGTCTATGTGAACAACAAATTTATAGAGCAATAGTCATTCTGATAAAGCATTAAATGCAAGGATAGATAGTCCATTGAACCGTTCAGCGATAATCATCGCAGGAGGCCTCTCAAAAAGGTTTGGACAAGAAAAAGGATTAGTTCCATTAGCTAACAAACCCTTGATAAAATATGTTGTTGAAGCAGTCAACCAAATAGTTGACGAAAAATAGTGGTTGTAAACTCAAAAGACCAAGCAGATATTTTCGCCCAAATCTTAGAAAACGTGAAAACTGTCATTGACAATTTGCCCATGCATGGACCGCTGGTGGGCGCCGCAACAGGCTTCAAAACGGCAAACGGAGAATATGGGCTTCTGCTTCCATGTGATACTCCCTTAGTCTCCAGAGAAGTCTTAACGCTTCTTCTTGAACTATGTGTAAACAGGAATGCGGTTATCCCCCCGTTGGCCAAATGGCTACATAGAGCCTTTGCAAGCCGTTTACCGCATAAAACCAGCGTTAGAAGCTGCTGAAAACGCCTTAAAAGATGGAAAAAGCGATATGCGCTCCATGATTGAAAGGTTGCGGGGCGTACGCTACGTTTCCACACTTGTGCTTCAGCAGTTTGATCCGGATCTTAAATTCTTCATGAATGTCAACACGCCCCTGGACTTGAAAAAAGCTGAACAATTATTAAAACATGGAAAGTCTAATACTTTATACTGAGGTACAATAGTACTAGGAGAGCTGCGAAGGTAAATAGGTCGGGTAGCAAAGCAAAAGGTCCTAGACCGAAAAGTCTGAAGCCGAAAGCCCGTATAATGATGGGGTTAGACGTAAAAGCGTAGAGAAGCAGCGTTGCCGAGAATATTATTAGGCCTACGGTGAATTCTGAGCGCGTTTTCCTGTAGAGGTCAGCGTATATCAGCACTAGGAAGATTAAAAGGGTTATGTTGATTGTTGAAACGACTGTTTTTGCTATGTAGAAGAATTCAATGTCTCCGGGAATATAAGACGGGCGTTCTGGTGGCGACCATGGCGGACGCGGAGACCAGAAGGTTGAAGCAGCCCATGTAGCTGCCAATATAGCTACCACTATTATAGTGGGTAAAAGTATCCGCAACAGCGAAATTCTCGATTTCTGGTTCATTTCATGATTCATTTGCTTTTCCTCCTTTTCTACTTTTTCCAAATTTTCCTCATAATCTCCTCAAACAAGGCATAATTCTCCTCCATAACCGGAGACAAGAAATAGGTGGTGCCATATCCCTCACCCGCAGAAACTATTATTCTGTTTTTCTCAAGAACCCTGAGATGATGCCTTATCGTCCTATAATCCAGTTTAAGATGACTTGCCAACTGATTCGCATTCTGTGGAGCCTCTTTCAATGCCATAATTATTCTCGCCCGTGTAAGGCCGCCTCTTGTACCTGCAACTAGCCAACCAAGCAAGTACTTCAAGGGACGTGAAGGGGCAGACATTTGAGGCTCCTCGAATTTGACTAAACATATTTCACATTGAATAATAAATGTATACTGCTTAAAAGATTAGGAACGAATTTTAGTCTAATTCTGAAAATTCCTTAATAATCTAAAAGGGCTGCTGGCATTGTTAGGCGCGCGCCTTAGCTAGATGGAGGTGAATAGATATAGAGAAAAAGAAAGCGTTGGCTTTGTTATCGGTTGTAGTGGTTGCAGCAGTTGTAAGCGGCATTGCATTGAACGCGTATTCGGCTGCAGATGCTAGCACACAAACGACAATTAATGACGAGCAGTGTTGGAATCATAACGTCGGATGGAATGTTGGGCTTGATGAAAACATGAGTGCAGGAATGAAAGGCTGGCCGTGTGGAGGCATGCGTGAACGGGGATACAAGGGATTTATTGAAGTTAGCGATGAGTTCAAAGAGAATGTGATTAACATAGCCAAAAAAGACATGGACGTGCAGAATTTGCTAAACGAAGGATATAATATTATAGGGGTCAGGCCAATAATTGGGACTGTGGTTGAGGGAGACGGTACCGTTGTTTCGAAGGCAACGAGCGCGGTTCTAATGTTGGAGAAGGATACAACTGGCAGCGCTTATATATGGGTGGATTTAGAACAAGGAAAAGTGATGCAGATAGAAATCTTAACTAGGACTATAATTGAAAAGCCCTAGGGCGACGCTAGAAGTTAAAGGAAAACCTCAAAAGCTCCTCTCTTTTTTAATAATAAATTTAAGGCGTATTAATAAATAGCAAGGTTATACCTTTCCGCTTTTCTCTGTATTAATTTGTTCGATGTATGGATAAATTTCTGGCAGATTTTGATATAATTCTGAAAAATTCTTTAATATTTCCTATGATGCTGCTCAAAGCTTAGAGTTTATCTGAAGGGTGAAGTGTTTGGGGGCTTTGGCAAGAGCGGTTAAGGATGTTTCGAGAAGGAAAATAAGGACCCTTTTAGTGATAATTGCGTTGAGTTTCTCCATAGCTATTATGGTTTCTATTCCTGCGGGTGTTATTGCAAATCAGAAAGCCACACAAGATATAAGCGAAAATTACAGCACATTAATAGCTAATATCCAAGAGGAAATCAACAAGACATCAACGTTAATTGAGGTTAGGGCTTCGTCTGGCAGGCCCTCCTCTATGCCATCTGGCGTACCGCCCTCTGGATTTGGACAGCAAGGAGAGACTTTTATTAATGAAACGTTTATCGACGAATTTCGTTCCATAAAGGGTGTTAAGGACATCGTTCCATTCATTGAAGTGTCATCTGAAGAAACAACTAGCGAAACCATGAGTACTCCGCGGGGAAACTTTACAATTTCCCGACCTCTTTACACAATTATAGGTGTTCCTCTAAACGCTTCCTTAATAGAGAGTTATACTGTACTGCCAACAAACATAACAGTAGGGAGAAACCTTTGCGATGGGGACAGCGGAGTTATTATCATAAGTTCCAATCTCTCTGATTATCTTGGAGTAAGCGTTGGCGACGAGATCGAGATTTACGGGGAATATTTTTCGGTTGTAGGAATCTATGAACCCACGGCTCAAGCAACTACCGAAGCAAGAACAGTTTACATGAATGTCTTTACTGTTCAGATGAGAAACGTGTACATGAACATTTCTGATGTTCAAAGGATATCTGGCAATATAGGGAAACGTGAGTAGGCTTGATATATATGCAAAGGACGCTTCCTATGTAGATGGAATAGCTGAAGTGATACGAACAGCCTATTCAGGGCTTTATGTTACCACCTATAAAGACCGCTTACAGAACCTTGAGCGTACCCAAGAAATGTATCAAACCACGTTGGAAAATGCTGAATCCACTCTTAGTCAGATGCAAGCGGTTGCCTTCCAAGAAATTGTGATAGTGATTGTCGCCACAAGCCTAATCGTTTTATTTACGATGCTTTACACGGTACGTGAAAGGACAAAAGAGATAGGCATCCTTAAGGCTATAGGGTTCAGTAACTGGAATGTTATGAGCCAGTTTATGCTTGAAGGAATGTTAATAAGTTTAATGGCTGGAGTGGTTGGCATCGCTGTGGGAATAGTCGGAGCACCTTTATTTTCGTCCCTTCTGCTTCCCACTGTCAACCCGTTTCCCACACAGCAGCAAGGATTTCCTGGACAAACTGTAAATTTTGGAGCCGCAGTATCCCGGTCTGTTTCCGTCATGCCAGACTTACCGACTATTTTATTAGTATTCGGCGTAGCTTTGACGCTTGGAGCAGTAGGAAGCTTATATCCTGCGTGGCGAGCAGCAAGAACAAGCCCTATGGAGGCGTTAAGATATGAGTGACTTGGTTCTGGAAACTGAGAAACTGAACAAGGTTTACAGATTAGGCGGAAGGCAAATTCGAGCTCTTTCAGACGTAAACCTTAAAGTGGAAAAAGGCGAATTCGTTTCAATAATGGGGCCTTCAGGCTCAGGTAAAACCACATTGTTAAACATATTAGGATGCCTTGACAGGCCAACATATGGAAAGGTTGTTTTAGACGGCGTAGACGTCACAAAAGTGCCGGAGAGGGAGCTCTACAAGATAAGAAGACATAAAGTTGGGTTTGTCTTCCAAAATTTTAACTTACTCCCATATTTAAGTGCAATTGAAAATGTTGAACTTCCTATGGAAGGCACCGGAAAGTCTAAGGAGGAAAAAAGGAAAAGAGCTCGAGAGTTGCTGAAATTAGTTGGTTTGTCGGAGAGAGAAAAACACAGACCCCTTCGATTAAGTTCAGGGGAACAACAGAGAGTCGCTATTGCACGTGCCTTAGCTAACAATCCTGCAATAATTCTTGCCGATGAACCTACAGGCAACTTGGATTCAAAAACTGGTCACGAAATTGTTAAGCTATTAGGCAAATTGAATATGGAACAAGGAACAACAATTATTATGGTGACTCATGATAGCAGCAAAGCCTCACTTGCAGGCAGAATCCTTTTTCTCAGTGATGGAAGGCTTCTTGAAAAGGAGAAGCAAGGGACACATATCTTGAAAAAAGCGCAGGCATGTCCCAACTGCGGGAGAGAAGTTCAACCAAATGACGTTTTTTGCCCAAGCTGTGGCAAGAAGCTCTAATAAAGGAGGTGATAAACATTGGAACTTCAGCAAAAACCAAAAACGGTGTTCTCAACAAAAGCTGTCCTTTTAACAATTCTCATAGTTGTTAGTCTGTTTGCTGGAGGGCTCTTGGGCTATTTAGTAGGATGTTCAAACAAGATCGGTGAACTGCAAAATCAAATTTCAACTCTTCAACAGCAAATGTTAAATCTTCAATCAATACAAAGTGCAAACCAAAGTATTACTTACATCTTAGGAGAAAATGTCTCCCTCTCCAAATTATACGAGCAAGTCAAAGATTCAGTTGTCACAATTAGGGGAATAACAATACAATATGATATTTTCCACCGTCCATACTATTCACAAGTTCAAGGTTCAGGATTCGTCTACAACCTCACAGGGGAAATGGTGATAATCACAAACTACCATGTAATCGAAGGCACAATTAATGTAACTGTAACTTTCATAAACGGAAACGGGTACGAAGCCACGCTGCTGGGTTCAGATCCCTACGCGGATCTCGCGGTGCTTTCTGTAAACGCGCCTCAGAACGAGTATAAACCACTTGGAATTGTTAGCTCATACACTCTGGAAGTTGGGGATATAGTTATAGCTGTTGGCAATCCCTATGGACTGGCTGGATCGATGACTATAGGCATAGTAAGCGCGCTGGGTAGAACATTAACCGAGGAACAGACAGGTGGATATCCGATAGCCGATATTATTCAGACAACTGCCCCGTTGAATCCGGGCAATTCTGGAAGACCTCTTCTAAACCTTGACGGCAAAGTTGTGGGCATAACAACAGCAATTGTAAGCGACTCCCAAGGGTTGGGGTTCGCAATACCTTCAAGCACAATTTTACGGGAAATCGATTCTTTAGTGACTACAGGCTCTTACAATAAGCATCCATGGCTTGGCGCTGCAGGGGTGGACATGACCTATGAAATAGCAAGAGTCATGGACGTAAATGTCACATATGGATGGCTAATAACTCAAATGACGAGTGGTGGACCAGCAGCCAACGCAGGTTTAAAAGGCGGAACAAAACAAGTTCTAATTGCAGGCGAATATGTAACGGTTGGCGGCGACATCATAATTGCCATAAATGGAATGAGAATAACAAACATAGATGCTCTTTCAGCTTACCTTGAGGAGAACACTGCGCCAGGACAAACAATTAACGTAACAATAGTGAGAGGCAACCAAAAAATAGATGTTACGGTAACGCTGGGAACACGTCCATAACCAAAGTTGTTAATGGCCATTTTTACAACTTACTTTTTATGTACTCTTCTGTTTTAGAAAACAGTTTTTCAATGTCATCATTAGTGTGCGCCTTGCTTATGGCGCCAAAATGGGTTGGCAGAAAGAAAACGCCTTCAGCGATTAGATTTAGATGGTATTCGGCGAGTTTCTCCCTGTCCGCTTCAAAAGCGTCCTGTGCATTCTTTATCCTCTTTTTTGTAAAGTGCACGCTGAAAAGGGAGCTTGCTCCCGTCACTTGTACGTCTACCTCTCTTGACTTGAAAACTTTCCTTATTTCTTCTCTGACCTTTTCGCCGGTTCTGTTCAGCCGTTCTATTATGCTTCCATCTTCAAGAAGTTTAAGTGTTGCCAAACCCGCAGCCATTGTTATTGGGTTCGCACAGAAGGTTCCGCCGTGAAAGGAATAGTTGGGGCGCTGATACGCGAGGGTGTCAAGCAGTTCCATGATTTCTCGGCGTCCACAGAAGGCGCCGATGGGAAAGCCACCGCCAAGAATTTTTCCAAAGGTTGTGATGTCTGGCAAGACATTATAGTATTGTTGTCCACCACCCGGTGCCAGTCTAAAACCTGTGATCACTTCATCAAAGATTAGCATTATTCCTTTCTCGTCGCAGAGCTCCCTAATTCCCTTCAAAAACTCCCTTTCAGCTGGAATGCATCCTCCAGAGCCTAGAACAGGTTCAACTATGACTGCGGCGAAGTGTTCATCGCTTAATTTTTTCCTTACTTCTTCAAGGTTATTGAAGGGAGCTAAAAGGGTGTCTTGATGGGCGACCTCTGTTAATCCGGCTGACTCTGGAATTTCAAAGGGATATTTTACTCCCTTGTGGAGGGCGTCGTAGCCTCCGTGCCATCCCCCCTCAAACTTGAGGACTTTGCTTCTACACGTATACGCCCTTGCAAGGCGCACCGCGTACATGTTTGCCTCTGTTCCAGAATTTGTAAACCGCGTCATCTCAGCTGTTGGAACCATTTTTGCAATCTGCTCAGCAAATTTAACCTCAAGTTCATGGGCTGTGCCAAAATGGGTGCCCTTTTCAATTTGCTTTTTAACCGCTTCCACAACTTCTGGAGGACTATGACCAAGTATATGCGCGCCGTGTCCCATCCAATAGTCTACGTACTCGTTTCCATCCACATCATAGAGTTTGCTTCCCTTTGCCTTTGCCGTGTAAAAAGGGTAAGGTTTAAAGTAGCGGATTCCATAAGAGACTCCTGCCGGAAGAAAATTTCGCGCTTGCTCATACAAAGCCTTGGACTTTTGTGTTTTTGCGGTATACTTTTCAAACATTGTGCTTCCTTCTGGAATTTTTCAGTTTTAATTCAACCGCCTATTATATTTTCTGCACAGGTTGCGCTTTGCTTTGGAGAAAAATTTTTAAGCAGATTCTGTAGCAAGAACTTTTTTGACCTATTCATGTTCAATTTTGGAGAAGTTGCGAATGAATATAGAAAAAGAATTGATTATTGCCCTATTAAAATTAAGAGGTAATGGTTCAATTTTAAACGAAAAAGTTTATAAAGAGTAAAAGTTTCCCGAAATGTTGCGCTAAATTTGCTTAAAAAGTTGGAAAAAGAGGGCCTAATTTATCTCCACGATAATCTTTTGGAGGTCTCCGGCTTTCAGAGGCTTAGACTGGCTGTTTATGCTGTCCAGTTGGGCGCTGATCTAGAATAACCTCATATCCACTTTGACAGTTGCTGAGAATATTGCATTTCCAATGGAATGGATTCAGAAATCAGAAAACTACATAGAAAGGCGCGTCAGGGAACTTTTAGAAATGTTCGGTTTACAGCAAAGAACAAAACATTTTCCATTTCAATTAAGCGGCGGAGAACAGCAACGGGTAGCCTTTGCCCGCGCACTAGCAAATGACCCACCCCTACTCCTTATTGATGAACCCACTGGAAACTTGGACTCAAAAACAAGTCTAAAAATTGTCGAGATACTTCGGAAACTTATGTGTTGCATCAACTCTTTTTCTCCTCTTGTTCAGCGATAAACTAGGCTTTGGAATCGCGTTAACGGTTGAGGAAAAATTAACCGCTGGTTTTTCGACAGTCTTTTCACGCTTCCTAATTTTTATAAGCCTTTTATTCTTCATATCTGGAGCAATATTCGCATCTTTCCTAGTTTTCATCATGATGTCTCAGCGAATCCGAGATATTGGGTTAATGAAGGCCGCCGGCTGTCCAAACGACCTAATTTTTGGCTATTTCTTTAATGAACTTTTAATAGTTACACTTATCAGCTGTTCTCTAGGTGCGAAGTCTTTTCCGCCGTAAATCAGCAACCATCCGCATCCTATTATGCCTAACAGCGGTTTTCCTTCTCATAACAGTGGCTGTTGCAAGCGGAACAATCGCTGGTCAAACAACTAAAAGCTGGATTGAAAAGGCTGTTGGCAGAGACATAATCCTAATAGCTCACCGTGAAATGTGCACTCAATACAAAATTTTGTTATCAAAGTTTTACGAAAGCAAAGCAAAGAAAACCCAACCTTCAACTATACCGAAGAAAAATACTGGATACCAGAAGAACTTATCAACCGTTTAAACGCTATGTCGCCTAGCATTAGTTTAGAAAAGCGCCTAATTGCATGGGCACACACCCATACAAAATCCGTTTCCCAAGCAAGCCAGCTCATCGGCCGTAAAGTAGCATGGAAAAGCGGCAAAAACAAAATAATTGGAAAAATTGTGGACACACATGGCAACAAGGGTTTGGTTCGGGCAAAGTTTAGAAAGGGTTTACCAGGCCAAGCCTTAGGAACAACTGTTGAACTTGTTGGATAAACTTTTTTCAAAATATTTCAATTTGTCCACATGCACGGGCAGCTGACTTAAAAAGTCTTGTAACTGAAAAATGGGGACGACAGGTACGCCACCGTAAAACTTGAATCTGCTGGGAACAAGCGACAAAACCGCTGGAACCACCTTAACCTTACTCCAAGCGGCACAGCCAAGCCTTTCAAAAGCGTTCACAGACTCTGCAAGGGCAAAAGCCCTTTCAACTTGTTTTTCAACAATTTTCTTTAAGGCCGACGGATACATTCCCCTATGCCAGTGCTTGCAGTCCACACAAAACCGCAAGGGGTCTTTTGAATCCGACAACATCTATTTCCCACCTACGTCCAGCATGTTTAAACCGTACATTCTCCATATACCGTCTTTTTGGTGAAAGCTGGTGAGCATACGGTGACGTACTAGATTTTAAAGTAATACCAATCCAACTGATTCAACTTGAACGAAAAATGGCAAGGCGCCAAAGTGAAAAAATTTAACCGTTTAGTTAGTTAAAGATTCAGGTTGCCTCTATCACGTTTTAGAATTCGCACCTTCTCTGGAAGCCTATTCCTCTCCCAGTCTGCCCAGCTTATTTCTTTGAAAATCCATTTTTTCCCCAAGTGAGCTGCAACCACTGCATGTTTAAACTGGTTTTCCAGGGGAACGAGTTCGTTAAGGAATCTGAAGAGCTTTTCAATTTGTTGCCTTGGAAAATAAGCGTAGTAGCTGGCGTTTTTAACTTCAAAGGCGTAAACATGAGTATCTTTTCTAGCTATAATGTCTGGCAGAGGATTGAGACTTGGATTGCTGACTGGAATGCGAACTGCACTGTAACCGTTCTTTTTTAAAAGTTTTACAAGGACATTTTCGCTGTAGAATCCTCTCTTGCGCCATTTTCGAATAGCTTCTTTATCTAATTCCCTAACCATCAATGAGCCACTTCATTTCTGAATTAAAGAGGAAGGATTAAAGATTTTCCGCTGATATAAATTTCAAGATAAAGCTTGTAGAGGAATGTTGCACGTTCTTTGCTCGAGAGTTAGAATTTGGGTCTTTTGTGCGTTTTAATGGGAACTTTAAGGGTTTGCTCCTCAACTAGGCATTCTTTTAAGTAATCGTCTAGGGTGGCTGCTGGCACAACCTCTATCTTGTAGTCCCTTATGTCGATGGAGTGATCAAAGTTTTTCTTGGGAATAACAACTTTTTTGAATCCCCAAGCTTCGGCAGCCTTAATTTTTTCATAGACCCCCCCTACTGCTGTCACTTGAATAGTATTGCCTACTCCTAGGTTTATTTCACCTGTAACCGCCACATCTTGTCTAACGGGTTTGCCTTCAATAAGTGAACACAAAAGTATGGCCATTGTTACGCCTGCGGATGGGCCGTCCACGCCATAGGACTGGGCGAAATCTATATGTGTCAAATAGTCTTGGGCTATGTCTATGCCGTATTTCTGGAGAATAACGCTTCTGACTTTTGCTATGCTATCAGCTATAAAGCTCTGTCCCTTAGCTACGCCAGTCACCTTATAATAGCCCTTAAACGGATAATTTCTCGGAAGTTCGCTTTTGTTAACCATGTGGGCTTTTACGCATAGGACGCTTCCAGTCATCTCACCGCTATACGGGTCTCTAACGACTGCTAGACCGTAAATCTGTCCGAGTTTTGCTCCTTCAGGCTTTATTTCAAGCAACTTGCCTCTTTCGCTGATTTCATGCTCCAATATTTGCCTTTGAATTGTTTTACAATGGTTTTCTATGGCTTCCCGGACATGCCTTCTTTCAACAACTTTGCAGCCTTCATTCATGGCTAGGGTTGCGGCCGTCTTAATAATTGAAATTAACGGTCTAAACCGCGTTGTTAAGGCGTCTTTCTTGTTGCTTCTTCTTCTACTTTCCTCAACGATTTCTTCACATGCTTCTCTGCTGAAGGGAATTAGGTTGAAGCGTTTAACTTCTTGGGCTATGAACTGCACGTATTTCCGCCTGTTTCCCACAGTGTTAGGCATATCATTATTCATTCTCACAACTTTGCCATAACCATAAATCCTATCCATTAGGGCGGGGTGAATCTGGTTTATGCTGTCGAAGTTT
>FMSI01092757.1_pt1 | contig 11617 bp, 6 predicted proteins | sample 1504471 | NCBI WGS metagenome assembly FMSI01 (sample SAMEA4475357, study PRJEB15587) | soil metagenome | biome: Soil; feature: Field | place: India | collected 2015-03-11 | depth 0 m
GCCGTTGATCCAATCCTCAATCATTGCTCGGGTTTGAGGTGCTGGGACCTCGTCACCGACATAGTTTGCAATCAATGCGTTCACTACAACGGGTGCCGCCTTGGCAGCGTCGGCCTCGGATAACTGGAATCTTGCGGCTAGTTGGCGCGCGACCAGGGCAGGCAGTCTGGCGCGAATAAAATTTTCGGCATACTGCTGCAGCGGCATGCGGCCTGTATCTGCGTTGATTTGTGTCACACGCCGGCTTTCGATGTGCAAAGTGTTGGTGGTATCGAGTGTTACGATGCGAAACGCGCACGGGTATTGAACCAAAGAGGCAGTCTGGACATCGCAAAGCTCCGAGACAGTCTGCAGCGTTTCACCTACAAGATAAGCGGCGTCTTGCGAGTGATAGTGTCCGGTGAAAATGACCTTCAGTCCCGCCTGCGCGAGTTGAGTGCTCACAGCAGGCCAGTTATCAACCAAATATTCGCTGAACTGTTCGTTCTGGCCGATGAAATGCTGGTTCAGACCATGATGCATGAATGCAATCACACGTTTGCCGCCTGTGCGCGCTTGTTGGAGCTTGAGCTCGACCCAAGCCATTGTTTCCGGCCTGATTCTGCCGCTGATCACATTGGAACCGTATCGCAGGCTCTCGTCATATTTGCATGAGTCAATTGCGAGCAGCCAAACGCCGGGCACAGGCTCGGCAACGTAACTCAGCGAGTGCGGGTCGCAGTCAATTGCCTCATCATACCCGAACCGCCTGTACAGCGCGCGGAATTGCGTTGGGCTGATGCTCTGGACGGGGCGGGCATTGTCGCCCACGTATCTCACAGCTTCGGGGTTGTTGATGTCGTGGTTGCCGGGCACGACGAATACCGAAATACCATGTCGTTCGAGCCGTGCAAGATGCCTAACCATGCGCCTGTGGTTGACAAACTCGCCGTCCTTGGTGAGGTCGCCCGGAATAATCACAAACTGCACGTGTTCTTTGGCAACCATTTCCAGCGCAGCCTCGAGAATGGCCTCGCTTTCACGCAGCAGCTTAGGGTCATGGTCGAGATACCTTTCAAATGCTGCGCCCGAGTTGCCCAGACGCGCGTAGTGGAGGTGGGGATCCGAAATCACCGCAAATCGCGCGGCTCCAGAAGCTGGACTTTGGCGTACACCTGTGGCGCAGCCTTGCACTACGAGAAAAGGCATAAGCAAGAGCCATATCACGGCCAAACGCGGTATTGCCCAGACCGGCCTGCGGGTAGTCGGCTCCAGTAAGGGTTCCTGCCCCAACGCAGTGTGGGCGCCGTTTTCTGAACTGCAATTACTCGGCGGGTTAAGAGCCTGATTCATTTGTTTCGCTTCGGTTTGCAATTGTTGCGACAGTTTAACCGAGCCTGTGTTTTGTGGGTGTCCAAGTCAATCCGCTTCTCATTGCCACCGCAGCGAACACACCAACAACTTCCAGCCACGCCAAAGACCGGTGCCGCTGTCGTTTATACGGGCGGTGCAATTTTGAATCCGGGAAAAGAGTTCAGCTCATTGACACGTGCATTACCGATTCAAGGCATGGCTTTTTGCGCTGGACTTGGCCGAAGCACCGGCGCAGCACACGCGGCCGATTTACTGTGCAGTCATGCTGCGCCGTTTTTAATTGATGAACCGTACGCGTGCCACCACGGGGAAATGATCGCTTGGGAACCGGCCATTGTATTGGTTTGTGACAATTTCGACACTGGCAACCGCCACATTGCCCCGCACCAAAATCCAGTCTATTCGCGGGCCGCCCACTGGGACGGCGTCGAAATTGTTGAATGTGCCGATTCCTTCGCCCACACGTTCACGGGCGATCTGCCATGCCTCAGTCAAAAACCGGTCGCCAGTGAGAATCTCAAACGGCCTGCTCGCACCCGCTGGTGCATTGAAATCACCCACCAATAACATCGGCAACGCCGAACCAAGCGCAGAAACACGTTGCCGAATCAACTGCGCGCTTTTCTCACGTGCAGTTGCGCTTTGATGATCAAAATGCGTGTTCCAGAAATGAAACTCGCGTTGCGTTCTTTTGTCGCGGAACCGCACTGTCGTCACCATCCGCGGCAAATTGTTTCCCCACGTTGTTGAACCGATCCGGTCCGGTGTATCCGACAGCCAGAAGTGATCGAACTCGATAGGCTCGAGCCTGTCCCTCCGATAAAACACGGCTCCAAACTCGTCCCTGCTGCCGCCTTTACGGCCGAGGCCGATCCAATCAAATTCGGGCATGTCAACCGCAAGGTCTTTCAGTTGACCGTACAGCCCTTCCTGTGTGCCGATCACATCCGGGCCAGTCTGCTTTATCAACCGGCGCATCATTGGGCGTCGGTCTTGCCACGCGTTCGGTCCGGAGGCACTCGCAAAACGCAGATTATACGTCATCACACAAAGAGTCTCATCATAACTGTTTTTCTCCGATTGCGCGAAAGCGTACGAGCCGGCTCCAAATGCAGTTGTTGCCCCTAGCACGAACAAACAAAGCTTGCGAACTGCAGTGTCCATACTTGTCACCGACGACGATTTTGCCGGCTAATGGACACACAGCAAGCATTTCCCGGGGTCAAACCGGGCCTGCAAATCTTCAAGCTCGGATTGATGCTGCAGCCTTGCATTGTGAGTCATTTCGGTGCTTGGGCAGCAACAACCAAGACTTTCCCGGAATGCAGGCATACGCGGCTGCGCAGCCGAGCCAAAATGCAGTTAAGACCAAATTCGTCCGAACCGCCTGAGTCGGCTTGGTCCATTCGCGGTGAACCCCCAGAGGTTTGAGCATTGCAGCTGCACCCGACGGCCTTTGTCCCCCGGACGCCCCAGCAACTAAAGATCGAGGGTTGGCGCTGGTCGTGGACGCTGCCAGACATGCCCCCCAATCTTTTTCGGTCGGCAGCACGATGGCGTCTCGCTCTCAGCTGTAGAATTTCGGTTCAATTGTAAAACGGTGTGATGCGGTATCGCTGCCTTGATGTGGGGAACCAATAGATTGCCCGACCAACCCCAAATTGTAGAAATCGTCTCGCGTGTGCCTTTAGTGTCCTGTAAACCCGGAAAGTTTATGGTTTGGACACAGGTGCCAGAGCTGCTGGGAAAAGCGCCAGAAGCACGTGTTTACTGTGAGAGAGGCAGGCTTAGTGGCAAGTTACCCAATCTGTAAAGAGAGGACAGGTACAGGGCACTAGCGGAGGTAGTGGTACGTTAGGTGTGCGTTTGGGCTATTGTTGGGAGGCGGAAATGAACTCTGCGCTTTGTTTCAGGGTTGATTCGGGCCAAAATACAGCAACGCGATCATGTTTAGCTGTCCGAACTGCGGCAGTCGATTGAGCCGTGCGCAAAATCAGCTCGGGACGTACTGGTATTGCCCCGAATGCACCGGGCGTGCGGTTAACCTTGCTGTTTTACGCAAGGCAGTTGCGCCCGAGTTCGTCACGCGGTTGTGGCGCAGTGCATTTGCAAATGTAGGCAGAACCGGTCGGCCATGCCCGAGTTGCGGGCTAGCCATGCTCGAGGTACCCGCCCCAAGCAGTGGAGCAATGCTCAGGCTGGATGTGTGCAAACGATGCCAGTTTGTTTGGTTCGACCCGCACGAGCTTGAGTCCGCACCGCCAAATCCTGAGGCGCAAATATCCAGGGTAGAAAGCAGCAAGGACAACCTGCCGCAGGCTGCGCGCGAGGCACTTGCAATTTACGAGGTCAAGCGCATGGCCGAAAAAGCAGAATGGGATGTTGAGGAAGTCGAATTCGAATGGAAAACGGTTCTTGGCCTTTTCGGTCTGCCTATCGAAGCTGATGGTAACACGTTGGAGCGTGTGCCGTGGGCGACCTGGACATTGGGAATTCTTGTGCTTCTGATTGGTCTTACTGTGCTGTTTGCGGTGGAAGACCCAAACCAAGTGATTGAAAAATTCGGGTTTGTACCTGCAACACCACTCCGGATGCTGGGGCTGACGTTGATTAGCAGCTTTTTTCTGCACGGCGGGCTGCTGCATTTGCTTGGGAACCTGTATTTTATGCTCGTGTTCGGTGACAACGTTGAGGATTACCTCGGGCGCCGGAGGTATTTACTGCTTTTACTGTTTGCAACATTGACGGGTAATGTCTTTCACATGCTCGGCGAGCCGCGTTCGGACATCCCATGTATTGGTGCGAGCGGCGGGATATCGGGGTTAATCGCGTTTTACGCACTCGCGTTTCCGCATGCGCGGCTTGGTGTACTGTTCAGGATTTGGTTCCGTCCGGTCCGGTGGATTTATTTTCCTGCATGGGTGGGATTTTGTGCATGGGTTGTACTGCAATTTTTTGGTGCGTGGCAGCAGGTCGCCGGGTTTACAAATGTATCAGCGCTGGCGCATTTGGGTGGCGCAACTGTAGGATTATTGTGCTGGGTCTGGTGGCGTAATCGGTAAGCTGAATTGCTTGACCTTAAACTTGATGGCCGGGCACGCGATTGCTCAAAATAACGCTTTGTGCCAGCGCGCAAGTTGTTTATGGACTTCTTTGGTCCCGGGTGCACCTGGTAGATTGCGCCTGGCCATTGCACGGTTCAGCTCGAACACCTCAAGTACGTCTTCGCTGAAGCTTTTATGCACTGAGCGTAGCTCGGCTAACGTAAGCTTGTTAAGAGGTTTGCCGCGTTTTTCGGCAAGCGCAACCAGTGCACCGACTTTTTGGTGCGCTACCCTGAACGGCACGCCTTTGCACACAAGATAGTCTGCCAGGTCGGTGGCAAGCAACGCGGGGTCGGCGACTGCGGCCCCGCACGCTGCCCGGTTCACACTGGTGTGCCGCAGCATTGCTGCCATGATCCGCACACAAGCGCGGGCGGTATCTGCGGTGTCGAACAGTCTTTGCTTATCCTCTTGCAGGTCGCGGTTGTATGTGAGGGGCAGCCCTTTGAGTAACGTTAACAGTGCCACAAGGTTTCCGATCAGACGTCCGGTCTTGCCCCGCACAAGCTCGGCCACATCCGGATTTTTCTTTTGGGGCATGAGTGATGAACCTGTGGTGAACGCGTCAGCAATTTTGATGAAGTTGAACTCCGAGCTGGCCCACAGGATCATGTCTTCGGCTAGACGCGACAGGTGCACCCCCAGCAATGCAGCGGCGGCGCAGAACTCGATTACAAAATCGCGGTCGCTGACTGCGTCCATTGAGTTTTGAGTTATCTGCGGTTTCCCTGCGGTGTCGATGAACCCCAGCACTTTAGCCACGAAGTTGCGATCCAGCGGCAATGTTGAACCTGCCAACGCGCCGCTGCCGAGCGGGCACACGTTCAGGCGCCTGAAACAATCACAGAGCCGCTCTTTATCGCGTTCGAGCATTTCAACGTAAGCAAGCATGTGATGCGCAAGGTAAACCGGTTGCGCACGCTGCAGATGCGTATAACCTGGAATCAGCACATCAACATTCGCGTCGCTGAACTCGACAAGCGCACGCTGGAGGTCCGAGATTTCACTGTGCAAAACGACAATTTCGTCCCTGAGCCACATGCGCAAATCGAGTGCGACCTGGTCATTGCGGGAGCGGCCCGTATGAAGCTTAGCAGCTGCATGGGTAAGCTTGCCCAGAGCAGCCTCGATGTTCATGTGCACGTCTTCAAGGTCCGGGTCCCACTTAAACTTGCCGCGCGCAATTGCCCGGGCGATTTTGTCCAAGCCGCGCAGGATCTGGTTGCACTGCGCATGTGTTAGCAAGCCTGCCTTGAGCAACATCCGTGCGTGTGCCTTGGAGCCTTCGATGTCGTGCCGCCAGAGTCGCCAATCGAACGATATGGATTCAGTAAACTGGACGACCTCAGCCGCGGGTCCGGCTTGGAACCTGGCGCTGCGTGCGAGGATTGATTTGGTTTTCATGCGTTTCAGACAGGGTTAAAATGTGTGCTGTGGACGGTCAAAAGTCACTTTCAAACTCGGCCCGGTTGCGGTTTTACGGTTGGTCTGGCAAATTAGCATCGGGGTGGCACGCCTAATGCCGCATTTTGAGGTATGAGCGAGTTCAAATTCGCCTGTCCAATTTGCGGTCAGCATATGTCATGCGACCGCGACAAGGCGGGGTCGCGCATCGAATGCCCGACCTGTTTCAGGGAGATTATCGTTCCCCAGCCGCCTGCAGGCGAGAACTCGAAGTTTGTGCTTACTGCTTCGGAAGCACGGGACAGGCCGATCCCACAATTACCGCCGAGCGCGATGCCGCTTGCAAAAGAAACGCCAGGTAGGGATTATTTGCTTTGGGCTGGAGTTTTCGTTGTTGCCACTGCAATAGCAGTAGGAGGCTATACCTTGGTGTATAAATCTGCCGGACCAACAACTCAACCCGACAAGGCCGGCTTGGCGTCTGCGCCTCAGCGCGGAGCCTCAACGACATCCCATCAACCCGACGGTCCGTGGACACTCGATCTGGGCAACGTCAGTTTACCTGACTCGCCTGCTTCGGGGCGAATAGCCGGTCGCAGTTTTATCTGTCAGCGTGCCACTCTGCATGGGGGCACGCTAAATTTGCGGCAGGGCCACGTTTGGCCGCCAGACGTTGGATTGACAATTTATCTTGAGGCAGACCGTGGGGAGGACATGGCGGGGCGGCGATACAGTTTCTCACCGACCGATAAGCTTCCGCGCATTGCGCTGCGGTGGAAAGACGCGCAGGGCAAACCCGTCAAATGGGATGTGCCAGCGCCGTACGCACTGCGGTTGGAGTTCGGGCCGTTGGTAAGCAACCGTGTGCCGGGCAAAATTTATTGCTGTATAGCCGATTCCGAAAAAAGTTATGTAGCAGGCGCGTTTGAGGCCGAGATCCGCAAGCCTACCTCTGAACGGTCCTCACGCAGGTAGTGGGTCTGAACCTGTCACAGTTGTAGCGCAACCTTTTTCAAGATCCGCGGGTGCCAATTATCTGCCAGGTCGAACTTGCCAATGCAGTTGTGCAGGCTGAAACTGCCGGAGCCATGGTAGTGGAACTGATTAACATCGGCACCGAACTGTTGCTTGGCACAATTGCAAACACGCACCAGCAATGGCTCTGCGCACGCCTGGCTGAACTCGGCTGGCCGGTCACACGCCAGATCACAGTGCCAGACTCGACACAATTAATTCAGCAAGCTTTAGCCGAGGCGCTGGCTAGAGCCGACCTAGTAATTACAACAGGTGGGCTGGGGCCGACCTCGGACGACCTGACACGCGAACAAGTGGCCGAACTGCTTGGGTTACCGCTGCAGCAGGACAATACTGTGCTTGAGCATATCAAAGCCTTTTACTCGATGCGCTCCAGGCCGATGCCGGAGGCTGCACTGCGTCAAGCGCTCGTGCCAAAAGGCGCACTGGTTCTATCGAATCCAAACGGCACAGCACCCGGGCTTGCACTTGAGCTGAACCCGAACCAGTTCAGGCATGGTGGCAAACCTAGTTTGTTGATACTGCTGCCCGGGCCAACGCGCGAGTTGCAGCCGATGTTCGAACAACATGTTGTGCCCATGGCGAAAGAAAAGTTTCACATGGGCGACCGTTATTTTTGCCGTATATTGCGCACGGTTGGCCTGGGCGAGTCTGTCGTCCAAGAAAAAATTGCACAACCGCTTAGCGCACTTGTTGCAGCCGGGCTTGAGATGGGTTACATGGCAGTGCCTTGGGGCGTTGACGTGCGGCTTGCCGGGCGCGGCCCGGTGGCTGAGCTAGTTTTGAAGGCAGAAAACACGGTACGCGACTTATTGGGGTTGGCGATCTACGGCACAGGCACCGAGGAGCTTGAGACCGTGATTGTGCGTATGGCCACCGATCGGGGCAAAACGCTTGCTGTTGCCGAGTCGTGCACGGGCGGCTGCATTACAAACCGCATTACAAATGTGCCGGGTGCGTCTGCGGTGTTTCTTGCTGGGTTTGTCACCTACAGCAATGTCTCGAAGCAACAGTTTCTCGGTGTTGAATCAGGAGTGATTTCTGTACACGGAGCGGTGAGTGAAGCTGTGGCATGCCAAATGGCTGAAGGCGCGCGTCGCGTCACGGGTGCAGATTATGCCGTGTCGGTCACAGGCATTGCAGGGCCGACTGGTGGCACAGTTGCCAAACCTGTTGGCACCGTATACATCGGTTTGGCCACGGCCGCCGGTGTGAGTGCGCAGAAGTATTTCAACCCATACGACCGGCTTACGTTCAAGCGTGTCACAGCACAACAAGCGTTGAACCGGTTGCGACTTGCTTTGCTCGGGGAATTCTAAACCTTGCCAATTGACCTGCTGCCTCAGAATTGCGCACTTTGTTTGCGTGGTGCCGGTGCACAATTCCGGGGTTTAATACGCCCGTTTTTTGGTTGAGTCCACTGCAAATCTGCATTCTTAAGCGGTGTTTATGCGTGTGCAGCGTCTCCGGTGGATTACAGGGCATGCAAGCTGCTGTTTCCCACTGCGATAAGCCGCGTCCGCCAGGCAGTACCGAAAAAAGCTGGAAAGGCGGCTCGCTTAACAAGTTTTGCGTGCTGAAGCTATTGGAAAATGATGGCCTGTCTTGATAAAAACCGCCTCAGGACGGCAGCGATTTGGTGTGTTTTGCTAGCCGCGCAATTAGCCTGTATTGCCCAAAACGTGGACACTACGCCTCCAACTGGCGTGGCGCAGGCGCAATCCATACCAACTGAGCCGGATGACAAACTTGCTGTCCAGCCAATTGCAGCCCTTGCGCGTGCGGCGGCTGCCCTGCCGGCCGGCTCAAAGGTGCGTGTGCGAGGTATTGTGCTCGAACAACGCCTTGGCGAATTCATTATTGTCAGTGACGGCACCGGCATATTGTTCGCCGAAACACCACAAACGACCCGTGTAAAGGTAAACCAACAGGTTGATCTTTGGGGCGTACCGGTCTGGGACGGCGCGCGTGTTTACCTTCGAAATGCGACGTTTCGACAGATTGGTTCTACCGGTGCCGAGGCACAGTATGTTGGGCCTAAGCCGGCCGAGTTGCCTTTGCTTACTAACGCATGGCAGGTGCGGGATCTGCCACCAGAACGCGCAGCATGGAAATACCCGGTCAGATTGCGTGGTGTGGTTACAGTGTGCATACCGCATCGGACAGGATTCACTGTGCAGGATGAAATTTCGGGTATTTACGTTGTAATGCAAAAGGGACGGCCAAACTTAAAGACAGGTGACCTTGTTTTGGTTGAAGGCGAGAGCGATCCGGGAGAGTTTTCACCAATCATAGTCGCCACAAACGTGACCGTGCTTGGGACCGCGCCGTTGCCACCGGCCCGGCCGGTCACATTGTTCCAACTTGCCACTGGCCAGGAAGGTAGTCAGTGGATCGAGGTGCGCGGCGTAGTCCGGGCCGTGGGTAGCTTTACAAACGAAATTGCGCAGCTTGAGTTGGCAGATCCAACAGGGACGCTTCAAGTTAATGTACCGACTGGCGTGCAGCCGACCAATTTACTGGATGCAATAGTGCGTATCCGTGGCGTAGCAAGGTCGGTTTTCAACGAACGTAGGCAACTCATTGGCGTGCGAATATGGGTGCCATCACTCGATTACATAGAAATTGAAGAACCTGGAATAACGGACCCGTTCGACCTGCCTGTGCAGCCAATCTCGACCCTGTACCAGTACAGGCCGCGTCTGACCCTGCAACGACGTTTGGCGGTTTCGGGTGTGGTGACGTTTACCGTAGTTGGCAAGTCGTTTTTCATTCAGGACGGCAGTGGCGGTGTGGAGGTGTTGACCACACAGACCGACCCGCTTAAGCCGGGTGACAGGGTTACAGTGGCAGGGTACCCGGCCTTTGCAGATTACGGCACTGTACTGCGTGCAGCCGTTTACCGCAAATACGGCTCCGGTCCGATGCCCGAGGCGCGCAAACTCGATGCCGAGCAACCCCTGAAGCCCGAGCTGCACGCCCAGTGGGTCCAAACTGAGGGACGGGTGCTTGATTCAAGCCGAGTTGGCCGTGACACAGTATTGACGCTCCAGCTTGGCAGCCGCGTATTCGAGGCGAGATTGCTGGCCCCGTCAAAAGATGACAGACCTCCACATGCCAGCACAATCCAGCTCACAGGCGTTTACAAGGTGTTGGCCGACGAAGGGCGTACACCGGCGTCGTTCCAACTTCTTGTGCCGCCGGGGCAGGAAATCCGTGTATTGAGCAAGCCGAGCTGGTGGACTTTCGAGCGGGCACTGGCGGTTGCGAGTGGAATTGCGATGTTAGGATTGGGCGCGCTTTGTTGGATTGCGTTGCTTCGCAGACAGGTAGCAAAGCAAACCCGGCAGTTGAATGAGCAACTTGAACGCGAGCGCGCGCTTGAACAGCGATACCGTGCGATTTTCGAGGGTGCAAAAGAGATCATTTTGGCCCATGACCTTGACGGCCGGCTAACTACGATCAATCCGGCTGGGCTAGAGCTTCTCGGTTACGGCGCCGAGGAGGTAGGGGGAATGACGATCGAACAGATCGTCGCACCTGAATGCCAGGACGACCTCAAGCAAATGCGCGAGGTCGCCCTGGCGCAGGGTGAGGCACCGGCGCGTGAGCTTGAGTTTGTGACCAAAACTGGCCAGCGCAGGTCCGTCGAGATGTATGTACGTGCCACGTTGAAGGACAACAAACCGGTTGGGCTGTGCTGTATTGCGCGTGACATTACCGAACGCAAACAGACCGAAGCTGCCTTGCGCGAATCCGAGGCAATGTATCAATCGCTTGTTGAGCACATGCCTGCCGGTGTATTCCGCAAGGATGCCGAAGGCCGGTATGTGTACGTCAATTCGTGGTTCTGTAAGCTAAAGGGTGTGAAACCCGAACTTTATCTGGGCAAAACACCACAGGAAGTGGCCGCCACCGAGCTTGCCGAAGGGAAAGCGCCTTCAGAGCAGATTAAAAAGCTAGCTGGCCAGGGCATAGATCACCATCAGCAGATCATGCAAACCGGCAAGCAGATCGAACTCGAGGAACGCAGTGTAGGACCGGATGGCAGTGAACGGCACTTTTATGTGGTGAAATCACCAATCTTTGATTCACACGGTAATGTGGTGGGGTCACAAGGGATCATGTTCGACATCACTGACCGCAAACATGCCGAAGCTGCGTTGCGTGAATCCGAGGCGTTGTACCACTCGCTTGTCGAGCAACTGCCAGTCAATGTTTACCGCAAAGACAGCGACGGCAGGTTTGTCTATGTCAATTCACGTTTCTGCGAGTTTTATGGATTCGAGCCTGCGCAAGTACTTGGCAAAACCGTACGTGACATTTTCCCAGCCGAACAAGCTGAACGATTTATAAGAGACGACCAGACCGTAATTCAAACCGGCAAACCAATTGAACACGAGGAAGAATACACCTCGTCCGAGGGCAAGATTAAATACCTGCATGTGATGAAGGTGCCTGTGTTCGGTTCCGGCGGCACTGTTATCGGGATACAAGGGATTTCAATTGACATAACCGCGCGCAAACAAGCTGAAGCTACTGCAGCAGAGGCAAGCTCGTTGCTTGACACGTTACTCCAGAACATTCCCGACTCGATTTACTTCAAGGATCGGGAGTCGCGGTTCGTACGGTTTAGCAATGCATTCTTGAAATTGTTCAAGGTCTCGGATCCGGAAGCCATCCGCGGCAAAACAGACTTCGATTTCTTCACCGAGGAACAC
>FMSI01033956.1_pt1 | contig 11608 bp, 7 predicted proteins | sample 1504471 | NCBI WGS metagenome assembly FMSI01 (sample SAMEA4475357, study PRJEB15587) | soil metagenome | biome: Soil; feature: Field | place: India | collected 2015-03-11 | depth 0 m
AAATGAGAGGGCGAATCTGGTCATCTGTCTCTCTCACAGCGGACTCAACGAGAAAAAGTCGCGGTCAGAGGATGAACTGCTGGCCAAGGAGGTATCCGGGATCGATGTCATTGTGAGCGGACATACCCACACCAAATTGGTGAAGCCTCTCGTGGTCAACCATACCATCATCGTCCAGGCCTATGCCCACGGGAGAAATGTGGGAATCCTCGATCTGACCTATGAGAACGGACAGGTCAAGTTGAAGGACTATGCCCTAATCGATGTGGACGATCGGATCCCCGGGGATGAAACCCTTCAGAAGAAGATCGAATCGTATATCAGGATCATCGATCGGACAATCCTCAAAAACCTTGGGCTCTCTTTTTATCAAAGGATTGCGAAAACAGATTTCGATCTGAAACTCCTGCCGGAAGAATCGAATCTGGGCAATCTGATTGCCGACTCGATCCGATGGGCCATCAACCGGGTCGATTACGATCGAAAGGATCCCTCGACTAAAGTGGTCGTTGCCCTTGAATCCAACGGCGTCATCCGGGATGATCTTCTGAAAGGAAAGACCGGAGACGTTGCTGTTTGCGACCTCTTTCGGACCGTTCCCCTGGGCTTCAGCAGAGGCGATGAGAGCATGGGATATCCCTTGATCACCTGTTATCTCTACGGACACGAGATCAAGAAGATCCTCGAGGTGGTGACCAGCATCCGTCCGATTAAAGGAAATAAGTTCTTTCTTCAGGTGTCAGGGGTAAAATTCAAATACAACCCCAACCGGATGCTCTTTGATCGGGTCACCGAGGTGGCTATCGGAAGCGAGGAAGAAGGATATCTCCCTCTCGATTATTCAGAATCGAACAAGACCCTTTACCGGGTGGCTGCCAACCTCTACAATGCGACCTTTCTCAATTTCGTGGGCCGATTTACCTACCGTCTCCTCGAGATCGTCCCTAAAGATCGAAATGGCCATCCGATCGTCTCCGGCAAACCCGGAGGCAACCCTTTCGATCTCCTCCTGCCCTTGAGGGTGGACGCGGATAAAGAAAAGCCAGGCATCCAGGAGCTGAAGCAATGGATCGCCCTGATGGACTATGTGAGGAGTTTTCCGGACCGGGATGGGGATGGAATTCCAGAGATTCCTGAGAAGTACAAAGCGAGGCTCGGAAGGATCGTCAAAGAACCGAGCTGGAACCCGGTTCGCCTCCTCTCACGGGGGACAACGGTCACCTGGATCGCTATCGGTGTCCTCTTCCTCACCCTCCTCGTTTTAGGATGGGTGGTCTCCTTTGTGTTAAAAAGAATGAGAAGGCCTCTCCAACGTGGCAGATGATCCTCGCCTATTTTTTTAGGCTTTCCGGAATCCGAAGTTCATGGGACCAAAGATCTGAAGGGACCGGGGGACCTTAAAAAGCCTTGTAAAACCGGTCACAGACGCTTCCTCCTCCTTCTCTCAAGAAGATCAACGAAAGCCTCCAGACGGGTCTCCATGCCTCCGAATGCCGTATGCTCATCGATGACCAAAGTCAGGATGGGAAGATCAAGGTCCCTCTGAACCTTGGTTAAAATGGTCTGGGCCACCAACTCGGGCATGCAGGTGAAGGGGAAGAGATGGATCACTCCATCGATACCGGTCTTCGCATAGTAAACCGTCTTCCCTACCGATTCGATACTCTCTCCCCCCGCGTGAAACCGAAGATAGGGTCGAGCATATTTGGATGAAAATTTAAACTGGTTTCTCCGGAAGGGTTTAAACCGGAAACGGTCATTCGCATAGTCGCTCAACCAGACAGATTTGATCACTTCAATTCCTCTCCGGGCCAACCATCGATCGATCTCCATGTTGGCCGAAGAGTCCAGAACCGTGAAGAGCTCCCCGACGATCGCCACCCGGAGAGGGTGGATCCCTTTTTTCTTCTTCATCCTCCGGAACCAGTAAGAGATGAGGGAGACCGATTTGAAGAGTTGGGGCAGGGAAGGGCTATTTTCCATCAAGGTGAGGCCCTTCTCTAATATCCGATCTGCCTCCCCTGAGACCAGTTCAAATGGTTTGGTGTGGAAATAGGTCTTCAGCACCCAATCCAAAAGGGATAACCGGATCAGAATGGAGAAGAAGATGTGGTAGAGACGTAATCTCGACCGTGAGCCAGAGATTCTCTGCATCAGATCGATCATGTCCCTGAGGGCATCTGGATTATTGGCGCTTCCCATCTTAAAGGAATATCCCAGCTCCCTCAAAATCTGTTCCTGAATGACATCATAATAGCCGAACCGGCAGGGTCCCCATCCTCCGATCATAAAGATCGTGTCCGCTCCCAATTCCAGGGCCTCGATCATGCTTCCGAGGGTGACCTTAAATGGGAAGCAGGCAAATTCTGGGGCATACTTTGTCCCCAGATCGAGCGTCTTCTTCGACGGTTTAGGCGGATAGATGATCTCGACCCCCGCCCTTTTCAGCACAGGGCCATAGGCCATGTGAAGCGTTCCCAGATAAGGGGTCGTCATTTTCATGTTCGATTATTCCTTCGCAGAACCATCTCGAGAAAGGCCTCAACCCTTGTCGAGAAGCCAACGTGGGAGAGGTGTTCATCGAAGACAAGCGAGAGGATAGGGATCTTATTTTTGACATAGTGTCGAATTAACTCGAAATTAAAGGAATCCTGGCCACACCCAAAGGAAGCGATGCTGAGGATTCCCTGGACCGATCCGCTCTGGGCAAAATGGATCGCTGCTCCCACCATCTCCTTTCCGTAAGACCAGTAGATTCGTTTCCGAAGCTTCTCAAGGCCTTTCTCTATATTCTGGTCGGTCACCCCCTCAGAGGTCAGAAGACGATATCCTCGTGTTTCCACCTGTTCAGCTACCGATTGTCTGAGAAGAGGATCGTGAACATAATAAGGCCTTCCAATGATTCCGATCTTCTCTTGTTCATCCTCTTCCCGCACCTCCGGAAGAATGGGCAGCTTACTCCGATGAAGGGCTTCTTCGAAGGAGAGGCCCTTATGGAGGAGCATCCGGAAACGGGATTGCCTTTCGGACCCCGAGGCATAACTTTTTTCTATCCTCTCCCTGTCTCGAGTAAAGATCCCTCCTGCCTGGAGGAAGAAAGCCTTTTCTGCCTCCCCCCCTCTGGCCTTGCAGTGTATAGGAAAGTCGATCAAAGGGGGAAGAGGTCCCATCGTGCAGAGGACCATATCCGGCAGGCCGATGAGTTTCGGGCACATATAGGCATCGGGTTCAACGCTGATAAAGCGAGGAATAAAGAGAAAATCAACACGCTTCCGGAGTGAGCTGATATGGCCAAAAAAGATCTTAACGGGGAGACAGAGATCGGCCGGCACCCATCGGGCTCCCTCCCGGATGGTGGCCTCGGTCGTAGGCTGGGAGACGACCACCTCCATTCCCAAGGCTTCAAAAAATGTCTCCCAGAGAGGAAAATACCGGTAGAAGAGAAGCCCTCGGGGAATTCCAATCTTGGTCACGACCTCCTCCGATTTGCTTTCTATCCCTTCCGTTTAAAACGGAGGACATCGTCTTGCCTAATCCGCGTCTCCTCCATGGCAATCCGGTCGAACCGAAATCCGAGATCCCTGAAGATCGGTTAGCTGACCACATCGGACCTCCCTAACCGGCAGGGACCATGACCCATAGTTATGGCAAACGTATCGACTCTGTCCCGCCGGCCTTCGATAAAATTTCGAAGGATAACCTTGAACGGAAGGCAAGTCGCTTCAGGAGTGTATGGCGCTTCTAAAAGGAAAATCTTAGGGCTGTTCATCGGGAGAAAGATAAATGCCGGGCCGACCTTTCTCGACATGGGGCGTAGAAAGATATTGAAAGGGCCAAGATGAGGAATGGTAAGCTTCATCGGTCAAAAAAAGCCTCCCAATGCGCTTCTCCTTTCGACCCAATCTAAAACCTCCATTCCGGGCTTCCTCCCTGCGGTTGGCAGATTCATCTAAAGTTTCTTGGCCTGTGATTCCCATTTCCCGCACCGGTCACTCCAGTAGGAAACGGTTTTTTCTTCGACCATAAATTCCACCACCTCGCAGGCATTCTCACAATCCTTGCAAATGAAGTTCCGGGTGCGACAAGGGACTTCCACAATTCCGAAGCCTTTAAAACGAGAAGGCGTTGAACCGTCCATCTTCTCTCTGGCCAAAAGGGCCGACCCGATCGCTCCCATGACAGAATAGAAAGGGGGAACCTCGATCTCCGCCTTCAGCTCCCTTTCAAGGGCCCGCTTGATCCCCGAGTTGGCAGCCACCCCTCCCTGGAACAGGATCGGTCTCTGGATCTCCTTCCCTTTAGCTACATTATTGAGATAGTTTCGGACCAGGGCCTCGCAAAGGCCGGCGACGATATCCGGGATCGAGCATCCTAATTGCTGCTTGTGCACCATATCCGATTCCGCAAAAACCGTGCACCTTCCCGCCACACGGACCGGAGATTCGGACCGGAGCGCATGCTCCCCAAACGTCTCAATGGGAATGCCCAACCGTAGTGCCTGTTGATCGAGAAAAGAACCCGTCCCCGCCGCGCAGACCGTATTCATCCCGAAGTCGACGACAAGTCCATCCCTGATGATGATGATCTTCGAATCCTGCCCACCGATCTCGATCACGGTTCTCACATCCGGAAAGAAATGGACAGCGGCCAGGGCATGGGCGGTGATTTCATTCCTGACCACGTCAGCCCCCACCAGAAGGCCCGTTAACCGACGGGCGCTTCCAGTCGTTCCTACCCCTCGGATCTCGAGTGTTTTTGGAAGGGAAGAAGAGAGTTCTTTCAATCCCTTCTGCACGGCTTGGATGGGCTGTCCATGGGTGAGAAGGTAACGTTGGGCAACGACCTTGCCTTCTTGATCCAGAACAGCCAGTTTCGTACTCACAGAACCAACGTCAATCCCGAGATAACCTCGCATCCGAGATTCCTGCTGGATATATCTGCCTAAACCGGGTCGGCTATGGCCCCGTATTCTTTCGCGAATCGGTCCTTATCTCCTGACAGCTCCGGGTAGAGGGACGCTGCACCTCCGTGAGTGAAGTAAACTCCCCACTGGGAAGTTAACTCCCGTGCAATCTCGGGTCGATCGATGAGCCTGCAGGGTCTCAAAACAGGTTAACCCGTTTATTACCAACTCCCTCCACCACCACCGCCGAAGCCCCCTCCGGAGAATCCTCCTCCCCCCAATCCTCCGCCGCTTCCACCCCGGCTTCCTCTGGGGGCGGAGAACAGGGCCGAGCCAAGGCTTGAGGTGATGGTGTTAATTGAGCGAGTAAACCCTGCGGGACGGAAAGCTCTGTACCCTCCGGGGGAGACATACCAGCTCGGGGGTTCTTGATAAATCCCCTCGAATGCCTTGGCCCAGTTATCCACCACATCGAGGGCCATGGCATAAGGCAAGAATCTTGAAAAGAGGGTTTTATCTCCCATCCGTTCGAGCCGGTCCTTTTCGGCCCGGTTCATAAACTCCTGAAATCCTAAGAGCGACATATAAGCGAGGGTGCCTGCTTTGGTCTTGGCCGGCATGTGCGGCCCAAAAAGGAGGACGGGAAGTCCTGTCAATCCGCTGGCGATCAATCCTTTCCCTAACGCATGGGGAGAGAGGAACGTCAGGACGAAACCTCCAAAGACGATGATGAGAAACGCCGCCAAGAAGTAGAGGTTCCGCACCTTCTCCGGGTTGACAAGAAAAAAATGGTTCCTAACGAGCTCGCCATAGAGCATTTTTTTCAAGGCGGGTAACTCCTTGTAAAATTGATTCTTCAGATCCGAGACCCGAAGACGGGATCGACCGGAGGTAAAGAGGCGTCTCATCAATTCCGCCTCGAAAGTACTCAAGGTGCTGTCCGGTTCCTTCATCTGGTTGAGATAGAAATCCGATCGGTCAAAAATCAATCCCTCCTGCTTCACCTCCTCGATCTGGATATATCCCTTGACGGCAAGTCCAACGATCGTCGAGGTGATATCCCTGGGATCCAGTTTTTCATCGAGCAGGGTCCCTGCCTCTGCCGGAGTGAGGAAACGGTTCCCCAGTTTAGGAGGTTCATAAACTACTGTGAGGGCCTCCCTTACCCTCGGATCCCGTCCTCTGCGGAACCAGAGGGTCACCATGAAGCAGAGGGAGACCATGGGGAGGAGAAAGACCCCATTCTCCTTAAGGTCGATCCTCCATAAGAATCTCTTCCAGGAGGGGGGTGGCGAGACAAGCCCCTTATCCCATCCAAAGGCAATGGTCAAACCTTCGCCAGGACCCAGCCCCTTCCGGGCAATGAATCTTCCCCTGTTGTCGTTCGCTTCATAGTCGCACTCCGAAATCTTAGAACCAAAAGGTCCTGTGAATCCAGCAGCCCAGAGGTTCTTGCTCTTCTCCTTGGTCGCCAGGGAGACCTCGGCTGAGGAATGGCTGATATCGGCCTTCCAGGAATGGCCGGTGACATTCCAGTAAAGCTCATCATGGTCTTCGAGAAAGAGGAGGGCATTCTCCACCTCGTAGGTGATCACATAGGTCTGGTTTCCAGAGAGGAACCTTTTCGGATCTCCGATTCGGATATTGAGCAAAGATCCAGCCCTCTTGACCTGATATTTCCAAGGATTCCCGGATTCATCTTTCACAGAGAGGATGGTCGTCGGTGTCGTGATCGTCCTGCCAAATTCGTCCCTGTATTTAAAAGGAATTTCCCGGTAAATTCCATGCCTGGGCCGATGAAACCTCACCACGATCGTCTCCTGGACGGTAACGGAAGAATCTTTCTGAATCACGAGGTCGGCATGAAATTTCGTGATGGTGAAATGTTGAGGGAAAGCAGGAGAAGAGAATAGGAGGAGGCAGAGAAAGACAGAAAGAATGGTTAAATTTTTCATTTTTTCTCCCTCCCCTCGACCATCGGTCTTCCCAATCTGAACTTCCCAATCTGAACTTAGGAGAAGCTCACCTTCACCGGTCTCCTTTCGGCTTCAGGCGTCTCAAGCTGGAAGAGCTCGGCCTGTTTAAAATGGAAGGCGGAGGCAATGAGGTTTGAAGGGAACGATTCGATCAGGATGTTGAAGTCTCGAACGACCGCATTGTAATACCGCCGGGCGTATTCGATATTGTTCTCCAGTTCTTGCAACTGGCTCTGGAGCTGCAGGAAATTGGCATTGGCCTTAAGTTCGGGGTAAGCCTCTGCAACGGCAAACAGGCTTTTGAGTGTATCCCGGATCATATTTTCTGCTTTGGCCATCTCTGCTGGTGCGTTTGCCTGCATGGCCATCGTCCTCGCCTGCGTAACCTTCTCAAAGACGGCCTTTTCATGGGAGGCATAGCCTCTCACCGTCTCCACGAGATGGGGAACGAGGTCGAATCGCTTTTTACACTGGACATCGATGTCGGACCACGAAGACTTCACGGTATTTCTGAGCCGGACGAGTTTATTATAAATCGCTACCCCCACAACGGCACAACCTGCGAGAAGGAGGAGAATGAGGATAAGGGTCATGTGGGCCTCCCAGGGTGAGATGATACTTCAGGTTACAGAACTTCAAGAATTTTTTCAAGCCATTCGTGGCCCCTTTCTTGATCGGTAAGTTGAGGGCAGGGCCTTAAAGTAAGGCCCCTTCTGAACAAACCTAACGACCCTACTGACCCTTACCCTAAGGCCGATGCCTAACCGGAACGAGGATAAAGATTGACAAAGGGGATGTCTCCCTCTAAACTTAAATCCAGGATGGTGGGAGTCAACCGTCGGCAATTCCTTAAGGAGATCGGGAGGAGGTGTCTGGTCGGGGGTTTCCTCCCTCTTCTGTTTTTATCCCCTCGTGTCTATGGTCAAAAAAGGGCAGAGATTCTCCAGGAGGCCCGGTATTACAAGAAGCTCTCCCAGGGAAGGGTGCAATGCCACCTCTGCTTCAGGGGGTGTGAAATCCCCCAGGGGAAAAGGGGATTCTGTAGAAACCGGGAGAACATGAACGGCACCCTATACAGCATCGTCTATGGAAAAGCGGCGGCCCTCCAGATCGATCCCATTGAGAAAGAGCCCTCTTTTCACATGATCCCGGGCACCCAGATCTTGTGCACGGCCACGGCCAGCTGTAATTTCCGCTGCAAATTCTGTCATAACTGGCATCTCTCTCAGAAAAGTATGGAGGAGATCCCTTTTTTAATGATGACACCCGAGGAGATCGTTCGAAAAGCCATTGAATATCGCTGCGCCACGGTCTCTTTTACCTATTCGGAACCCACGGTCTTTTATGAGTTTATGTTTGATATTGTCAAAATAGCCAAGGGGAGGGGGCTAAAAACCCTTTACCATACCAATGGCTCCATCCGTTCAGAACCCCTACTCGATCTCCTCAAACATATGGATGCCGTCACAATAGACCTGAAAGCCTTTAACGAAAAGTTTTACGGGGATATCTCCTCCTCAGAGCTTGAACCCGTGCTTCATACCCTCAAAACGGTCCGATCCTCCGGCAGACACCTCGAAATCGTCAACCTCGTCATTCCCACATTGAATGACGACCCTTCGGATCTCAAGAGAATGTGCCACTGGATAAGAAACAGCCTCGGTAAGGACGTCCCCCTCCACTTTAATCGGTTTTTCCCGAATTATAAACTGACCCATCTTCCGCCCACCCCTTTGGAGACTCTGGAACGGGCTTACAGGATTGCCAAGGAGGAGGGATTGGAATATGTCTATATCGGAAACGTCCCGGGCCATGAGATGAACTCCACCTTCTGCCCGAGGTGTAAGAAAAAGATCATCCATCGAACCCACTTTTCTGTTTCTGCCAATGAGGTCAGAAATGGAAGGTGCCGGTTCTGCGGGTATCCGATCGTGGGAATATGGACTTAGCAATCCTCCGTGAGACCATTCTGCTTAGCCGGAGGGAGATTCCCTCCCGGCCCTTCACCGGTCCGAGAGAGGGGATATCTGGGATAAGGCGCTTAGGGCAGGGAGGTTTTTGCTCCCCCAGCTCCACACGCCTGCTCTTGGCACGGCCGTCCTCTGTTTTATGGGGGCTACCGGAGCCAGGGAACCCACACCGTAGGCCTTAAGTCTGTTGAGAGAGATCTTGTATTTAGTCATAAGCTCTTTTACCACCCCATCAGCCCTTGCCTTTGCATGTTTCCTGTTGTAATCTTTACTACCCCCATGGCCCTATGGTCCACCCCGAAGTGTTTCCATCCTGTCTTCTCCTGGAGTCGTTTGGCGATTTCTTTAATGGCCGGTTCTGACCCAGGCTGAATATCATGAGTGCGACCCAATAGGAGTGGACACACAAAAGGGCCAGGCCAGAGGTTCAGACGTGGTTTCGCAGTTGAAGTTCCACTGGGTGGGGGTATAGATAGACCTGTTCTTTCAGGTAGGGCTGATCGAATTTCCGGACATAGTGTTGCATAAGGGTTACGGGAACGATTAAAGGGAGATACTCCTGACGATAAAGGGCGATCACTTCGAGCAACTCCTGTTTCTCTCCGGAAGAGAGTTGATCCTTGAAATAGCCCATCATGTGCATCAGGACGTTGGCGTTCTTCTTCGGGGTGGTTTTCTGCTGAAGGGCCTCCATGAGAAGGGTCTGATATTTACGGTAGAGGTCTTTGACAGAAAACTCCTTTGCCTTAGCGACCAACGTTCCAAGGATCTGGTAATGCTTCGGGCTGTGGGAAAGAATGAGAAGTTTATGGCGGGTATGAAATTCGACCAGATTTCCTCGGTTCTCCCCCCGGGCGAGGGTCTCCCTCCAGCGTTTCAACGTGAAGATCCGTTCGATGAAGTTCTCCCTGAGCTTCGGATCGTGGAGCCTGCCTTCCTCCTCCACGGGCAACAGGGGAAAGTGTTCCATAAAGATCCTTGCGAATAGGCCGACGCCCTTTTTGACGGGTATTCCTTTTTCGTTGTAGACCCTGACCCGCTCCATCCCGCTGCTCGGGGAGTCGCTCTTGAAGATGAAACCGCAGAGATCTTCCTTCTCCAGTTCAACTACCCGTTTTCGCGCCCATCGGACCATCTGGTCCGTCAGATCCCTTTTCGTTTGAATCGTCACCAACCTGGGGGAATCGGGAGGACCCACCAGATGCATCGCCTCCCGCGGAATCGGAAGACCACACTCAACCTCCGGACAGATGGGGAGATACTCCACATATCGACCGAGGGTATCTCGAAGGAAGCGGTCCAGTTTATGCCCTCCATCGTAGCGGACATTCTGCCCGAGCAGGCACGTGCTGATTCCCAGCTTGATTTTCCTCTCCATCCTTCCCCTCTCAAAAGCCTCTCCGAGGCTTTTCCTCTTTGGCCTGTCAGCAACCTGGCTCACCAGGATGGCCACAGCAGGATTGGAAGCGACTGATTTTAATCCAATTATTTCTGAGAAAGCGCCATATCTTCTTCGGCCACGGCATGGGACTGCTGAGATTTGAAAAGGAGGATCGAGGACTCGGCTTATTCATCGCATTTAAGTTTAACCCACAGGAGACTCGATTGTCCAAAAAGTTACGTCACAACGGTCAAAAGATCCCACCCAGGCTACCGGCATACCCCGTCATTTCGACGTATCCCTCACAGGTGATGGGTTTTCCACCGGCTGTCCCTCGGCCAGAGACCGCACCTTCCCAATAAATGACCCCTGTGGAACCTTCGGTCAGGAGTTCCTGGAAGGAGACAAGTGTACTCAGCTCCAGCTCTATTTTAGCGGATGGAACCTTCATCCTCCAGCGGTTTGGATATCTTCCACCGCTTTTGGGGCTCTTCCAATGGTCGAGAACTTCGAGGTTGATATCAGATCGCTTGAGATGAATGGCATTTCCCGAAGGAGTCACCAGAGTGCCAGAGGAAGAGGGTTCGGTCGTGCCATCTTTTCTACGAAGGAAATAGACCATCAACTCCTGTCCGTCGGAGAGGTGGAGGCTGAACCAGTCCCAGCCCACCTGATCGGGTGAAAGTTGATTCGAACCGAATTCATGATCAAACCAGCTCGTTCCTTTGACAGGAATGCTTGAGGGCGAAAGGGGCGTTTGAATGACTCCCTCGGTTGCCAAATTCGTATAGGAAAAATAGTAGGAGGCCTGTCCCTCCTTTGGACCTTTTTGACTGAGACCGTTCTTTCCATGAAAGACGAGGGGTTTTCGAGGAACCAGATTAAGCGAAAGTTCCATACCCTGATGGCGCGCTCCTATTTTAATTCGATGGCCCCCCATTTGTGCGACCCAGTTGAGAAGCCAGACATTCATTCCGTCTAAAGCCGCTCCTGCAAGTCCAGGTCCCGGTCGGGAGAGACGTTCGGCATACCAGAATTGATTGGAAGAGACATCGGTCAGCGCAAAATGGGCAAGGTAGAGGTCGCGGATTGACCATGAAGTCGAATTTTTGGTTTTCAGAAACACTCCCTGTCGAAAAAACGTGAGCTGATAGCCAAAACGTTTTTCAGAGGGATCTTTTAAATTTCCGGTGAAGTACCACCACTCGGTTCTGAATTCAGGATGCGATCCGTGGTCTCTTGGAAAGACCCATTTCCAGGGGCCGATGGCTTGCTTCCATTCACTGGCATAAGCAGTCCTAAGATTTTCATGAGAGAGAAGGAGGCTCAATAAGCATCCTGTCAGGAGTAAGAGCCTTTTAAGGTGCTTCATCATGCT
>FMSI01018361.1_pt1 | contig 11606 bp, 8 predicted proteins | sample 1504471 | NCBI WGS metagenome assembly FMSI01 (sample SAMEA4475357, study PRJEB15587) | soil metagenome | biome: Soil; feature: Field | place: India | collected 2015-03-11 | depth 0 m
GGGTGGGGTATAGATGCCATGGAGCGGCAATTCGACCGGCGGATCGTAGCCCCATCCGCTCGCCAGCAGGTGATCGCTCAGACACTGCAAGCCATTGGCGAGATTGGCGGCACCGCCAGCGTGAAAATAGGCACTGACCAGCATCGCCAACGGCACACCCACCGTCGAACGGGCCATCAAATCGGGATCAACCTGCTCGACTGCCGGCAGACAGAGCAGAAAGCCGCCAGTTGCCGCCGCCCACTGTTGCAGCCGTTCGAGACCGTATGCGAACGCCGCCGGACTGTGCAGCCGAGCCACTACAATTGCCGCCGCGGGCAAGTGCTGTTCGAGCAAGCGATCAATCGCCGCCGGGTCGGCCAACCGGCCCACGTGTACCATCCGCACCGGCGCAAAGCTGTCGGGCAACAGGTCGAGCGCCTGATCGAGCGCAAGCAGGTCGGTGTCGGCTTGGCTCAGCACGAGGATGCCATCGCCAGCCACTGCCGGAAGCCGCTCGGCGCTGGCTGCCGGCGCGCTCGCCTTATCCCAGCTAAAGCCGTTGAACAGGTGCGGCGCCAATGCCGGCGGCGGCGGCAACGGCTGATCAGCCTCCAACAACTCTTCGATAAAATCGTACAAGATCGGGATGAGCGCCGGATCGTTCAGCGAATGGAACCAGTAGGGCCTGCCGTCCATCAGCAAGAGGGCCACATTCGCTAGCGGGCACGGCCCCAAGCAGCCGCCTTGGCTCAGATGCACCCGATTACGCAGCCGCCGCCGCTCCCATTCGCGATGGTAGAGATCGGCCGGCACCGGCGCAAAGCCGCGCTCGGTGTGGCCGCAGCAGCAGCCAGTCGCGCAGACGATCAGCATCCCGCGCCGCGCGCCGGCATTAACCATCCGCCCGTCGAGGCGCTGCACCATGTTGCGTTTGAGCGATTCGGCCATGGTTCCTCGCTGCTCGTGTTTGGTTTACCGCAGAGGACGCGGAGGACGCAGAGGGTTGTCTTACTATCACGCTCGAAACCGAGCTTGCCACCCCAACACGCTCATCCTCTGCGCCCTCTGTGGTAAAAAAGCCTTCGCATCCTCCGCGACCAACCCGCGCTCTCTCAATACTCAATCCCCGGCTGGGCGCGAATGCCCTGATCGCGGAACGGATGCTTCACCTCGTGCATCTCCGTCACCAAATCGGCATACTCGATCAACTCCGGCGGCGCATAGCGGCCAGTGATAATCAGATGCAGCATCGGCGGCTTATTGGCTTTCAGCCACTCCACCACCTCAGTCGCCGGCGCCCAGCCATAGTGCATCACATACGTAAACTCATCAAGCAAAAAGACATCGAAATCGCCGCTGGCAATCTGCTGCTTAGCCAGCTCCCAGCCGTGCAGCGCCCGCGCCTGCGTCTCATCGAGATTGCGGCTCGTCCACGTAAAGCCATCGCCGAGCGGCGTCAACGTAATCCCTATCCGCTCCAGCGCGCGCAACTCGCCGAATTTGGCCTGCTCGTGCTTGATGAACTGCACGCCACCCACGCGCATGTTGCGGCCCCATGCCCGCAACAACACACCGAGCGCAGCGGTGGTTTTGCCCTTGCCATTGCCGGTATTGACAATCACCAAGCCTTTGGGTTGGTGGCTGGCCCGCACCGCCTTGCGGCGCGCTTCTGCTTCGGGTGAGGAACCCGGCCCGGTTGTGGTTGCATCTTCCATCGATTCGCCTTTGCGTTAACAGCCAAAAACAATACCCCCGGCCATACTCGCTGGCCGGGGGTATGAAACGATAGCGCGATCGGATACGCACGCTTCGCTCATCCTTCTTGGCGCGAGAAGGGCTGAACGAACTTCAACATCACGGTAGGCATCCTGGCTTCCGGCCAATTGGCCGGTTACAGTTGCGGCACAGCTCTGGACTTGCACCAGATTCCACCTTTACGCCCTAGCATCCGGGCTAGCGGGACACCGCGATGAGTATGGAATTACGTATGTACAATAGTGTGTTGATTATAACACAGAATCGCAAATGCCTAGCAATGGCCCTGTTGCGCTAGCTGGTCTCACTTCAAAAACAGATGGTACGCCGGATTATCACTCTGCTCGTGGTACGGATACCCCAGCCGGCTGAGCGAAGCGTAAAACCGGTCAAGGTCGGCATCAGGCACCTGAATCCCGGCCAGCACCCGGCCATGGGCGCTGCCGTGATTACGGTAGTGAAACAGGCTAATATTCCACGACGCATCGAGCGATTCGAGGAACTGGAGCAATGCACCCGGTCGTTCGGGAAACTCGAAGGTAAAGAGCCGCTCGTCGGTCGCTTCCGGCGCACGCCCGCCGACCATGTGGCGCAGATGGATGATCGCCAATTCATCGTTGGTCAGATCGAGCACCGTATAACCGGCGTTGCGGAGCCGGTCGGCCAGCTCGTGGCGCTGGCGAGCATCGGTCAACTGCACCCCGACAAAAACGTTCGCATCGGGGCGCGGCGCATAACGATAATTGAACTCGGTAATGTTATGCGGCCCGATAATCCGGCAAAACTGCTTAAACGAACCGGGCCGTTCGGGGATGGTCACCGCGAATAGCGCCTCGCGCCGCTCGCCAATTTCGGCCCGCTCGGCGACGTGGCGCAGGCGGTCAAAATTCATATTCGCGCCGCAGGTCAACGCTACCGCCGGCAAATCGGCCCCGCGCTCAGCGATATACCGCTTGAGACCGGCCACCGCCAATGCCCCCGCCGGCTCCATAATTGCGCGGGTATCTTCAAATACATCCTTGATCGCCGCGCAAACCTCATCGGTTGTCACCCGGACAAAATCATCAACGTAGCGCTGCACAATCGCAAAGGTATGCTCGCCGACGCGCCGCACCGCCACGCCATCAACAAAGATGCCAACCTGATCGAGCGTCACCCGATAGCCGGCCCGCACGCTCTGGTACATCGCATCGGAATCGTCCGGCTCAACGGCAATAATTTCGATATTGGGATTAATGCTCTTGAGAAAGATCGCGATCCCGGCAATCAAACCACCGCCTCCCACCGGCACAAAGACCCGATAGCGTTCGGCCCGCATCTGCTGCGAAATCTCAAGCCCAATCGTCCCCTGCCCGGCGATCACCAGCGGATCGTCGTAGGGATGGATAAAGGTCAGGCCCAACTCCTTTTGCAAACGATAGGCATGGGCCTCGGCATCACTATAACTATCGCCGAAGAGCACCACCTCAGCATTGCGGCGGCGGCACGCGGCGACCTTAATCTCCGGCGTCGTCACCGGCATCACGATCAGGGTACGGATGCCCAACTGCTGGCCGGAATAGGCTACTCCTTGGGCATGATTACCGGCAGAGGCGGTAATCACACCGCGCGCCTTTTCTGCCGGGCTCAGATGGGCCATGCGGTTATAGGCCCCGCGCAGCTTAAACGAAAAGATCGGCAACAGATCCTCGCGCTTAAAGAAGATCTGCGCGCCAAGCCGCGCGCCAAGCAGGGGCGCCGGTTGCAGCGGCGTTTCTTGCACTACATCATAGACCCGGCTAGTTAGAATTCGTTGCACATAGGTAAAATCAGGGTTCGGCATAAGTGGAAAGCTCCTGTGCGCCGCAGACACGGTTGCGCCCTCGCCGTTTAGCGAGATAGAGCGCCCGATCGGCATCGGCAATGAGGGAAGATGGATCAGGATGCGAAACAGGTTGAAACGTCGCAACACCGATGCTGAGCGTGAGCGTAAGCTGCTGCCCATCAACCAGAAACGGCATCGCCATCACCGTCTGGCGCAAGCGTTCAGCCGCTAACAACGCTGCCTGATACGGTGTTTCCGGCAAGATCAAACCAAACTCTTCACCGCCATAACGCGCCAGTATATCGACGTCGCGCAGATGCTGGCGGCACCGCTGCGCTAATTCGCGCAAAATATGATCACCGGCCAGATGGCCGTAGCTATCATTCACCTGCTTAAAATGATCAATATCAATCATCGCGATACTGACCGGGGTATGATACCGGCGCGAACGATCGATTTCGTGTTGGAGATGGTGCAGAAAATGGCGCCGGTTCACCAACTCAGTGTGCGTATCGGTCATCGCCAACGACTGAACGTGGGTAAAGCGCAGCGCATTATGTAATGCCACTACGACCGTCGCCGCCAACATCTCAAGTGCGCTCAAATCAGACATGGTGGAGGCATCAAGGTGATCGTGCCCCGCCAGCAATGCGCCAATAATTCGATCACCAACCACAAGCGGCGTTGCCAAGAGTGATCGATGAGCCAGATCGCCTTCAATCTCAAGCGCCGGTTGCATGGCCGGTGCAGGCAGCGCATGCGCTCCTGACAGCCGCAGCGAGACGCCAAAACGGAGCACGTAACCAGCAATGCCGTGTGTCAGCGGCAGTCGCAACTCCGGTTGGCGGCCAGCCGGCGTCACCAGATAGACATACTCGACCATCTGCTGGTCATTCAACAGCGCAATCGCAAAACCGGCGTGGAGGATCAACCGGTCGACAGCGCGATGGATCGCCTGATAGAGTTGTTCGAGATCAAGCGTGGCGGCAATCTCGACACTGGCTTGGTAGAGGGTATAGCGTTCATCGGCATTGCGAATGGCGCGCTGATATAGGCGGGCGCTTTGCAAGGCAATCGCGGTCTGGTGGGCAATGGCTTGCAAGAGATCGCGATCGCGCTCTTGAAAAGGCTCGTCATGGAAGCGATACACCGCCAAGATACCCAACGGCGTCTTGCCATGCATAATCGGTGTCGCCAGCAGCGACGAAACTCCAATCCGCGCTAATTCCGGCAAGGCCATTGGATGGGTAGCGTAGTCTGGAATCAAGATCGACTTCCCCTGCTCGATCATCTGCCACATCAACCCGCGCCGCGGCCCTTTGACGGGTGTCATCAGATCAACCGGCAGATTCACGAGATGGCCGGGCAACAACCGATCGTGATCCGGATCGTACACCGGCAGCGCGCCAGCATCAGCATCGAGCAGATCCATCGCAAAACGCACTACATGTTCCGGCACATGGTTCATCTCAAGTTTGCTGGACAGGGTGAGCGCCATTTCACCAAGCCGGTGATCAAGCAGCGGCGCTGGGGCTGGCTGGCGGAATGTGATCAGCAGACCCGCCGGCGCCCCGGCGCTTGCCATAAACACTGGCGTTGCAGCGCATATTACACCCCGTTTAGGAAAACATCCGCGCCATCGGCAGCCTGAACGAGATCAGGCAACAACGGCTCTACATACGAAAGGAGCGGCAGTATCGCCTCACTTCCAGCGAGCATCTGGCCGTTGGTCGACACAAGGATGGACAGTTCAGATGTACCGGACAGATCAACCTTCATACCCACCCACCGGCAGCAAGATTAGGCCAAGATCTCAGCCGCAACATTGATCACGCGCTCAATGTGCGCCCGTTCAATACCATAGTGAGTGACAGCGCGGATGCTCGTATGGCTCATGCTTCCCATCAAGATGCCCCGCACGCGCAACGCCGCCAAAAATGCATCTACGCTCAGGCGCGGATGGGAAAAGGTGAAGCGCACAATGTTGGTTTGCACTTTGCTGAGGTCAATCTGTACTCCCGGCAGCTCGGCTAGACCAGCGGCAAGCAACCGCGCATTGGCATGATCTTCCGCTAACCGATCAACCATCTCGGTGAGGGCCACGATGCCCGCCGCAGCAATCACACCCGCCTGCCGCATCCCGCCGCCGAGCATCTTGCGCACGCGGCGCACGCGGGCAATCACCTCGGCTGGCCCGGCCACCAACGAGCCAACCGGCGCGGCTAACCCCTTCGAGAGGCAGAACATCACTGTATCGACATGAGCAGTGAGATCGGTGACCGACACCCCTAACGCCACCGCTGCGTTAAAGATGCGTGCACCATCGAGATGCACCGGCAGGCCATGCGCGCGCGCCAGCGCATGCACCTGCGCGAGATACTCTGGCGCCAACACGACGCCGCCACGGCGATTATTGGTGTTTTCTAAACAAATGACGCCGGGTGAGGCAAAGTGGTTGTCGTTAATCGTGATTGCCGCCTCTGCCAAGGCTGCCAAATCGATCGTGCCATCACCAGCGGTCGGGAGCGGATGGTACACCAACCCGCCCAAAGCGCTAGCGCCGCCGGCTTCATAATGGTAGATATGGCTCTCGTTGCCGAGGATCACCCGCTGGCCACGCTGGCAATAGGCTAACAGCGCCGCCAGATTGCCCATCGTGCCACTCGCCACCAGCACCGCCGCCTCTTTGCCAACCCGCTCGGCGGCCAGCCGCTCAAGCGCATTGACCGTTGGATCCTCGCCGTACACATCATCACCCAGCGCAGCCTGCGCCATCGCTGCCCGCATCGCCGGGCTGGGCAGCGTCACCGTATCACTGCGCAGATCGATCCGATCGTCTGGCGCATCGGTGACAGGCAGAACATAGCCTTGCATAGTGGAAGTAATCCTCCGTGGCACGTCATTGACATAGCATTGCCCCATTATATCACATGGCGCACCGATAAGGTTGGCAAAACAACACTGTCCGGGCTGCGAATTGTACACACTAGAATTGATAGGCAGAATCATGCTGCGCACAGCCTTGCGCGGCAACAGGGTGGTGATTTCACAACTCATGTAAAAAAATTGCCTCTGCTATATCTCGCGACAGTGTATTGTCTACCGAATAACACCGCATTCTAATGCCTCATTCACCATTTTTAACTAAACGCAAAGATTTTGCACAAAGATTGTCTATATTCCATGTTGTTGACTCTCATGCTACAATTTGCTTGAATGTTCGTAGTTTTGATTCCGCACTACAATTCTCGTCTAATATTACGGTCACCATTCTTCATTCGGCACGTGGTCATTCTTTGTGAACGTAGTTCCAAGTTTGGACTACCTGCGAGCTAGAGGAGAACGACGTGCTAGAGATCTCACAGCACAAAGCTCAACTGCGCGACTACTTCAACGGTTTGGGCTTTGAACGCTGGTCAGCCATCTATGGCAACGCCCCACTGTCCCTCGTCCGGCAGAGTATTCGCGAAGGCCATAACCGCATGCTGGCGGTCGCCGATGCGTGGCTAGCCGATCAACCACCCCCGACGACAGCGCTTGATGTCGGTTGCGGTGTTGGTTTGTTCAGTCTCATGTTAGCCCGCCGTGGCTACCGGGTGCGCGCAGCTGACATTGCGCCGCAGATGGTCGCCGCTACCCAGCAGGCCGCCGCTGAAGCCGGCTTATCAGATCGGATTGAGTGCATCGAAGCCGATATCGAGTCGCTGCGCGAACCGGCGCAGGTCGTAGCCTGCTTCGATGTCTTGATCCATTACCCGCAACCGGCCTTTGGCCAACTCTGCACCCATCTGGCTAACCTTACCGAGCAGACCTTGCTGCTGACTTATGCGCCGTACAGCTCATTGCTCGCTGCCCTGCACCGGATCGGCGGCTGGTTCCCGCATAGCCAACGCCGCACTGAGATTCAGATGATCCGCGACCAAGAGGTCGTTAGCATGCTGGCCCGCGCCGGATTGCGCGTACGCCGCGTCCAGCCGATCCGCAGCCGGTTCTATCACGTCACGTTGATCGAGGCCAATCGGGCCTAGTTTGATAAGGATGTAGTTCAGAAACGCGACTACAGGAGCGAGACATGCGACGATTGCTGGCATTGGCGGCCCTTGGCGCAGCCGCATTTGCGCTGCACAAGTGGTATAACCGCGAGGTGTTGCTCGAGGGGGAGGGGTTTGTGCGCTTGCAGAGCGAGCACGAGCATTTCCATTTCCACGTCGATCTGCCGCCCGGTATGGAGATTCAACCCGGCGATACGCTCGAAATTATGCATCTGCCACCGACCGAAGATGGTCGCACCAACGGCGAGATTTGCTACCGCAGCCCGATCCGGCTGTATAAGGCAAGTTGGCTACGCCGCTTTCTGACCAAGAAGAGCAGCCTCGTTGAGATCAACGAGCTGGTCGAACATCCGTAGGGTTGGGGTTGGGCCTATAGCCCAAGGCATAAAGAAGTGACCGATCGCAAAGGAGCGGAGCATGTTCTGGATCAATCCGTTGATGATGGAAATGCCCGGCGAGTTTAGCCGTACCACTCGCCATGCCCTCAAAGAGGCCATCCTCTCGCCCCGCTTTTACACCACCGACTTTAAGGCCATCGATAACCTGCAAATCGATCGCAATGGCCTGCGCGATGAGTTCGACTGGATCCGCGACGAGTTTGCTTACGACTATAACCGCACCCACTTCCGCCGCACCGACGAGTTTTTGCAGAACTTTGACGATATGCCTGAGCGCGATTCGTTTATCGATTTTCTCGAGCGCTCATGCACTGCCGAGTTTAGCGGCTGTCTGCTCTATGCCGAGATGGTCAAGCATCTGCACGATCCGACCATGAAGGCGATCTTCAAGTATATGAGCCGCGATGAGGGCCGCCACGCCGGCTTCCTCAACCGCACGATGGCCGACTTGAATGTCGCGCTCGATCTGACCGTCTTGCAGAAGCGCAAGAAGTACACCTACTTCCAGCCGAAATTTATCTTCTACTCGGTCTATCTCTCAGAGAAGATCGGTTACTCGCGCTATATCCATATCTACCGCCACCTTGAGCAGAACCCGCAGTATTGCATCCACCCGATCTTTAAGTGGTTCGAGCAGTGGTGCAACGATGAGTATCGCCACGGCGAGTTCTTCGCGATGCTGATGCGCTCGCAACCTGAGTTGCTTGAGGGGGTCAACCGGCGCTGGATCCGCTTCTTCCTGCTCGCCGTCTACGCGACGATGTATCTCAACGATGCGCGCCGGGCCAATTTCTACGCCGCCCTTGGCCTTAATTGGCGCGACTACGACCAGAAGGTCATCCGGCTGTGCAACGATATTTCGACGCAGGTCTATCCTGAGACGATGAATCTTGATGACCCGCGCTTCTTTGGCTACATGGATAAGCTGGTCGAGTATGACCGCAAGCTGCGCGAACTAGAGGGACGCAACGATCCGATCGCGTTGGCGCAATCGGCGCGCCTTAAGGCGGCAATCGCGCTGCGCCTGCTGGCGATTTATCGCTTGCCCACCCGCAAGACGACCGAGGCGATTCGCTGGAAGGGACTGCCCGGCTTCCCCAATTACCCCGGCCCTAACCGGCCGCAGCGGGTGATGGCAGCCGATTAGGGATCGTAGAGCGCCTTTGCCCGAACGAAATATTTCCAAGCTCCGGCGGCAGGAGCCATTCCTGCCACCATGGGTTCGCTTTTGCTGAACACACTGGTTTCACCCAGCACGAGTGGTGAGGAATGCCAATGCATTTCGTGGTTCTAACCATCGACGGCAACCATCGTCCGGCGCTGCTGGCGGCTGCTGACCGTCTGCGGCGCGAGCATAAGGTCGCGCTGACGCTGGCGGTGTACGATGCGGCTACCTTGCGCGACGCCGCCGGATGGGCGCAGCTTGATCGCGATCTGGCCAAAGCGGATTTCGTTTTCGGCGCGCGCCTGTTTAGCGAAGATTTGGTGCGCCCGTTGGCCGACCGGCTGGCCCACCTCGATAAGCCGACCTTGATCATTACCTCGAACCCCGCGCTGATCCGTTGCACCCATATCGGCAGCTTTTCGCTGCGCCGCGAGCACGATAGCGAGCCGGGGCCGATCCGGCGCTGGGTGCAGAAGCTGCGCCCACAGGGTGGGGCTGGCGAGGCCCGCCGCCAGTTGGCGATCTTGCGCAATCTGAGCAAAGTGCTGAAGGTGATCCCCGGCACTTCGCGCGATCTTTATACCTATATCACCAGCCACCAGTATTGGCTCAACGCTTCGCCGGAAAATCTCTATCGCTTGCTTTGCGTGCTGATTGCGCGCTACGGCCCGCAGCCGCGGCCTAAACTGCCCCAGCTCGACCCGTTGAGCTATCCCGATACGGCGCTCTACCATCCCGATGCGCCCGAACTGTTCGCGTCGCTCAACGATTACCGGCGCTGGCGCGGCAAGCGGATTCCCAACGGCGGTAGCGTGGGCATTCTCACCTTGCGTACAGTGGTGCTAAGCGGTAATACGCCGCATATTGATGCGCTGGCCCGCGCCATCGAGGCCCGCGGTCTCGAAGCGCGCGTCGCCTACGCCGCCGGTCTCGATATGCGCCCGCTGCTTGAGAAGGAACTGGCTGATGTTGATGTGCTGGTGAACGCGACTGGCTTTGCGCTGGTCGGCGGCCCCGCCGAGAGCCAGCCCCAGCAAGCCGCAGAGGCGCTGACCCGGTTCGACCGGCCTTATCTAGGGTTGGTGCCGCTCGCCTTTCAGCGGATCGATGATTGGCGCGCCGATGATAACGGTCTTGTCCCAGTGCAGCAGGCGTTGAGCGTGGCTATTCCTGAACTGGAAGGCGCTGCTGAGCCGATTATCTTCGGCGGGCCGGCTGCCGATGGCCAGCGCTTTGCGCCGGCCCAAGCCGAGATCGATCAGATCGCTGACCGGATCGCGCGCCGGGTGGCGTTGCGCCGCACGCCGAACGCGCAGAAACGCTTGGCAGTGGTGATCTACAACTTCCCGCCCTCGTTGGGGACGGTCGGCACCGCGGCGTATCTCGATGTGTTTGCCAGCCTGTTTAACTTGTTGCAGGCGCTGGCCGCCGATGGCTACCGGGTGGAAGTACCGCGCAGCGTCGATGAGTTGCGCCGCCTGTTGCTGGCCGATGGCCCGGCTCACGGGGCCGATGCCCATATCGCCGATTGGCTCAGCGCCGACGAGTATCGCCGCCTCTTCCCGGCTTACACCGAGATCGAACCTTACTGGGGGCCGGCGCCGGGTGAGTTGTGGCGCGATAACCGCGGTATCCGCATCCTTGGCCGCCAGTTTGGCAATGTCTTTATCGGCGTGCAGCCCAGCTTTGGCTACGAGCGCGACCCGATGCGGTTGCTGCTGGCCAAAGACGCCGCGCCGAACCATGCCTTCGTCGCGTTCTATACGTGGTTGACGCACAAGTTCCGCGCCGATGCCGTCATTCACCTCGGCACCCACGGCGCGATGGAGTTTATGCCGGGCAAGCAGGTCGGTCTCAGCGCGCGCTGCTGGCCGCTGCGCCTGATCGGGCCGCAGCCCAATTTTTACGTCTACAGCGTCAACAATCCGAGCGAGGCGGCCATCGCCAAACGGCGCGGCGCGGCCACGCTGGTCAGCTACCTTGTGCCGCCGGTGCAGCAGGCCGGTCTCTACAAAGGCCTACGCACACTACGCGACGCGATCGAGCAGTACGAGCGCAATCCCGATCCGGCGCTGGTGGCCGATCTGCGTGATCGAGCGGCGCAATTGGGCATTCCGATGGAGACCAGCGGCGATGATCATGCCGATGTCGCCGGCTTGGCCCACGAGTTGCTGCGCATCGAGCAGCGTATGATCCCGCTCGGGTTGCACGTGCTCGGCCAACCGCCCGCCCCCGCCGAATTGGCCGATTTCTTGCTGCTGTACGCCAGTTTGCAGCCCGATGGCGGCTTGCCGGCCCTGATTGCGCGCGGGATGGGGATCGACTACCAGCAGCTCTGCGCCCGCCTAAGCAGCGATTTGGCCGCCCAAAACCAGATGCGCGAGATCGAAGCCCGTGGCCGCGCAGCGATGCTAGCCTACGCCGAAGCTCACGATGCCGAGGCCGGCGCG
>FMSI01002195.1_pt1 | contig 11583 bp, 10 predicted proteins | sample 1504471 | NCBI WGS metagenome assembly FMSI01 (sample SAMEA4475357, study PRJEB15587) | soil metagenome | biome: Soil; feature: Field | place: India | collected 2015-03-11 | depth 0 m
ATTCATAAAGGAACTTCCCGATGGATTTGAGACAGTAGTAGGAGAAGGAGGAAAGACTCTTTCAGGAGGGGAGAGGAAGAAACTCTCAATTGCAAGGGCAATTCTCAAAGACTCAGACATAATAATCTTCGATGAAGCCACTTCTGAGCTTGACTCAGGGTCAGAGGAAAGAATCGAAAATCTTATAACAGAAAGATTCAAAGAGAATACCTGCATTATAATCTCCCACAAACCTTTGCCTAACAATTTCTTTGATAGAATGTTCCTCTTGGAGGATGGAAAGATTATTTTTTAGCTTACAGCTAACAGCTTACAGCTTCAAGTAGAGATAAAACTGCCATTTTGCCTTTTTGTTTTTAAAATTGTTCATCATAGAATTATTGAGAGGTTCAATTGTTCTTTATTTTGCCTTTATATGAAAAACAAATAAGAGCTAACAAATCAGATTTATTTGACTCTTTTTCATCTTTATTCCATTATAAAATATATGCTTGAGATTGTATCTTCTGGAATTGAGAAAGCTCTAAAATTTATAAAGGGTGAAGGAAAGCTAACTGAAGGAAATTTAAATCAAGCTCTCAGGGATGTTAGGCTTTCTTTCCTTCAGGCAGATGTGAATTTGAATGTTGTCAAGGATTTTATTGAGAGAGTTAAGGCTAAAGCTCTTGGAAAAGAAGTCATGGAAAGTTTCACTCCTTATACTCTTCTTGTAAAAATTGTAAGGGATGAGCTTTTGGAATTATTTGGTAAAGAACAAAATTCTCTCATCTTTTCCAGCAAAATCCCGACAATCTTCATGCTTGTTGGTCTTCAGGGAACAGGAAAAACAACTACAGCTGGTAAATTAGCTCTCTTTTTAAAAGGGAATGGCTATTCGCCAATCCTTGCATCCATTGATATGAAAAGACCCGCTGCCCAGAGCCAGCTGAAAACAATTGCCCAATCAATTGGGATTCCTTTTTATGAGATTAAGGGTGAAAATCTTAAAGAAATTGTAACTGAACTTTTAATTTATGTTAAAGACAGAGGTTTCAATCCCCAGATTGTTGATACCGCCGGAAGACTCCATATTGACGAGGAATTGATGGAGGAACTGAAGGAAGTTAAAAATCTACTCCAGCCTTCTGAGACAATCTATATAGCAGATTCCATGACAGGACAGGATGCGGTGAAATCCGCAAAAACCTTTGATGAAAAAATCGGGATAACCTCAATTATCCTTACAAAACTTGACGGAGACCAGAGGGGTGGAGCAGCCCTTTCAATTGTCTCTGTTACAGGTAAGCCGATTAAATTTATTGGAATTGGAGAAAAATATACTGATTTTCAGCCCTTTTATCCTGACCGTCTCGTCTCAAGAATCCTCGGAATGGGAGATATTTTGAGCCTTGTTGAGAAAGCTGAAGAGGCTATTGACAGAAAAAAAGCTGAGGAGTTGGAAAAGAAGCTGAGAAAAGAGGAATTTACCCTTGAGGATTTGAGGGAACAATTGAAAATGATAAGAAAAATGGGCTCCTTCAAGGAAATTCTTGAACATCTTCCAGCCGTCGGACCATTGAGAAATCTTGCAGGAATAAATGTGGACGATAAAAAAATTGTCCATATGATTGCAATCATAGATTCTATGACACCAAAGGAGAGACTTCATCCAGAAAGAATTGATGGAAGAAGAAGATTAAGAATTGCCAGAGGTTCAGGGAGGCCTGTTCAGGAGGTAAACCAGCTGATCCGTCATTTCCTTGAAATGAAGAAGTTGATGAAAAAATCGAGTTTCAAAAGATTGCTTAATTTTGGAGATTTTTTGAAGGGATAAATTGGAAAAAAAGAAATTTGAAAGAATTGTTGAAGAAGTTGTAGACTCACTGCCCGAGATTTTTAGAGAAAAGCTTGAAAATGTTGTTATTATGGTTGAGGATTGGCCTTCAAATTCTGACCTGAAATCCTTTGGTCTAAAATCGAAAGATTTTCTTTTCGGGCTTTACAGGGGCATTCCTTTGACTAGGAGGGGAGCATTTTACGGTAATTTTCCTCCTGATTGCATTGTTATATTCCAGAAACCATTGGAGCGGGCTTTCAAAGATATAAATGAAATGAAAAAAGAAATTGCAAAGACGGTTATGCACGAAATCGCCCACCACTTCGGATTTGGCGAGGAAATGCTGAGGAAATTAGGCTACTGATAAAACAGCTAATGGCTAACAGCTAACAGCAAGTAACTTTCCGTTTGGTTATTCTGTCATTCGTTTCTTTTTTGCTTTTCGATCTATTTAATTCGTGTTAGCAATTCTTAATTCGCGATTTGAACTTTGTGATTCAAATTTTCTATTAGAAAGGATTAAACAATGAAAAAGTTTTCATCTCTCTGAGTTCGATAAACTCAATAAGCTTGTCTTGATTAATTTTACGAACAGCTGTCGCAGCTAGTCAATGAACATGTTGAACATGAGGATTTAGAATTAACCGAGCTTTTAAATTTACTTCCAGAGGAAAATCCAAAGGTTGAGAAGAGCTTTTCCAGCTCCTCTGAACCACACTTTTCACACATTATTTTTTCAGACTTATTCATTACGAGTTTTTCAAATTTCTCACCGCAATTTTTGCATCTATACTCAAATACTGGCATCTTCCATCTCCTTTCAAAGATTTTATTTTAACTCCAGAGAGGCTATTTGTAAAATTTCGAGGAAAATTGATTTGCTTATCTATAAAATTCCATTTCTCTTTCCAGCTCTATCAGCTTTTTTAGAGCTTTTCGGGCAGATTCATTTAATGGGTCTTTCTCAATTGCTTTTTTATAGTAATCCTCTGCTTTCATAAGAAGTATATTAGCTTTTCCTTCGTAAAATAAAGCCTGCTCAGGGAAAAGTTCCAGCATTATTTCCATTAAATTCAGTGCCTGATCAAACATTTTAAAATTTGCAAATTCATAAGCATAGTTAAGAATGGCATTTGGCTCCATTGCTATTCTATGAACTTTCCCTTTTAAAGCTTCTTTGAAGTAAGACTTTGCGCTCTCCAACTGCCCTGCCACAAGGTATGCGTTAGCAAGAGTGACAGAGGAAAGTGTCGATTCGGGATAAAGCTCCTTGGTAAGCTTTGCCATCTCAAAGGCTTTTCCAATTTTACCGTTTAAATAAAGTTTTCTTACAGCTTCATTAAACTGGGGAACAAAGTTGGGATACACCTTTGCCTCTGAAAATGTTTTTTTAAGCTTTGCTCTCAGTTCTCCTGGATCTAAAAAAGCGCCAATAAAAATGGTTTTTGTTAAATCGTTTAATGTTTTTAGCCAGTCCTTTCCCCATCTATCAACCATCTCCTCAAAATCTCTGTTGAATCTGAATTCATTATCTTTTGAAATTTTTATGTAATCGGCAAAAAATAGTATAGCCCCATTTTTGCAGTAATAATCAAATCTTTGCTCACCGAATTTTTCTTCCAGAGTTTCTGCCATAAAGGAGCCAATTTTCTGATACGGTTCTCCTACCTTAGGATGAATACCCTCAATAATTTTCCTATGAGCTTCTGTTAAATTCTTAAGTATGTATTCCCTTTCTGTTATTCTATTGAAAAATTCGAAAGCTTCCTCAATCTCTTTTCTATCTTTTGTAAATGGTCTTCTGAATCTTTCGTAATAACTCATTCCATAATTAAAAATTTCTGTAATTCCTGAAATAATTATCTCTTCCACAGGGTCTCCTGAATAGGGGTTTAAATTTAAAGGTTCATCAAGTAAAAACTGAATTATTCTGAATCCGTAAAGGGAAGGGTTTACTCCTTCAAGGTTGCAGGCAAAGGAAACCGCTATGTCATTTTTTGGAAGATAGGCAAGAAATGTTCTTGTCTCCTGTTGTGAACCTGTATGATAGACAACGAAATGACCATTCACAGGTCTAACAAACCATCCGTATCCGTAATTTGTAAGCTCTCCTCCCTTTGTCGTCATTGAAGTGAACATTTTTTCGCGAGTTTCCTTTGAAATTATTTTATTTTCCTTTAATCCTTTTATGAATTTCAAAAGGTCTATAACGGTTGAACGAGTTCCACCACCCGCAAATCTACTGCTCATATCTACAAATTCAGAATTTTTCAGTTTACCTTTTAAGATTCTGTAACCTTTTACCCTGTTGGAAATTACCTCCTCAGGAGAATCCATACAGGTATTTTCCATTCCAAGGGGTTTCCAGATATTCTCTTCCATATATTTCCCGTATGGCATTTTTGATGCTCCCTCTATTACAGCTCCGAGGAGATTGTATCCATAACTGGAATAATTATAAAGAGTTCCCGGTTCTGCAATAAGGTCATAACTGGCAAAGATTTCAATTGCCTCCTTTGTATCCTTTGGAACCTTTATGTGAAGCTCATCGTAGGACCTGTAATGGGTTATACCTCCAAGATGTCCAAGAAGGTATCGGATTATAACGGGATAATTTTTCCTTGGGAAATAAGGGACATATTTCCGAACCTCATCTTCAAGATTTATTTTACCCTTTTCAGAAAGTTGAAGAATTGCCAGAGCAGTCATGGGTTTTGTCACTGAAGCGAGGCGAAATGATGAGTTCTCCTTCATGGGGATTTTATTTTCTACATCGGAAAAACCAAATCCTTTAGCCCATATAAAATCTCCTTTCATTATTCCAATTGCTATCCCTGGAATTCTGTCCACTTCCATCTGATCTTTTATAAAAGCCTCTATTCTCCCAATCTCTTCTGACAAATTTGTTTGAGAGTAAAGGGGAAAAGAGATTAATAAAAAGAAGATAATGGTTAGGATGTTTATTTTTTTCATAACCCCCCCTTAAGAATAAGGTAAAAGAAGAAAGTTAAATGGGTATGGTTAAAGAGGTTTAAAATTTTGAACATTCTTTACTAAATTTTAATTTAAAACTTTTTTTTCTGATACAAGCTCTGAAATGGCTTTTATCAGGTCATCACCTCTTAACTCAAAATATCTAAGAACCCCTTTTTTATCAACAAGCCAGAGCGATGGTATTGAATTAACTCCGTAAAGTTTCGCAGTATCATCATCCCATCCCTTTCCGCTGAAGGAAATGTTGCAGTTTACACCCACACTCTCAAGATATTTCATCATATCCTCTTTTTCATAATCAAGGCTTATCCCTATTACATCAAATCCCTTATCCTTAAATTCCTCATAGCATTTTTTAACATTGGGCATCTCAGCCCTGCACCCAGCACACCAGCTTGCCCAGAACTGGACAAGAACAACCTTACCCTTTTGTTCTGAGAGAGTATACTTCTTTCCTGAAATTGTCTCAACAGTGAAATCTTCTGCTGGTTTTCCTATCCCAATTTTTTCCATTAACTTATAGAGAACTTTTTGAAATTTTGGGGTCTTCCTTATTGAGTCGAATTCTTGCTCCTCGAGCGTGGAATAGTAAATAAATCCTCTGTTTATAGATTCTTCAAGCCATTCAATAGCCTTGTCCTCTATTTTAAGCTTTAGATAAACTGTAACCATATCCATGGCGTTCTAGGGGCTTTTCTTTCCAGAAATTTGATCCTTCTTTATTGCAGTTTTAAGGGCAGAATCGAACCTTCCCAATTCCATGAGAATGGCAAATTCTGCATTTAAGAGATTCCTTGCCTTCCCAAATTCCTTTATCCCATTTTCAATTTCAGAAAGTGCTTCTTCATATTTCTTCTGGGAGTAAAGCTCGCGTGTCTTTTTCAAAACATCCCTCTCATCTGAAAAAAGGGAAAATGCGAATATCAGTAAAACAATACCTCAACTTATTAACCTTTTCATCTCTAATCCTTTCTATTAATTTTAATGAAAAATAAAAGATGCCACAATCCAAAAATTAAGTCAACAATTCCGAAAAATAAAAATAAAAATTTTGCTCCAAAAAATGTATAGTGAACTCCAAGAAAAATAAAGCCAGAGAATCTTGCAATAATTGCTCCTATTATAATTCCCTTCTCCTTTTCTGGTCTTAAAGCTGCCTGAATGTAGAAAAATGGAAGTACGAAAAGAAGTAACCCTGCAAATCTGAAATACGTGATTTCTTGAGGGTAAGGAACTCCAAATAGCTTTACAGTAGAAGGGAAGAAAAGTATTAAGATGGAAGCAAGCCAGTCCCAAAATGAACCAGCCCACAAACTTATTGATAGAATTCTCAATCTTTTTTCCATTTTACCTCCAATCTTTTTGTAACCATTGTTGCATAACTCCCTCTTGGAAGGGAAAATTCAATCTTTATCTTCTTTTTCCCTCTATGGAGCTCATCGTCGCCCTCCTCAAGAACTTTAAAATTTTCTGGAATTATTAGAGCTTTCCTCGGAAAAGACCTAAAATAGACTTTTCTCAGAACAGAAGCTTTGAAAGAGTTTCTTTTAAGCCCTTTTTCGAGCAGAACTTCATTGTATATCTCCTCTACCAAGCTATCTTGAAACTCAATTTTGTGGGATGGAGTTGGTATTTTTAAATTACTCAAATATGAAAATGTTTCTCTGTCAAGTTCTTTCCAGAATAAATATGGACCCTCAATACCTTTTATCTCATAAATCTCATTAACTTTTATTTTTAATAACCTTCTTAGAATCTCATTCCAGAGATGGGATTGGTAAGATGAGTAAAGCATAGAAACTTCCTCTTTCGGAATTAAATGAAGAGCCTTAACATAGTCATTCTCTTCTATTAAATTTTTGAAAATTTTCTTTTCAATTTTTTTCACTGCAATTTCAAAACATTTGTTCCAATTCCTCCAGTTTTTGAAAATCTCCATCCTTTTTCTCTTCTCACTCCCTTTCATATCAGGATACACTGATGTCAAAAAAACCTGCAAAGCACCATTCCAATGTTTCTTTAAAATTTTCTCTGCAAAAAATCCCCTTTCAGGGTCATAACTTCTGAATCTCTGGTCATCGAAGAAATTTGGAACACCAAATTTTCTAATGTCTTCAATATTATACAGAATTTCATCCAGATTCTTTATATTTCTTAAAACTATATTAAAAAAGTTGGATGTTATAAGGTCTGGTCCCATTGGTCTATTGGAGAACCCGATTAATTTAAGGGAAAAATCTTTTCCCTCCGTACTAAAGTCCTTCCCTCCTTTTATTGTGATAAACTGGGTAGTTATTCCATGCCTATCTTTTTGCCCTCCGTAAGAAATTGAAGAGGCAGGTAATTTAAAAGACTTTACAATATGGTTTATAAGGTCAAGGGTATTCCAACCCCTTTTTTTCAAAAGATAAACTCCAAAATCTCCATCTTCATGAAAGGGTATCTCTGCTCCTTCCTCAACCACAAAATCTTCATCAAAAGCTTTTATCATGAAAATTACTTTTTAAGAAGGTTTTTCAAGATAAAATATTCAATCCCAAATATGTTCAATAACTTCTATTCCAAGACCTGGTTTTTCAGGAAGAATAAGTTTCCCCTTTACTGTCTCAACTCCTTTGAACGGGTCATTAATAATTAGAAGATTCCCATCAAGGTCTGCATAATCAAAGAGTGGAGAAATTGATGCTCCAGCAGTTATTCCAATGGATGTCTCAATCATGCAACCTAACATAACTTTAAGACCAAAAGTTCGAGCCATTGTCACCATTCTCAAAGCTTCCTGAATACCACCGCACTTCATCAATTTTATGTTGATCCCGTGAAAGGCACCTGCAATTTTTGGAATGTCGGAGGCAGTCATTAAACTTTCATCCGCAAAAATTGGAATTTTTGACCTTTCTTTAAGCCATGCTTGCTCTTCAAGCATTGATGCTGGTAGAGGTTGCTCTATGAATTCAACGCCTTTTTCAGCCATCCAGTTAATATTTTCAAGGGCTTCCTCCTTTGTTTTCCAACCCTCATTGGCATCCACCCTTAGAGGTTTATCTGTAACCTCCCTTATCCCATCAATTATTTTCCTATCATCCTTTGTCCCGACTTTTATTTTATAAACTGGAAAATCTTTTGCTTCATTTACCTTCTCCTGCATCACCTTTATCTCATCTATTCCAATGGAAAATGTTGTGATGAGGGTTTTCCTTTTATTCAAACCTAAAAATCTGTAAAGGGGAACATTTAGTTTTTTGCAAATCCAGTCTAAAATTGCCATATCAAGGGCACACTTTCCAGCATGTTCACCCTCTGAGAGAGAGTCAATCTCATACCATCGGTCATGGTACTCCCACAGATTCTTCTCAAGAATCGCTTTTACCTTCTCAATAAATGCAAGGGCTGACTCAGCACTCTCATTATATCTTGCAATGGGCGCCGCCTCTCCAAATCCAGTCGCATCATCCTTTTCAATTTTCACAAGAACATTCCTTCTCGTTGTCCATGTTCCTCTGGAGAGTCCCCATGCATGTTTAAGCTTAACTTCATAAATCTTAGCCTTTACCACAGTCTTACCTGATGAAGAAATCGGAATATCTTTTAAACTTTCAAAGGGAAAAAGAGGTGTTGAAAGAATCAATCCAGAAAAACCAATAAATTCTCTCCTTCTCATAATTACCTCCTAACTTTAATGAAAAATTATATATCGGAATGCCCCTGCTTCCAACCTGAAAAATAAAAGCAAAAATATTGTTTATGACCGAGAAAACAAAATAATGAAACAAAGTTCAAAAAGTTATTTTATTACAAAAATTGATTTTATTTTTATTTCACCTTTGCTTCCTTCCCACATAGAGCCTTTGTCTATAATTAGAAAGATACCCTCTAAATTCTTTAAATTTATTTTCCCTTCCTTTCCTTCTGTAAGCACGAATTCTTCAAAATTCCAGAATAGCTCCTTGAAATCTTCTTTGACCTTCAAAGATATACTCCACCATCTTTCTTCTCCGTTTTCTCTATCCCTTATCTGGAGCCAGACCCTTGCTGGAGGAGAACCCATTGCTTCTATTCCTATTCCTTTAAATGTCTCAAGGGCAAGTTTCTCTCTAAGAGCAAGGGCGCACCACACATGAGGTCTTGATTGAGATGAAAATCCAAGTTTATAATTCCAGACAAGAAGACCATCTAAAAAAGTTATATTTCCTTCAGAGCTTACGTCATTTTCTGGAACAAGTTTTTTCAAATCAAAGAACGGAATCTTCTCCCATTTTATTTCCTCTTTTATTTCCTCTTTTATTTCTTCTTTTACTCCAAAGAATATTGGGTTTGAGAGAATCCACGGAACATCTTTTTTCAGAGCAGGGTTCTTCTTTAGATAAACCTCTACTCTGTAAACCCCATTTTCATTAATTTTCATCTCAGCTCTTCTCTTTTCAGTGGAAAATATTTTTTTACCATCTTTAAAGAGGATTGCTTCAAATTCTGTTTTAAACGGAAGTTCCATGTGGAGATAAGATTCTTTTTCAGCAATTCCTCCCATTTCAACCCTTTTCCCTTTGGATAAAGCAAAAAATCTGAAACCTCTTGAGTCTCCAGCTCCATCAATTGAGGAGAAAAAATTCCCATTTTTAAGAGCTTCCATAACCATTCCCTTCACATCTTCGAATTTTTCAGGTTTTTCCCCATCAATGGGTATATGTATTTTTGCTAAATTGAAAATCCTGGAATAGGAGAAAGGGAAAAACCATACCTTGCCGTGAAGATTCAGACCGTAAACGCCTGAGATTTTTTGATTCTCCAGTTTTCTTTCCCAGATTTTTATTTGTTCTGATGGTCTTTCGATAAGGCTAACGATGGAATAACGGGAATTGAGCGGATATGTTAGAAGAGTTCTAAGAATTCTCAAACCCCCCCTTTTTCTTACCTCATCGTCAATGTCAATGATTTCCATTCCGTCAATCCCTCTCAAGTCCATTTTCTTCCATTCTTCTCTATCTTTCTCTGGGTGAGCTAAAATTGAAACACCAACAAGCTCCTTTATGTCATCGATTGCCTCTCCAGCCACAGGAGAGATTTTATAAGACGGCTTTTTAACACCCACAGCAAGCAAAGCGCCTTCAAAAAGAGAAAGTTCAGAGCCAGAGATAATTGAGACCCCGTTTATCATTCCTTCCTTTTCTATAACTTCCAAATTCGGATTCCCATGGTCTGTGAGAATTACAAAATCAAGACCACTTCTTTTTGCTGACTCTGCAATTTTCTCTGGGGGTAATCTTCCATCGGAAAGGTTTGAGTGAACATGTATTGCTCCTGTAAGATCCTGAAGGGCTGATAGGGATTGAGATGGTTTGAAGGCTAAAGGTTTGTAAATTATTATAGTGAAAATTAAAATGATTAAAACTAAAAGAGAATATTTTAAAAACCTCAAAAGGTCTGCCTGTAATTTCTTATGAGCTCCAGCATTTCTTTAACAGCTCTTTGAACGCCAACATATAAAGCCCTTGCCATTATGCTGAATCCAATACTTAGTTCCTCAATCTCAGGTATTTTTATTATTGGAACAACATTTCTGTAATCTAAACCATGTCCAGCTGCAATTTTTAATCCCAATTTCTTTGCCAGTTTTGCGGATCTTTCTATTTTCGAAAGTTCTTCATTTCTCTGGTTAATTTTTGCATCCGCATATTTTCCAGTGTTTATCTCAATTATTGGAACACCGAGCCTATGGCAGGCTTTTATCTGCTCCTCATCAGGGTCAACAAATATCGACACCTCAATTTCTCCTGTCTTCAACTGGTTTACAACTGTCTTTAAATGGTCAAAATGGGTTATAACATCAAGACCACCCTCTGTGGTTACCTCCTCCATCCTCTCAGGAACAAGTGTCGAGACATCGGGCTTATAATTCAAAGCTATTCTAACCATTTCCTGCGTTGAAGCCATTTCAAGATTTAGCTTCGTTTTAACTATTTTCCTTAAAATTTCAAGATCCCTCTCCTGAATATGTCTCCTATCCCCTCTCAAATGAACTATTATTCCTGATGCTCCAGCCATCTCCGCTATTAAAGCAACCTGGACAGGATCTGGCTCTTGAGCCCTTCTTGCCTGCCTCAAAGTTGCTGAATGGTCAATATTTACAGATAGTTTCATTTTCAACCTCCTATATGCCTTTTGACTATTTCAGCAAACTCTTCAGCCATTTTTAATATTTCCTTCTCCTCTTTCCCCTCAACCATTATCCTCATTTTTAGCTCTGTTCCAGAATATCGCACAAAAACCCTCCCTTCACTTCCCAATTTGTTTTTCGCATTTTCAATTGCTTTTGAAAGTTCAGGAATTTCAGAAAATGGAATCTTTTCCCTTACCTTTACATTTTTTATTACCTGAGGGAAAAGCTCTATCCCCTGACTCAGCTCAGATAATGACTTTTCCTTGGCAAATATATAATTTAGAAGCATTATTGTTGTAAGAATCCCATCTCCAGTCGGAAGGGAGTTGAGAAATATTGTATGTCCGGATTGCTCCCCGCCAAGATTTGCCCCAATTCTAACCATTTCTTTGTAAACATTCTTATCACCAACAAATGTTCGAACAAGATTTAAACCTTCTCTCTTAAGAGCAATTTCAAGTCCGAGGTTACTCATTACTGTTGCAACTATTGAATCCGATGCGAGTTCTCCTTTTTCCTTCATAAATTTTCCCATCAGATAAAGAGTGTGGTCGCCATCGAGAATATTCCCCTTTTCATCGCTCCAGATTGCCCTGTCTGCGTCTCCATCGTATGC
>FMSI01061692.1_pt1 | contig 11583 bp, 12 predicted proteins | sample 1504471 | NCBI WGS metagenome assembly FMSI01 (sample SAMEA4475357, study PRJEB15587) | soil metagenome | biome: Soil; feature: Field | place: India | collected 2015-03-11 | depth 0 m
GGAGAATCAAGCGCTGGGATTCGTTTCATCGCTGTTTCTGACACAGATTACCCTGCTGAAGTCAAAACGACTGGGAATGGGAACATTCTTATCGAAGGTCGCGGCACTGATGGTAATCCCGGCCTGGTCATGGAAGTCTTTAGCCCCCTCACGTTTGTTGTTCAGGATGGCGTACTGACATTGGCAGCCCAAGGGGGGATTGAAGTCTTTGGCGATCCTCGCTCTCTGCTGGATATTAATAGTACCGGGGCAGGCCGCCTTGTCTTTCAACCCATTGATGCGGATACTCCCGTCGGCATTGGTGACGCACCGGGTGACTTAATCGTTGATCAATTTCTCCTCAATCAAATTACAGGGGGATTTTCCTTGGTTACGATTGGTCACCCTAGTGGTACTGGTCTCATTGATGTTCGCCCCTTCAGCCTCAACTACCATCTCGCCCTACAAACCCCCAGCGCAAGTTCCCTAGGTATTCAGTTCAATGGCTCCGGTACGACGAATCTCAATGGTCGCAATCTTACACTCAATAGCGGTGGCGGCGTTACCCAGGGCAGCCATTCTATTTCTGGGGGGACACTCCAACTCCTCGGACAGGGGACTTTCAGCCTTAACAACACCAACAATGAGTTGCAGGCACTCTCAGGAAATGTCACTGGAAATGTGAACTTGAGTAATCAAGATACCCTAAGTATCGTTAGTTTCAACAATGGTGTCAATGGCCTCACCACTGGCATCAATACCAATGGCAATACCCTCATCCTCAGTTTAAACAGTGGGAACCTAACCCAAAGTGCACCGATTCGAGCAGGTAGCTTGGGTTTAACTTTACGAGATGGCAGAGCAATACTAACCAACCCCGATAACCAAGTGGGGATACTAGCTGCTCAGTTGAACAGTTCGAGTGATCTGCAATTTGTCAATAACGGTACCCTTACTGTTGGCAGCGTTAACCCGACAGGCATTACAGGGCGCAGCATTTTCCTGCAAACATTAACAGGCGATATTGTTCTCAATGCACCAATTTCTGCCTTTGGGACTGGGGATGCGATTATCCTTGCTGCGGAAAATAACTTTATTAACAACTATGGCTCAAATGTCTTCAGTACCCCCAATGGTCGCTGGCTAGTTTATTCCACTGACCCGAATCTCAATATCAATGGTGGCCTCACGGGTTCAGAGCAATTCAATACCACCTATCCTGAGTCTGCCCTATTTTCTGGTTCTGGTTTTCTTTATCGGGTTTCTCAAGCACCCCCCAGCCCACCGACAGAGCCACCACCTCCACCAACGGAAACACCGCCACCACTACCTCCAGAACCCCAAATTCAAGAGAATCTGGGTCGGATCTTACTTAGCGAGGAGATACAAGGCACTCAAGTGCCCCAGAATACTGCTCAAGTCGTTTACTTCCCCGGAGTTGAGATCATCCGTCAGCAAATCAGTGCCGCTTTTGATCAGGGAGACTACAACAGTGCTATCAAACTGCTTCAGCAGCTTTATTCCTTTGAGTTTAGTGAGTACTTTGATAAATTTTTGAGCACTCCTAGTCAAGAGGGACTACAGTTCCTTGACATTGATCAAATCAAAGAATTACTAGGGCGTATGGCTCAAGAAACAGGTCAAAAACCTGCCCTGAGCTATGTCTTTTGGCGACCTGAACAGTTGGATATTCTCATTATCACACCCGAAGGGGAACCCATTTATCAACCTGTTCGAGTGCCCCAAGAAGCAGTGCGCCGTGTCATTGCCGCCTTTAATCGCGAGGTGCGAGATCCAACGAAAACCAATAGCGAATCCTATCTACCCTTCGCGCAGCAGCTCTACCAATGGATGATGGGGGGTGTTGATGCTGAATTACAAGTACGAGGCATTAATACACTGGTTTTCGCCCTTGATCAGGAGTTACGGAGTGTGGCGATCGCTGCTTTGCACACGGGGTCAAATCTTATTTCCTCGGCGGTTAGTGATAGTCCTATAGGTCGTAATGGTCAGTTCCTAGTGGAACGCTATAATTTGGGTCTCATTCCCAGTATCAACTTGGTGGATACCCGCTACCAACCATTGCAAAATGCCTCTGTACTGGCAATGGGCGCTTCTGAGTTCACCAATCAAAGTCCTTTGCCAGCCGTTCCCATCGAGCTACAAACAATTACGCAACTGGTAGGCCAAGGGCAAGTATTCCTCAATGAAGCCTTTACCGTCTCGAATCTAGAAACTCAGCGTCGCCGCAGTCTCTACCCTATTCTGCATCTAGCGACCCATGCTGAATTTAATGCAGGCAAGCTGCAAAATTCCTACATTCAGTTTTGGAACAAACAGCTTTCAATGTCTCAATTACAGCAGTTGCGGTTATTCCAGCCGCCTACAGAGCTAATGACGCTGAGTGCCTGTCGCACAGCGGTGGGAGATACTAATGCAGAATTGGGGTTTGCTGGTCTATCGCTCCAAGCGGGTGTGAAAAGTTCGGTTGCCAGCCTGTGGTATGTGAGTGATGAAGGAACACTGGCCTTGATGACGGCGTTCTATGGCTGGTTGAGAACTGCTCCAATTAAGGCAGAGGCTTTACGCCAAGCTCAACTGGCAATGATCCACCAGCAGGCCAGGATTGAGGGGAATCAGCTACGGCTGCTTAACCGAGGGGAAGAGCTTTCAATTCCTTTGCCCCAAGAAGTTCAAGTTGGGGGTGGGCGTCAATTTTCCCATCCGTACTTTTGGGCAGGGTTTACGATGATTGGCAGCCCTTGGTAGCCCTAGGAAGAAGTTTTTGCTTTACCATTTGGGATTACCCATCAGCAAGAACGGGGGTACTGGGGCTGAGTTTGGCTGTTGGTGGATTGATGCTGCTGGGGAGGGTTTGCATCAGGTTTGCCATTTCAAGGGCATTGAGGGCATATTCCCAACCTTTGTTGCTTTTGATGCCAGCGCGCTCAAGGGCCTGTTGCATCGTGTCGGTGGTGAGAATGCCGTAGATAATCGGCACACCCGTTTGCATAGAGGCGGTGGCAATGCCTTTGGTGACTTCAGCAGCCACATAATCAAAGTGGGGGGTTTGGCCACGGATGACTGCCCCTAGACAAATAATGGCAGCATAGCGACGACTGGCCGCCAGTTGAGCTGCCACAAGGGGAATTTCAAAACTACCGGGAACCCAAGCATAGTCCACTTGAGAACCGTGGGGATTGGGATCAACGCCGTGACGACGCAGACAATCTTGGCAACCCTCTAGCAGTTTGGTCGTAATCAGGTCATTGAAGCGGGAAATCACAATGCCAAAGCGAGGCGTTCCCAGAACTTGATAGGTGCCTTCAAAAACAGCCATAGGTGGAGGTGCGAAATCTTACCCAAAAGAGTATAACCTGCAACGGCCTAGGGGGAGCGATCGCCCTGCTCCACGAGGAAGTCTTGGGACTGCCACTGCCGCACAATACTGGTTAACTTGGTAACAAATGGGTCAGACGCTAAATCAGGGTGAAATTCGCTAATTGTATTCCTAGGTGTCTCTGAAAGGCGAGAGGGAGCAGGTTCCGGCACACTAATGGGTAATGACTGGCAGATAATGGCTTCAAACTCACTGTTGAAGTGATAAATCGGTTGCTCACGCCGTTGCCATAGCTCTAAAATTTGCTCTACGGAAACGGCTTTATAGCGCCCCAGATAGAGGGCTTCAATGAGGGCAAGGCGAATCCAACGGGGAGGAAAATGGCGCAACCAGCGATCTAGAATGACCTCAACTGAGGAGCCATCCAAATCAAACCCATATTGACGTAGCAGGCGATCGGCAGCCTGAATGGCGGCATTGTTGCCAATATGTGCCATGCACCAATGTTGCACTCCCAAAGCTATGGTGCCTCTATGATGCCACAAGTTTTCCAAAGTCGCAGCAGTGAAGAGCGTAACCCTGATATCGTAGAAAGGCAAACCCTAATGCTACAAGTGCATCATGGTGACTGCGCCTCCTCCTGAGCTATTGATTGAAGATGCCCCGCTAACGATCGCGGGGCGGCAGTTCCGTTCACGCCTGATGACCGGTACGGGCAAGTATCGTTCCATTGCGGATCTACAGGCTAGTGTTGCCGCGAGTGGCTGTGAAATTGTTACGGTAGCTGTACGTCGCGTTCAAACCAATGCCCCCGGTCACGAAGGACTTGTGGATGCCCTTGACTGGAGTAAAATCTGGCTGCTGCCCAACACCGCTGGCTGTCAAACCGCTGAGGAGGCGATTCGGGTTGCCCGCTTAGGCCGAGAAATGGCCAAGCTCTTGGGTCAAGAGGACAACAACTTTGTCAAGCTAGAGGTGATTCCCGACCCGAAATATTTGCTGCCCGATCCCTTTGGCACGCTTACAGCCGCAGAACAACTGGTCAAAGAAGGATTTGCGGTTCTTCCCTACATCAATGCAGATCCCCTGCTGGCCAAGCGCCTTGAGGAAGTGGGCTGTGTTACTGTGATGCCTTTGGCCTCCCCCATTGGTTCGGGGCAAGGTCTGCGTAATGCCGCCAATATTCAAATCATTATTGATCAAGCCAGTGTTCCCGTTGTGGTTGATGCGGGCATTGGCACCCCCAGTGAGGCGGCCGCCGCGATGGAGTTAGGGGCAGATGCACTCTTGATTAATACCGCGATCGCCCAAGCGGGAAATGCCCCAGCAATGGCCAAAGCCATGGCACTCGCAACCACTGCTGGCCGTCTTGCCTACTTAGCGGGTCGGATTCCGGTCAAACCCTATGCCAGTGCCAGTTCACCAACGACAGGGACAATTACGACAGCACCATGATTATTGTGCTCATTCTACTGAGCCTGTTAAGTCTGACGGGTACCGCCTCTTACCTGATTGCGGGGGGGTTAACGCTACAATTTTTTGGCCAGAAAACACCTCAGCGCCTCGATCCGGCACCAGCGGTCTCCCTGCTTGTTCCTGTCTGTGGTTTGGATGCTGGCGCTTGGGAAAATTGGTCATCGCTGTGTGAGCAGGACTACGCGACCTACGAAGTGCTCTTTGGCGTCCAAGACCTGCCAGATCCCGCCTTGCCCGTTCTCAAAGAACTGTGTCAAAAGTATCCCGATCGCGCCCGCTGGTACCTTTGCAATGAGATTCGCGGCATTAACCGCAAGATGAGTAACCTCTCGCAACTCTTGCCCCATGCCCGCTACGATGTGATTGTGTTAGCCGATAGCGACGTGCGCGTCACTCGTGTCTATCTCAGGAGCATTACCGCTCCCTTGGCGGATCCAACCATTGGCGTGGTTACCTGCGGCTACATTGATCACCATCCCAAACGCTTAGGGGCTGCTTTTCTAGCCATGGGGCGCTGCATTGACTTTATCCCCAGTGTGCTGATTGCGCGTTTTCTTGATGGTGGATTGCGGTTTGCCATTGGCCCAACGGTGGTGCTGCGGCGGCAGGTGCTTGAAGACATTGGCGGCTTTGAGATTGCCCTCAACCGCATTGGTGACGACTACCGACTGGGCTATACCGCTTGGCAGGCGGGTTATCGAGTAGAGCTATCTAGGTATGTCCTTGACAACGATTGCAGTGATGAATCTTTCCTAAAGGCCGTGCAACGGGAACTGCGCTGGGCACGCACGATTCGCTCCAATCGCGGCAATCAGTATTTTGGCATGGTGTTTATCTTTGGCACCGTCTATAGTGCCCTGCTGTGGGGACTGTTTCCAACCCCATGGACTCTCAGCGTCTTTCTCGGGGTTCAGGGCATTCGCTGGTTGCAGGCCATCATCAGCATGGTCTTGATGGGCACTCCTCGGCTGCTGTTGTGGCTCTGGCTATTGCCCCTGCGGGATGTGATGAGCTTCCTCATTTGGCTGGGGGGCTGTTTTGGCAATCGCATCTATTGGCGCGGTCGCTGGTTGCGAGTCTATCGCCACGGTCAATTGCAAGAAATTGTTAAGGATTCTCAAGGGTCGTAAAGCTCGCTTGTTAGAATAGCTGCACTGTAACGCTGAATTGAGGTTTGTTTCGATGCGCTATACCACCGATGAGGGCGGTCGCCTAAACAACTTTGCCATTGAACCCAAGGTCTATCAAGCGCAGCCTTGGACACCTCAGCAAAAAGTACGGGCAGCCCTGTTGGTTGTGGGGGGATTGCTCTTAGTGGCTGGCTTGGTGGCGATCGCCGTCGGAGTGAGCTAATCTGCTTTGTCTTGGTTTTGATACGAGCGATGCCACACTGGTGGCCGGTCTCTATGATTTAGGGGCAGAACAACTGCTAGAGGTGAAAACATGGCTCTTGGGTCGAGAACTGGCCAGCCAACTTCACCCTTGCCTTGGGGAACTGATGGGTCGCTACACTTGGGGTGAACTGGGGGCGATCGCCATTGGCTGTGGGCCAGGCAGCTTTACGGGAACGCGCTTGGGGGTAGTCACTGCCCGCCTCCTAGCCCAACAACTGGGAGTTCCCCTTTTGGGTCTGTCTAGCCTTGGCACAATGGCGTGGCACTATCGTGATGAACTCATAGAACAGGATGGGGTGGTGTCGCGTCGTGCCCAGCAGGGGCATCAGTACCTTGGCATTTACCGTTACCAGGGGGGGAGTCTCAACTCTCTTTGGGGCGATCGCCTGCTGGCAGACCACGACGCAGAAACGCTTTTAGCCACTTGGCCTCACCCCTACAAACACCTGAATCCCCCCAACCCCACTGACTATGGCCACGCTCTGCTCACATGGGCAGCCCAACAGTGGCACGATACACTAAGGGCAGGGGAAAAACTCCCCCATTGGTCAAGCGTGATGCCCCTCTATGGCAAATAACTGGGAACTTGGTCGCTTTCTCGATACACTGCGCTTTTTTCAAACTTTACCCTTTGTGGGAACGCTCGAACCTCTGCGCCCTGTGCTGTTACCCCTTTTACCGGATTTCTTTAAGCCGCCCGCCTATCGGGGCAGTGGCCTTGTTGTGGTGATGGGGGCAACGGGTCGAACCGGTCAAGCAGTGGTGAAAACCCTCTTGGGTCAAGGCTATGGCGTGCGGGCAGGGGTGCGCGATCGCGCCAAGGCCGAGAGTGTGCTCCCCTCAGACCCTTCTTTAGACATTGTCGTTGCCGACGTGACTCAACCCTTGCCTACCGATCTCTTGCAGGGCAGTCGAGCGGTGATCAACTGTGTTGGGGCAAAGGTACAGCCCAACCCCAACGCGCCCCCCCCCGGCCTTGAAATTGTCGGTGCGAGTCCAGAGGCCGTTGAATTTGAGGGCATGCGGCATTTGTTGGAACGTGCCCAACCCTATTTTCAAAGTCAACCCAATACCTATCCCCTCTTTGACTATCGCTATCCCACGCCCCCCTTGAAGGAAGTTTGGGGAGCCCTCGATGATGTGGTCATGGGCGGCGTCAGTGCCAGCCAGTTTTACCTTAAGGAGCACAGTGCCCTCTTCACAGGGCTGGTTTCTACGGAAAATTCTGGGGGGTTTGTCTCGATTCGCACCCGCAACCTCACCCCAGCCCTCAATCTCCAGGGGTACACGGGCATTCAACTCCGGGTTCGCGGCGATGGCCAGCGCTATAAATTTTTCCTACGCAGTGACCCCGCTTGGGATGGCGTCGGCTACGCCATGTCCTTTGATACGGTAGCCGATCAGTGGATCACGGTCGAGTTGCCCTTTAGCCACTTTATTCCGGTGTTTCGGGCACGCACCGCCACCAATGCTCCACCCCTGAATGTGGGGCAAATTTACTCCCTGCAACTGATGCTCAGCAAATTTGAGTATGACGGTGCCCTCAACCCCCACTTCCGCCCCGGCACCCTCAGCCTTGAGATTGAGTCGATCCAAGCCTATGGGGGCTTGCCCTTGCCCCGCATAATTCAGGTGAGTTCTGCGGGGGTGACCCGTCCGCAACAAGCGGATCTTGACCTGAAGGGGCAGCCCCTGGCGGTCCAGTACAATGAGCAACTGGGGGGCATCCTCACGTGGAAACTAGCAGCAGAAAATATGCTGCGCCAAAGTGGCCTGCCCTATACGATTGTCCGTCCCTGTGGTCTGACGGATCAGCCCGGTGGTAAAGAGTTGCGCCTTGATCAGGGCGATCGCCTGACGGGTTCTCTGAGTCGTGAGGATTTAGCTGCATTTCTGGCCAGCTTGCTGAATTTGCCCGTGGCCTGCTATCGCACCGTGGAAGTGGTGGCCACAGACCAAGCCGCAGAGGCCTATCCCAATTGGGCCGCACGCCTTGCCCAACTTCCCAGCGATCGCCCCTAGGAGACAGTGCTCAATGGTACGTTTTCTCCATGTTGCCGATGTCCACCTTGGCTTCAACAAGTACCGCCAAGACAATCCCAATCGCACGTTTGACTTTTTCACCGCCTTTGACAGTGCCCTGCAAACCTACGCCATCGAGGCACAGGTGGATTTCGTCCTGATTGCCGGCGATCTGTTTGAGGAGCGGATGATTACCCCCGGCATTCTCAATCAAGCGGAATACGTCCTCGACAAGGTGCGCTCGGCGGGGATTCCAGTGCTGGCGATCGAAGGCAACCACGATAACTGTCCCTACGGTGTCAAGTCCAATTGGCTACGCTACCTCTGTGAAAAAGACTATCTCTATCTACTAGAACCTGATGAAAGTGGCCAATTACAGCCGTGGGACTCCGAGGCAGCGCGGGGTGGCTACATTGATCTCCCCTGCGGCGTGCGCGTCATTGGTTCCCAGTGGTATGGTGCCAGTGCCCCCCGTGCCATTCAACAGCTTGCTAGTCAAATTCAGGCACTGCCGCCCGCTGCTGGTGCGACGATTTTGCTCTTTCACCACGGCCTTGAGGGGCAAGTCTCCCGCTACCAAGGGGCATTGCGCTACAACGAACTCCTACCCCTACGCCAAGCGGGTGTCGATTATCTCGCCCTAGGGCATATCCATCGCCATTACGCCGTTGAGGACTGGATCTTTAATCCCGGCTCCGTTGAGGCCAATTCAATTCAGGAAAATCAGCAGCAAAATCCCCGGGGAGTGCTGCTGGTCAGTCTCGATCAGGGGTCACCCCAAGCGGAACTCAAGCGGGACTATTGGCAGCGTCCCATCCATCGCTACACCCTTACCCTCACCCCCAGTGACACCGTGAGCCATGTGGAGAGCCAACTCCAGCAACTGGTGCAGCGGCAGCGGTCAGACATGGCAGAGGCCATTGTGGAAGTCACCCTAAAAGGAGAAGTGGGGTTTGAGCGCAGCGATTTGTCTGTGCGATCGCTCCAAGGGCAACTGCAAGAAGCGGCCAATGCCTTTATCTTTCGGTTGGGGTTTGCGGCCACCCCTGTGGCCTATCAAACCTATCGTGATGCGACAGCTGAGCCACCCCCCCGTGCCCAGATCGAAGAACAGGTATTTACGGATCTGCTGGCCAGTGTTGCTGAGTATCGCGATCGCGCCGAACCCTTGGCCAAGGTTCTCATGCACATGAAGGAAGAGCTGCTGCAACCCAATGCCAACATTCCTGACCTCTACAAGTGGCTGGCAGAGCTCTCCCTAGAGAGTTAGGGCTGGGGTGGCAAGGGAAGGAGGGGTTGATTCGCCACATTGGCCAATTGAACAGCGGGAGACCGCAAGAGGGCTTGCCATTTTTGCTGGAGCTGGCCATTCTCCCGGCTGCGCCAGGCGTTGTTTAACCAGTTGATTGAGGGTGTCGTGCCAGTAAAGGCATCCGCCACATCTTTGGCTTGGATAATTCGCTAGGGGCATCGGTCGAAACCAACTGACGGTTTTGACAGCTGCCAGTGGTACAGGTGAGGGTGAGTTGCCACTGGTAATCCACACCATGTTTGAGGGAGACCTTCTTCGCCACTAAGGAGTTGGACTTGACCCACTGCGGCTAAAGCCATGGCCACTAACCCCGTTGCTCCGAGCGTCGCACCCCTCACCCATGGGTAGTTCATAGTACTTCTTGCCTGACGACACGGATAGGGCGATTCTAAGGGGCAAATTGTTTCAATGCCAGTGATGGTGATCAGTGATTTTTTGTGCGTTGGGTCAAATTCCGGGGGATGACATTTACGCTGCCAAATGGGATGTGAGAAAAGCAATCACCTGATTTAGCCCAAGGCCAGTTTTCAGATTCGTCATCACATAGGGGCGATCGCCCCGCATTTTCAAGGTGTCCCGTTTCATCACCTCTAAATCAGCCCCCACATAGGGGGCAAGATCAATTTTATTAATCACCAATAAATCTGACTTGGTAATCCCCGGTCCCCCTTTACGGGGAATTTTATCGCCGGCGGCCACATCAATCACGTAAATCGTTAAATCCACCAATTCTGGGCTAAAGGTCGCAGCCAAATTATCGCCGCCACTCTCGACAAAAACCAGATCCAAAGGTTGAAGCACCGTCTCCAATTGCTGAATGGCCGCGAGATTGAGGGAGACATCTTCCCGAATGGCGGTGTGGGGACATCCCCCCGTTTCAACGCCGAGAATTCGCTCTGGGGGAAGGGCTTGGGAACGCACCAAAAACTGGGCATCCTCTTGGGTGTAAATATCATTGGTGACGACCGCTAGGCGATAGCGATCGCGCAAAGCTTTACAAAGGGCATCCACAAGGGCAGTTTTCCCTGACCCCACAGGTCCTGCCACACCAACTCGCAATGCTGTATTCATCGGCTCAATCCTTATCAATTCGATAGCCCAACTCCGCCAAGCGCAACCGATCCTGTCGCCAGCGGGGGCGTACCTTCACAAACAGTTCTAAATAAATCTTGCCACCAATGAGGGTTTCAATTTCTTGGCGGGCAGCGGTGCCAATTTGTTTGAGCAACTGACCCCCTTGGCCGATAATAATAGCCTTTTGCGTTGGACGCTCCACATAAATCACAGCGTGGACACGAGTCAGGTTGCGATCCTGCTGCACCTGTTCAATTGTAACAGCCACCGAATGGGGGACTTCTTCGCGGGTGTGGTGCAAAATTTGTTCGCGAATTAATTCCGCCATGATGAAGCGCTCCGGCTGATCGGTGACCATTTCTGGCGGATAGTAATAGGGGCCAAGGGGCAACTGCGCTTCAATCGCCGATTGCAGCAAACCAACCCCCTCTCCCGTGAGCGCCGAGCAGGGATAGGCCGGCCAAGGGCCAAGGGTTTGATAGTCCTGTTGCCGTTGTTCTCGCTCCTCTGCTGGCAGCAGGTCAATTTTATTGATGGCTATCAGCACAGGAGATGGGGTCGTTGTCAGCAGAGCCGCCACGTAGCGATCGCCCCGACCGGGCGGACTTGCCGCATCCACCACAAAGACAATCGCATCCACCCGATTGAGAACACCCTTTGCATTGTGCACCAGCACTTCCCCAAGGCGATGGTGGGGCTTATGGATGCCGGGGGTATCCACAAAGATAAATTGCGCCGTTGCCGTTGTCAGGATGCCCCGTAAGCGGTTGCGGGTCGTTTGCGCCACGGGGGAGGTAATGGCGACTTTTTGCCCCAGCAGATGGTTAAAGAGGGTGGACTTGCCCACATTGGGACGACCCACCAAGGCGACAAAGCCAGAGCGAAAGCCCGCTGGAGCAGCAGGAATACTTGGAATCGTTTCCACTGTTACACTCTATTGGGTCGGAGGTGTTTGATTGGGGACTGTGGGTTGATTATTCGCCGGT
>FMSI01040006.1_pt1 | contig 11563 bp, 9 predicted proteins | sample 1504471 | NCBI WGS metagenome assembly FMSI01 (sample SAMEA4475357, study PRJEB15587) | soil metagenome | biome: Soil; feature: Field | place: India | collected 2015-03-11 | depth 0 m
TTGCCATTTTCGTCAATAGCTATATAATATTTTATTTCTGGAGAAGATAAATCAGATTTTATTTCATTAATAAGGCTGAAAATATCTTTGTATACGAAGAATGTATTTGCCTCTTTGACAAAATCTTTTATCTTTTTCAAAAGAAATATGTCTTCTGATATTTCAGAGGTTATGATATTAAACAATTCTCTTCTGATTATGATACCTTTTATTTCATTCTTTTCATTTATGACTGTAAGAGATAGCAATTCTGGATAGAGTTCAAGTTTTTCAAGCACATCGCTTAAAAATTCTTCTTCATACACATAATACTGGCTTGATATTATAAACGATATTGTGCCAAAAATTTTTTTTGGTGGTTCAAATTTTTTCAAATTTAATTCTTCTTTGTTCTTTTCAAAGGAGAGTTCAAAGATATCCATCATAGTATTTCCTTTTTCTTTGGAATTATGAGATTAAATTCACAGAATTGACCTGTCTCATTTTTTATTACAATTTTACCATTAAGTTTTTTTATCCATTCATATACTATGTCAAGTCCTACACCTCTTCCAGCGTCTAAGTTTGTATTTTCCATTGTGGAAAAGTTTTTTAAAAATATAAATTCTATGAGTTTTTCTCTTGCTATGTTGTCGTCTGGTTTGATGAGGTTTCTTTTAATAGCTTTTTCCCTTATTTTTTCGTAGTCTATGCCCTGTCCATCGTCCCTTACCGAGACATAAAAATTGTTATCATCTTCTGAGGTTATTAATTCTATTATTCCATATTCGTTTTTACCTTTTTTTGTTCTGTCTTCTTCTATACCATGAACGATTGAATTTTTAACAAGCTGGATGAGTATGTCGTTAAGTATCTTTCTTAAAGATTTGGGTATTATTTCTATGTTAAATCTATCGGTTATGAGTGATATTTTTTTGTTATGCTCTTTTGAGAGATTTTCGACAAATTTTTTAATCGAGTAGATTGTTTTTTCTTTTGTTCTTGAATCGTCAGTATTGAATTTTTTAAGTCTCTCTATCAATGTATCAAGTTTTTTTGATAATGCGTGAAGTTCCGAAAGCTCTATAATTAATGGGACAAAATCATCTGTTGTTAAGTTTGGTTTATTTTTTATATCTTGAATTATATCTTCTATCTTATGAATTTTGTTGTAAATAAAGTTTAATTCAAGTAATCTTGCGTTTCCCTTTATGGTGTGCATATATCGGTATATCAAATCTATATTTTCTTTTATAGTTTCAAAATCATTTTTTTCTAAAATTGTGTTTATAGTTACGATTTTTTTCTTTAAATCTAAAACGAAATCGTAGAATATTTCATAATCTATATGAAGTATTTTGTATATCAATTCCATTTCGCTTTGTGTTTGCATTTGATTTTTTTCTTTTTCTTTTTCTAAAATCACGGTTTGGGTTTCGTCTTTTATTATTAACATAAGTCTTTTTATTTTTTCTTCTTCAATTATTCTTATTATTTTGAAGGAAAGGAACTTGCTATGGTTTTCTTTTTCATTAAAGAAGAAAAATTCTATCCTTTCGAGAGGATTTATGTTTCTTAATACATTTTCTTTCACGTTTATATCGAAACATAGCTCAAGATAGTCTTTTATGTTTTTGAATATTTTTTCTGAAATGTGTTTTTGTAATACATCAAGTAGATTTTTATTTTCAAGGTTTTTTTCTTCTAAAATTGTTTCAAGATGTTTTGAATATGCAGGTGATACTGTGAAGTCCTCATTTAACAATAGCAAGCCTTCTCCAATGTTATCCAATATCTGCAAATAATCAGACTTTGCAACAACGTTTTTTTCAATTTCATCGAGAGCCTTGTTGTAATAATGTGCAATAACTCCCAGTTCTGAAAAAGGCTCTTCTTTTACACGATGCTTTAAATTTCCAGTTGTTGCCTGCAATTGTATAGTTTTTAATAATTCATAGCCCTCTGTTTTTGCACCATGTTCTGCATAATTTAATCCTATTTCTTCTTCTTCTGGTCTTACTCTTATTTTCATAATTTTGTTTAATAAATAAAGGAAAGAAAAAGATGTTAAAAATGTCCAGCTTCCAATAGATGCAATTCCTATCAATTGAATTTTTAATTGTTCTTTAAAATTAAGACCTGTTCCAAGCAAATCAGCTTTTCCAAAGATAGCAACTGCTATCGTTCCCCAGATTCCTGCTCCGAGATGGACTGGAATTGCACCAACAGCATCGTCTATTTTGAATTTAATGAGAATTGATGAAGAGACAATTGTTATTAACCCCCCAATTGCTCCAATAATCAAAGCACTGATTGAAGTTACTGCATGACAATTTGCGGTTATAGCTACGAGACCGCCTAAAGCTCCATTTATAGCAAACTCTACATTAAATTTTCTTTTTATAAGATAACCAGCTATCAATGTAAAAATCATTCCTGATGCGGAAGCAAGAAAAGTATTTATAAGGATTTTTGGTACATTGTCATTAAAAGAAAGGGTACTACCACCATTAAACCCAAACCATCCAAACCATAATACGAAAACACCTGCTATTGCAAGGGGGATATTGCTTGCTGTAAATTTGACTTCTCCAGTTGATTGGTCAAATATATCCTTTCTTGGTCCAATTACTAATAATGCAGCTAATGCCACCCAGCCACCTACACTATGGACAACAGTAGAACCTGCAAAATCAACAAAACCAAGTTTTCCAAGCCAGCCAGTGGAAGAACCATCATAAGCACCACCCCATGCCCAGTGTCCTGCAACAGGATAGATAATTAATGACATAAATAAAGTAGAAAGTAAATAAGCTGAAAATTTCATTCTTTCTGCCACTGCTCCAGAGACTATAGTTGCTGCAGTGCTACAAAAAACCACCTGAAATAGAAAAAAAGTTGTATCCCAGACTGAATTAAGATGGAAGAAGAATAAATTTGACCCAAAAATTCCACTTTTTGAAGTTCCAAACATCAATGCAAAACCAATACACCAATATATTATGGCCGATATTCCAAGATCAGTGAGATTTTTCATAGCCACATTTATTGAATTTTTGCTTCTTGTAAGTCCTGCTTCAAGCATAGCAAAACCGGGCTGCATAAAAAATACTAGAATTGCTGAAATATTTACCCAGAGGATGTCTGTCAGAGTTTTTTCCATTATATTCCCTCCTCAAGGCCAGCTACAAGATAGGAAGTATGGTTTTTCCATTTTATAGGTATGACAAAAACAGGAATTGGTATTTTTATCCTGATTTCTGTTTCTTTGCCTATACAGACTATTGGAACGGATATTAAAAAATGTTCCCCATAAAAATCTCTCAGATTGCCTGAAATGGTGTTTGATATTTCTCCTACAAGGTCAGCAAGGGTAAAAGTGTCGGGATTTTCGTTGTTTCCAAAAATTTCTTTGTATAATTCTAAAAGCATTTCCTTTGAGGCTGTAAAATATACAGCCCCTTTTTTCAAACCTGATATTCCGATTATTCCAGTCATATCCTGTATTATTGAACTATGTTCTTCTTTAAGGAAAGGGACGCCAGTTTCAGGCTTTGCTTTTGATACAGTCGTAAAATAGTCATTTATTACACTTAAAAAATAACTTATTTCCTTAGGATTCATATAATTCTCCATTAATTAATAATTTCTTCTATAAGTGCTTTGATTTCGAGTTTTAAGTCATCGCCTATGAAAGGTTTTGGTATAAAACTTGAAGCTCCTAATTTTATGGCTCTCATTGCTGTTTCTTTGTCTTTTAAAGCACTTATTACTATTATTTTACTTTCAGGGTGAAGTTGTTTCATCCTTGTAAGGCATTCAAGCCCGTCCATTTCTGGCATTGTAATATCGAGAGTAACTATTTCTGGTTTAAAAATCTTAAATATCTCAAGGGCTTCTCTACCATTTGAAGCTGTTCCCACTACATTAAGTTTGAAATCTCTGATTAAAGATTCAATTATCTTTCTTACAACACCAGAATCATCAACAATAAGAATTTTCAACTCTTCCATAATTTGGCCTCCTGTATTATCATTAAGCAAATAATGTGCCATTATTATTTGAAAGAAAGTTAAAAATAATTTGAGGCTTGTAGATTCTGAACAATCTATAAATTTTTTTTATAATTTTGAAAAATGAAATTTATTGAATTGCTATTTTTTTAGTAAAATTGGAATATTTTTTCTATTTTTTAGGCAGTTTTTTTAATAGTTTTTATGTGAAGTTCCAATGTTTTTAAGGATGGAATGATTTTTGCTACATAATTGGTCAAGGAGGTTTCTATGTTGAATAGAAAAAGTATCTTGTATATTGTGGGAGTATTTCTTTTGCTTTTGAGCACAAAGATGTACTCAGTTAGCTTTGGTGCCTGGGGAGGTATGACTGGAAAAGGTAAATTTTTTGTAAATCCTATATTTTACTCAACTTTTGATCCAGTTGTTGGCCTTGATCTTGTAAGTGGCTATGGTTTTACTGACAATTTTGATTTGCTTGTGAATTTGTCTACGATTGGTTATGCTGAGTCAACTTTTGCATGGGGTGGAGCTTGGTTAATGCCAAGATATGATCTTGGAAGTTTGGGAATACTTGGTTATAATATTCTTGGGCTGATTTTAGGTTATTCTACTGAGTTTTATGGGGGATTACAGTATCATACATCTTTAAATTTTGTTCCAAACTTTTTTATTGAGATTAATGCTTTTGGAACGTATTATGGTTCTGGAACCTTCAGTTATGGTGGAATTATAGCTCCTGTATTAAAATTTGTTGATATGTTTGGCATCTATTTTGAAACTGATTTGACTATTGCAGGAGAAGAGTTTGTTTATGATTTTGTCCCCGGTATTGATCTTAATTTTGGAAGTGCAGGAGAATTAAGCATAGGTTATAAGATAATCTCACAGACTATTGGTGCGTGGTATTTTGTCGCATTTTGATTTTCTGGAGGAAATAGATGATTTTAATTCTTAAAAATGAGACGAATGAGGGGCCTGGACTTCTTAAGGAAATTCTTGATGAAGAGCTGATTGATTATAAAATAATAGATCTTGACAGAAATGAGAAGTTGCCAGAAAGTTATGATTTTTCGGCATTGATTGTTTTAGGTGGGCCTGATAGTGCAAATGATGAAACTGATAAGATAAAAAGAGAGCTTGATTTTATTCTTGGTTGCGTAGTGAGAAGAAAACCATATTTTGGTATATGTCTTGGCATGCAATTGCTTGTCAAAGCTCTCGGTGGAAAAGTAATGAAAGCTCCACTTAAAGAGATAGGTTTCAGAGGTCCTGATGGTAATTTTTTTGAAGTTGAGTTAACTGATAAGGGTAAAAATTCTTTGATATTTAAAGGTATGGGTTCAAAATTTATAGTTTTTCAGCTTCATGGAGAAACAGTGGAGTTAACTCCTGAAATTGATTTACTTGCTACTGGAAGATTTGTCAAAAATCAGGCAGTTGGTTATAAAGATTTTGCGTTCGGGATACAGTCTCATTTTGAAGTTACAGAGGATTATTTTAAAATGCTTGTTCAAGAAGATGAAGATTTGAAAAAACTCGATAGAGAAAAACTCTTTAAAGATTTTTATCTTATCAAAGATAGTTACATCAACACTGGAACTATCCTCTTCTCTAATTTTCTAAAAATGCTTTAACTTAACGGGGCTTTCAAAGGCTTTTATAGGACAATGAAAGCCCCGCAAAAAATATTATTTTCTTTCATCAATCATTGCTGTCATTTCAGCTTCAGCACATAGTTCGCCATTTACTTTCGCAAAGCCCTGAAATTTTGCGATTTTACCACCAAGTTTTATTATTGAAATTTCATACTCAAGCTTATCTCCCGGTAAAACCATTCTTCTGAATTTTGTTTTATCAATCATCATAAAGTACATAAGGTTTTCTTTGTTTGCGTTTTCTGGATTTTTTGCTTCAAGTATTTTTAATGCAATAAATCCAGCACATTGAGCCATTCCTTCTACGATGAGTACTCCCGGGTATATTGGTTTACCTGGAAAGTGTCCCTGAAAAAACCATTCATTCATTGTAACATTTTTGTATCCCTTTCCACCATTTTCTGTAATTTCAGTAACTTTGTCAACAAGTAGAAAAGGAAATCTGTGTGGTAGATATTTCATTATTTCTACTATATCGTATTCTTTCTGAACTTCGCTCATATAATTCTCCTCTCTATTAATATTCTATAAAAGATCTTATAGTTATAGATGGTTCAATTTTATTGACAAGCCCGCTTATTACATTTCCATATCCTACTTCTATAGCTGTAGTTACACCTTCTTTTTTAAGAAGTTTTACTATGTCTATCCAGAGAACCGGGCTTTTCATCTGTTTGTAAAGTAGTTCTTTTACGTTTGTTTCATCAATAATACCTGCAGTTGCGTTTGATATTACTTTACAAATAGGCTTTTTAAAACTTATGGTTTCAAGATATGATTTGAATTCTTCGGCAGCCTTTTCCATAAGCTGTGAGTGAAAAGCTCCACTGACATTGAGTTTTAAAACCCTTTTTGCTCCAGCCTCTTTAAGTTCACTTTCTGCAAGATCAATTCCTTCTTTAAGTCCAGAGATGACTATCTGCCCGGGTGCATTAAAGTTTACAGGTGCTACATATTTTTCTTTTGAAATTTCTTTACATATTTCTATAACTTTTTCACTATCGAGGCCTAACACAGCAGCCATACCACCTTTACCTTCTGGGTCTGCTTTAGCCATTAATTCGCCTCTTTTTCTTACAAGTTTTAATGCAGTTTCAAAGTCAATCATTTCTGCCGATAAAATTGCAGAGAATTCTCCAAGAGAATGACCTGCTACAAAATCTGGCTTTAAGCCTTTTTCTTTAAGAATTAAGTTTGCAATATAACTGTATGTAAGAATTGCCACCTGTGCATTTTCTGTTTTTGTGAGTTCTTCTTCTGGACCTTCAAGACAGAGTTTTAAAAGATCAAAACCAAGAATTTCTTTGGCGGTGTTGTAGATTTTTTGAGCAATGTTTGTTTTTTCAATTAAATCTTTTCCCATTCCTACTTTCTGGGATCCCTGTCCGGGAAACAAAAAAGCAAGCATATTAACTCCTTCTCTAAAAAATTTTGCCATTTAGCATAAAATAAAAAATTTTATCTGTCAAAAAAAATAGTTTTTTAATTGTTATTAAATTAATGATACTAAAAAGTTATCTAAAGATTTAAATTTTGGGAAATGGTGATAATGAAAAATTTTTTATTTGCCATAGATATTCAATTTTTCTTATAAAATAATAAGTTAAAGAAACACATAATTTAAATATTTGACATTTTTTCCTGTGCGGTTAAAATATATTTGAGATAAAAATAAAGAAAATTTTTTTATCACTCCTGAATTGGGGGATAGAGAGGAGTATGGGAGAGGAGAACGGCAGAGTACAAAGACTGTGAAAAGATAAAATGCCTTATGATAAATAATTTTTTAGCTTTACCCCAAAGATCTAATAATGCATAGTTGCCCAAGATAAAAATAAAATGTATATCGGGAAAACTTAAATATGGCAGAGAAAGAAGCAAAAGCACGGATAAAAATAAACAAACTTCTTGAAGAAGCAGGCTGGCGTTTCTTTGATAATGAAGCTGGCAGGGCAAATATTCTTCTTGAAAACAATGTCAAGCTTACAAAAGAAAAATTAGATGAGTTTGGAGAAGACTTTGAAAAAACCACAAATGGTTTTATTGATTTCTTACTTCTCGATGATAAAGGCTTTCCATTTATTGTCTTAGAAGCGAAAGCTGAGGATAAAAATCCGCTATTTGGCAAGGAACAGGCTCGCAGATATGCTATTTCACAAAATTGCCGTTTTGTAATCCTTTCAAATGGGAACATTCACTATTTCTGGGACTTAGAAAGGGGTAATCCTCACATTATCAGCCGTTTTCCTTCTCCTGAAACAGTAAAGGGATATTCTGCTTTTAAGCCAGACATAAACAGTTTAATAAACGAAACAGTTAATGAAGATTACATAGTTCTGACACAAAAACCAGATTATATGAAAGATCCTTCTTACATTAACGAAGAAACCCGAAAAAATTATATTGAATCAAACAAACTCAGATTTTTAAGAGATTATCAGATTCGTGCAGTCAATTCAATTCAGAATTCAGTAAAAGAAGGGAAAGACCGCTTTCTTTTTGAAATGGCTACAGGAACCGGAAAAACACTTGTATCTGCAGCGGTAATCAAGTTATTCCTGCGGACCGGAAATGCACGACGGGTCTTATTTCTGGTAGATCGGCTTGAACTTGAGGATCAGGCATATAAAGCATTTGTCGCTTATCTTAAAAATGACTATAAAACGGTTATTTACAAAGAAAACCTTGACGATTGGCGGAAAGCAGAAATTGTTGTTTCAACTATACAGACTTTTTTATCCAAAAACCGTTACAAGCGACTCTTTGCTCCAGATGATTTTGATCTTGTAATTTCGGATGAAGCTCATCGCAGTATTGGCGGAAACAGCAGAGCGGTTTTTGAATACTTTATAGGATACAAACTCGGTTTGACGGCAACTCCCAAAGACTATCTGAAAAATATCGATACCGAAGAACTCGGTGAAAACGATCCGCGTCAACTTGAACGCCGTCTTCTGCTCGATACTTATAAGACCTTTGGTTGTGAAAACGGCGAGCCTACTTTCCGCTATTCACTTGTTGATGGTGTGAAAGATGGTTTTCTTGTTAATCCAGTTGTTGTTGATGCGAGAACAGAAATCACTACACAATTACTTTCTGATCAGGGTTATTCGGTTATTTCACAAAATGATGAAGGCAAAGAAGTAGAAGAAACCTTTATACATAAGGATTTTGAGAAAAAATTCTTTTCAGAGAACACAAACAGAGCATTCTGCAAGGCGTTTATGGAAAATGCCTTGAGAGATCCTATTAGCGGAGAGATTGGGAAAACAATTGTCTTTTGTGTTTCACAAAATCATGCGGCAAAAATTACTCAGATTCTCAACGAAATGGCTCATCAAATGTTTCCGGGTAAATACAACTCTGATTTTGCCGTTCAGGTTACTTCACAAATTGCCGACGCCCAGCAGTTCACCATCAATTTTACAAACAACAGGCTTTCAGGTACCGCGAATTTTAACCCATCATACAAAACCAGTAAAACTCGTGTTTGTGTAACTGTAGGGATGATGACAACTGGTTATGACTGCCCGGATATACTCAACCTTTGCCTTATGCGACCAATTTTTTCACCAACTGATTTTATTCAGATTAAAGGCAGAGGTACACGTAAGTATAATTTTACAAACGATATTATTGACCCGCAATTGAAGACTCAGATTGGAGAAAAACAAAAAGAGAATTTCAAAATGTTCGATTTCTTTGCCAACTGCGAATATTTTGAAGAAAAGTTTAATTATGATGAAGTGCTCAAACTGCCAAAACCAGGTACCGGAAGCGGAGATGGCACAGAAGCACCTCCACCTCCTTCAGGTTATGAATCTACACGAACAGACTCAATATTAACAGTCGCAGAAACTGTTGTTGGTCTCGACGGAATGAAGATTGACAGAATGTACTTTGAAAAATTTGAAAAGACAGTTCTTGAGCATCCAGTACTTAAAGAGCAGGCAGAAGCAGGTAAATGGGATGAACTGATGGAATATCTTGAAAAACATATTCTTGATAAACCAGAAGAATTTTTCACACTCGAAAAGCTCAGGAAATCTATCCACATTGACCGCCGGGTTTCCATGAGGGAAATTATTGAAAAGATATTTGGCATGATTCCCTACTTTAAGACAAGAAATGAACTTTTGGATGAGGAGTTTGATAAGTTTGACAGCAGGTATCTGCCAAAAGAAGAATATTTTACTTATGCAAAAACTGTTTTCAAGGCATACATCCTTGATGCGGAATTCAGGGCTATTATTGACAACAAAAATTTTGCTCTCCTGAATATTTCACCCTACGGTGAGGCATTCAAGAAATTGCCGGATGAATTACGAAAAGCAATTCCGGAATACATTAAAGACTTTGTACCACTTAACAAATTTGTGGCATAATGAATTGGAGTAAGGTTATGGATCAATTTTCATTAAAACCGTTGCCTCCAGAGTATGATGTAGAAACAAAGCCCATACTCAAAAAACTTGCAAGTGCACACAGATATCTTGCGGAGTTGAAAGGTGTTGCAAAAACGATTCCTAATGTAAATATCTTGCTCAGCACACTTCCGCTGCTCGAGGCAAAAGATAGTTCAGCAATAGAAAATATCATTACAACTCATGATGAAATTTATCAGAATGATTTATTCGAGAATCTCATCGAAAATCCTGCGGTAAAAGAAGTTCAACGTTATTCCAGCGCTGTTATTAAGGGATTCGAGAGAGTAAAAAAAGAAGGACTCTTAACCGGTAATATAATACTGTCTATTCAAAATGAAATTATAGAAAATAACGCTGGATACAGAAGATTACCAGGTACTGAATTAAAAAACACATCCACCGGACAAACTGTTTATGTTCCGCCTCAATCATACGATGAAATTTCAGAATTGATGAAAAACTTGGAACTTTATATCAATAATGATGATTTGCATCCTGTGGATCCATTGATTAAAATGACAATCATTCATTATCAATTTGAATCTATACACCCTTTTTATGATGGCAATGGTCGTACTGGAAGAATTATAAATATCTTATACCTCATTTTGAAAGGCTTGCTGGACTTGCCGATTCTATATCTGAGCAACTACATAATAAGTACTAAATCGGACTATTACCGCCTGTTACAGGAAGTAAGAGAGAAAAATAATTGGGAAGAATGGATAATCTATATGTTACAAGGGGTTGAACAGACCTCGCGGGGCACTATATACCTGATCAGTGAAATAAATAAACTTATGCAGCGCTATAAACAGGAAATCAGAAGCAGATACAAATTTTATTCGCAGGATTTACTGAATAACCTTTTTAAACACCCTTATACCAAAATCGAATACCTTGAACATGATTTAAACATTCATCGCCAGACAGCATCCAGCTATCTGCAACAACTGGTAGAAGGTGGGTTTCTGAAACTCGAGAAAATTGGAAAATATCACTTTTATATAAACGAACCTCTTTTTTTATTGTTTAAAAATTTCAATTTAAATAGCATAAAGTGATTTTTTTTGAAAAATTCGACATGTCAATTACGATATGTCGAATTTTTTTGATTTTTTCGACATGATGAGATAACAGGAGTTTATATGTTAGATAACGAAACCAAACGCCGCATTGACACCGCCCGTGATATCCTGGTGGGCAAGGTGCCAGACCCTAAAAGTCAGGTGGAGCAAATCACAATTGCGCTCGTGTATAAATTCATGGACGACATGGACAAAGAAGCGGTAGAGATGGGAGGAAAGCCGAGCTTTTTTACCGGCGATTATGAACGCTATGCCTGGAGCAAAATCTTTGATCCCCGTATGGGTGGCTTTGAGATACTCAATCTGTATGCCGAAGCCGTTACCCGGATGAGCCAGAACCCCAATTTGCCTGAACTTTTCAGGAATATTTTTAAAAATGCCTATCTCCCCTACCGAGA
>FMSI01078059.1_pt1 | contig 11548 bp, 10 predicted proteins | sample 1504471 | NCBI WGS metagenome assembly FMSI01 (sample SAMEA4475357, study PRJEB15587) | soil metagenome | biome: Soil; feature: Field | place: India | collected 2015-03-11 | depth 0 m
AAGAACTAACATAGGAAAAGATTTAGAAATAACAAGAAATATAGTCATTTGGATATTTATCTGATTCTAGGGTATTTTAATTATTAACTGACTCCGCGATCTTTCAAATAAAGTGAATTATTTTTTTTAAATATGATTGAAAAATTTTTTACAACATTAGGTAAAAAAATTCTGGGCTTTCTCCAGGAATTCGGTTCGATTGTATATCTTTTGATAAAGGTTATAAGATACCTACCCCGAATAATTAAGGATTGGCGTCTTGTGGTTTACCAAATGGCTATTGTTGGCTCCGATTCCTTGCCTTTAGTGGCTTTAATCGGTTCATTTACTGGTGCAATTGCAGCATTACAAGCTACAAGCTTGTTTACAAAATTTAACCTTTTGGAACTATCTCGACCTTATATTGGGTCATCAATTGCAACTGTAGTTTTCACTGAATTAACACCCGTATTAACCGCACTTGTAATCGCCGGCCGTGTTGGTGGTGCGATGGCTGCTCAAATAGGAGCAATGAATATATCCGAGCAAATAGATGCCCTTGAAATGATGGCAATTGATAAAGATCGTTTTCTCGCTATGCCACGTGTTGTTGCATCCTTTTTTATGATGCCTGTTTTGGCAATTTTTTCAAATATTGTTGCTTTGCTTGGCGGACTTGTACTAACGATTATTAAGTACGACTTCACAAGTTACATGTTTTTTGATTCTATTCAACGATTTTTTAGACCTCACGAAGTATTTGTCGGGTTGACCAAGTCTATGGTTTTCGGAGCAGTTACTGCGTTGATTTCATGTTATGTAGGTTTTAGAACAACTGGTGGTGCTGAAGGTGTGGGCAATAGCACTGTTCGAGCATATACTATTTCTGCTTCTTGTATTTTGATTATTGATGCTATTTTCGGCTTAATATTTTAATGGAAATTGATTTTATTGAATTAACAAAGAAATATCCATTCCCCGAAAAAAGACCTCGACACCATGTTGCACCTTATTTATACATTCCTTTTTCACAGTTAAAAGTTGTTCCCGACAATTACCCCAAGCCAATTTCCGAACTAAATTGGAGTACCGTTTTTAAAAATGGAGCTCCACCTATTTACTTGGACATTGGTACAGGAAGGGGAAAATTTATCCTTGAAATGGGCTCGGCATTCCCAAATAAGAATATACTTGGCATTGAGATTAGAAAGAACTGTGTCGATTGGTTGAGAAATATAGTAATACAAGAAAATATTGAAAACGTTGGTATCCTTTGGTACAATGTTATGAACGGCTTGGAATTCATCGAAAATGATTCACTCGAGGCTATATTTTATCTTTTCCCCGACCCCTGGCCTAAATCGAAACACGCAAAACGCAGAGCTTTAAATAACGAAACATTAAAGGATATTTGTAACAAAATAGCACGGGGGGGAAATATTTATTTTGCTACGGATGTAGAAGAAATTCATACTTACCACCTCGAGCTCCTACGAAACACACCTAATTTGACTTATTCGGAAGTTCCAAACTTTTTCGACTGGAAACTTCCAAAAACTAACAAGGAAGTAAGTTGCATCCGAAGAAGCAAAATCTATTATAAAATAATAGCTGAAAAAATTTGATATGATTATTTTAGACTCAAAACTTTGATGTAGGTTGTACCAATATATCTTTTTCCTTTTGCTCGCTTCTCAGTAGGTGGTGGACTTAATGGATCTGGTTCACCATTCCCTTTAATTTTAATTCTATCCGGATCAACACCTTTAGAAATAAAGTAAGCCATCAATGATTTTGCTCTTTCTTCGGTTAGCTTCAGGTTATCATTTCTATTGCCACTTTGGTCGGGATAACAAATTATTTCAAAGGAAGAATTCTTCTTGGAGGCAAATTCCTTAGCAAAAGGTTCAAGGTATGTTTCTGCACCGAAGCGAATTTTTGTTTTATTTAATTCAAAAGGAGGAACAGAAATCGGAATCTGACTACCTTCGGTAAATGGTATCAGAGCAAAATCTTTTGAGTATTCAGTGTATTGTCCAGTTGAAGGTACATTTAATTCATAAACTTCTTTAAGAAAGCCGGGTTGGTCGACCACTATTAAATATTTCTGACCGGGTTTCAAACCAGTAAGGAAATAATATCCATTATCAGAAGAGTTGCTTCTTGCAGTGTTAATTTTGCGATATTGATCGTCGTAGGCTGTTACGTAGACTGTCATAGGTTCTTTGGTTACGAAATTTTTTATTGTTCCACTAATCGAAACAACAGTGGATGTAAATTGGGCCTCTGTTTTCAATTGCAAAAGGACCAAAGAAGAAAAAATCAATACCAAAAATTTTATTTTATACATTTTTACCTCCCTTTTTTCTTCTTTTCTGGTGTTTGAACGTTAGTTTTTGTTAGAAATCGTACAGTTCCATCGGCACAACCTATAACAATAATGGATGCATCCGAAACAAGATCGACAGACCAAACTTCTAATCCTACGTTAAATTCCATAAAATTCTTTCCGGTGTCTGTATCCCAAAGTTTAACGAATTTATCCAGACTTGCGCTAACCAGTGTTTTATTATCCTCAGCAAATGAAATATCTTGGATTAAATCCCTATGCGCTTTAATCCTTCGAAGAAGTTTGCCTTTGGGCATCTCCCAAATTATTATTTCACCAGATTGATCGCAAGAAGCAAGCTTTTTAGAATCAAATGAATAGATAACACTTAAAACTGGAGCATTGTGCCCAACAAGAGTCATTAAAGGTTCTTGTGTGGTTAAGTCGGTAGACCAAACCTTGATAGTTTTATCATCACTGCAAGAAGCAATAGTTTTGCCGTCGTAACTATAAGCAACATTATTTATAGCAGCCGTATGCCCACGAAGTGTTTTTATCTCAATACCCTGTCGCCAATCCCAAAGTTTAACAGTGTTATCGAAGCTTGTACTTGCAACAAAATTAGCATTATCATCTTGACTGAAATAAACACCAATTACTTGGTCTGTGTGACCACGTAACACTTTTAATAGTTCACCAGAATTAATATCCCAAACTCGAACTGTTCGGTCCGTTGAAGCAGAAGCTAACCATAAATCATTTCCCGAAAAGGATAGGTTATTTACTTGCCCTAAATGTCCTCGCATTGTTTTAAGTTCCTTTCCATCTGGTAAGCTCCAAATTTTGATTGTTTCGTCGAGACTGCAAGTTGCTACCATTGTATTAGCTTCGTTTACAAAAACACCAAGAACTTCATCTTCGTGGCTTCCTATGGTTTTCATTTGATAGTTAAAAGTACCTTGTGCTTTAATAGTAATAGTCGAAAGTGAAAAGAGCAACAATAAAAAAAGAATTCTCATACAATTCCCTTTTTCAAAACAACAAATTAAACAAAATCATAGATTTTTAGCAATATCTAAAAGCTTCATAAGTGAATCTCGAATTTCTTGGAGAATTATTTTATTGCTTGAAAATTCTTTAAACAAAGTCTGTTCTTGGTTAACATTTCTTACAGCTCTTTTGGATTCTATTTTGAGACTTTTTTCAGCTGATTTATTTGGTTTATCAAAAATTCTACACAATTCATTCAAAACACCTTTAGTAGAAAGCTTTTGCTCCCTAAGCATTGTTTTAATAGCAAGAACAATTTCAAGATCTTTATCAGAGTAAATTCTATTTCCAGCTCTATTCTTTTTAGGTTTTAGTAAAGGAAACTCTTTTTCCCAATATCTAAGAACATATTGTGGCTCGCTTACAATTTTGGCAACCTCACTAATCGAATAATATAATTTTTGCATTTTTTGAAATTCAACTAAAGATCATATGTAAAATATAAAATGTTTTTGAAATTTTCAAATTCTCCTTTCCATAAATCAATAAGATTTTAGGATTAATTTTGCATTTTTCAGATTTAAAATGGAAAATAATAAACTTCCTCTTTCAGTAGCATTAATATCTTTTAACGAAGAGTCAAACATCGAAAGAACTCTGAGGTCAATATATAAAATCGCAAGCGAAATTGTATTAGTAGACTCAAACTCAAAAGACAAAACTGTTGAAATTGCAAAAAGTTATGGAGCTAAGGTTTATGTTGAGGAATGGAAAGGTTTCATTAATCAAAAAAATTCTGCTCTTTCTAAATGTACTCAACCGTGGATACTAGCTTTGGATTGCGACGAAGTCCCAAACCCTGAACTATTAGCATCTATTTCGGAAGTAATCCAAATTGGCAAAAAATTTGGTTACCTTATTCAAAGGAGAACATTTTACTTAGGTAAACTTTTAAAGCGAAGCTGGCAACCTGATTGGAAACTTAGACTTGTACACAAGGACTGTCATCCTCGTTGGGAAGGAATTGAACCCCACGACGAATTGAAAGTAAATGCCCCTTTGAAAAAGTTGAGAGGTTTTGCAATTCACTATTCATATAAGAATATAAGTCAACATTTTCAAAAAACAATCAAATATTCATACTTAACAGCAAAAACTTATTTTGACAACGGAAAAAGAGCTAACTTTTTTAAATTTGTCTTCAATCCAATTTTTGCCTTTTTAAAGCTTTATATCATAAATTTTGGACTTTTAGATGGTGTCAGGGGGTTCATTGTTGCAGTAAGTGCTTTTATTTCTACATTTTTAAAGTATGCTTTTTTGTGGGAAAGGTCTAAAATATTTACAAACAACGATGATCAACACATTTCGTAAACTGTTTTACACATTATTGGGTAAAATCTTCAAAAACAAACCTTTTGATGTCCCAATAAAAGTAAATGAAAATTCAAAAATATTGATTTTCAGATACGATAAAATTGGCGATATGGTTGTTTCTTTGCCTAGCTTCGAATTACTTCGATATCATTTTCCAAAAACAGAAATTTGGGTCCTTGCCTCCCCTACAAATAATTTCTTGCTAAATAATTACCAATACATCACAAAAAGCGTTCTTTTTCCAAATAATTTTTTGGGAAGGCTGCGAACCATTCTTTTTTTGCGAAAAGTAAATTTCGATGTAATAGTAAATTACGTTTTTTATAAAACAACCAAGGCAGGACTTATTGCCAACCTGATTAATAACAAAGCAATTAAAGTTAATATTGGGCATAATACTCGTAACCATATTTACTTTAAATTGTTTAACTCATTGTTTCCAATTACCCAACGTGGAAAAATACCTATGGCTGAACTTTTGTGCATCTATATTTGCTGGTTATTTGGCATATCATTCGACAGGGAATTTTTAAAAAAATATAACTTTTACATTCCCTTAGAAAGTATTAAAATTGCAAAAAATTTTATAAAACAATTTTCAGGTCAAAAAATTCTTTTGGTGAACATTTCCGCACGTCGAAAATGGAGCCAAGAGCATTATATTAGGCTGATTGCCAAATTAAGCAAAGAATTTTCAAATTTAGCAATTGTTTTTGTTTCTCACCCTAAAGATACAAATATTCTCAAACAAATAGTTCAGGGCCAGTATAAAAACGTATTTACATTTGTTTCCGATAAAACATTTTACGATGTAATATCATTAATAAGTCTTGTAGATATTGTTTTTTCCCCCGACACCTCAATTGTTCATTTTGCAAATGCTTTCGAAAAGCCAATAATAATGATGTATTCGGAAAAAGATTCTCATTTAAACGAATGGTTACCATGCAACTCGAAATTTATTGGGCATATTTCCAAAAACAGTAGAGATAACAATGACATATCACCAGAACAAATTCTTGGAAGTGTTGAAACTCTTTTGAACGAAAAATAATATTATTCCTGTAAAGTGGTTAAAATAAAGAAAAAAAGAATTACCATTACAAACACCACTTAATTAATTAAGAATATCTTTGGTAAATTTGTAATTTATTTTCAAAACAATGGAAAACATAAGAAACTTTTGCATTATTGCTCACATAGACCATGGCAAGTCCACCCTTGCCGATAGATTGCTAGAATTAACTGGAAGGGTTAGTCCCCGAGAAATGGTATTCAATCAAATTCTCGACGATAACCCTCTGGAGCAGGAGCGTGGCATCACAATTAAACTCCACGCAATTCAAATGGACTATGTAAGTGCCGACGGTCAACAATATTTATTAAATCTAATAGATACCCCAGGCCATGTTGATTTTTCATACGAAGTATCACGTTCACTTGCTGCTTGCGAGGGTGCTCTTTTAGTTGTAGATGCAACCCAAGGGGTAGAAGCTCAAACAATTAGTAATCTTTATTTGGCAATTGAGTCTGATATTGAAATAATACCTGTAATCAACAAAATAGATTTGCCAAGTGCCCAAACAAATCTTGAAAATGTCATTACCCAAATCATCGATTTAATTGGTTGCAAAAGAGAAGAAATTCTATTTTGCTCTGCAAAGTTAGGAATAGGTATTCATGAAATTCTTGAGGAAATAGTTAAAAGAATTCCGCCACCTAAAGGCGATGTAAATAAACCTCTGCGTGGTTTGATTTTTGATTCCCTTTTTGACAACTATCGTGGCGTTATAGTTAATATCAGAATTTTCGATGGTGTTCTTAAGGAAGGTGATAAAATTTTATTAATGGCAACCCAACAAACTTACGAAGTGGAAGAAGTTGGTGTATTGTATTTAAAAAGGAATAGAACAACTAAGCTTGAAGCTGGGAATGTTGGCTACTTTATAGCTAATATAAGAAATTTACAAGATACAAAAGTAGGTGATACAATAACTCATTTAAACAATCCTTGTTCTGAACCAATTAGTGGTTTTCGAATTGTTAAACCAATGGTCTTTAGTGGAATATATCCTTCCGACCCCGATGACTTTGAAAGCCTTCGAGAATCTCTCGCAAAATTATCGCTAAACGACGCGGCAATTTCATACGAACCTGAAACATCATCAGCATTAGGTTTTGGTTTTCGTTGCGGGTTCTTGGGTCTACTTCATATGGAAATAGTTCAAGAAAGATTGGAAAGAGAATTTGGCCAAAGCATTGTAACTACTGTACCCAACGTAAGATACAAAGTTATCAAAACAAACGGAGAAGAAATTAGCATTGAAAATCCTGCACAATTGCCTCCTTTAGGACAAATAAGCGAAATCCAAGAACCATTTATCAAAGCTCAAATCATCACTCCTGATGAATTTATTGGCTCAATTATGCAACTTTGTATTGAGCGAAGAGGCAAACACATCAATACTACTTACCTTTCTCAAACGAGAATAGACCTTGAATTCGAATTACCACTTTCCGAGGTAATTTTTGATTTTTTTGACAAACTTAAATCTGTATCAAGAGGTTATGCCTCACTGGACTACGAATTTTTAGAATACAGAGCTGAAGATTTAGTAAAACTTGACATTTTCTTAAATGGCGAACCTGTCGATGCTCTTTCAACTATTGTGCACCGAACAAAGGCATATCGTTGGGGACAAAAAATGTGCTCAAAACTGAGAGACTTGATACCTCGGCAATTGTTTGAAGTTGTTATCCAAGCAGGCATTGGTTCCAAAATTATAGCAAGAGCATCTATAAAACCACTAAGAAAAAATGTTTTAGCTAAATGTTATGGTGGAGATATAACACGCAAAAGAAAACTACTTGAAAAACAAAAGGAAGGTAAAAAAAGAATGAAACAAATTGGAAGAGTCGAAGTACCGCAAGAAGCATTTCTTGCAGTTTTATCAATAGAACAGGATAATTAAATTAATTGGTTATTTTATGGAAAACAAAGACACACAAACAAAAGAAAAAAACTTCATTAAAGTTATCTGGAATTGGTACCGTGAAAGGCGAAGTAAAGTTAAAGAGAAAAAGAAAAAACCACAAACCTTTGGTGAAACAATCATATCCTGGGTTAAAACAATCCTTGGTGCTCTAATAATTGTAATGTTCATAAATGGATTCCTTGTTGCATCCTTTGTAGTTCCCACAGGTTCTATGGAAAACACTGTAATGACCGGAGATTTTTTATTTGTCAATAAATTCATTTATGGACCAACCACCCCCCAGATCATACCATTTCTAAACATTCCATTGCCATACATTAAATTTCCTGGGATTAAAAACCCTGAACCCGGTGATGTAATTGTATTCGTATTCCCCGGAGAACGCGACGAAGTCAAACCCCGAGAATTTCAATATTATTTGAAACGTTGTATAGCAGTAGCTGGGGATACCCTTGAAATAATCAACAAAAAAGTTTTTGTCAATGGAAATGAAGTTCCTTTAGTCCCAACAGGTAGGTATGATTATAGTGAACCTCTGTCCCCTTACAACAAATGGGAAACCTTTCCGCCAGGAAAAGGTTATACAAGAGATAATTATGGTCCAATTAGAATTCCTCGAAAAGGCGATACATTATTTTTAAACGCAAAAAATTGGAGAGAATGGGAATACTTTATTAAAAAGGAAGGTCACGATATATTCTCCGATGGAATTTCGGTAATTATTGACGGAAAACCTGCACAAAATTACATCGTAGAAAGAAATTATTGCTTTGCAATGGGTGACAACCGTGATCATAGTTCGGACAGTAGGTATTGGGGGTTCGTGCCATACGAAAATGTTGTAGGTTCACCTTTGATAGTGTATATGTCCTGGGATACAAACATTCCTCTTCATTTCATTTGGGAAAAAATTAAATCCATCCGCTGGGAAAGAATTGGTAAACTTATAAAATAACCTAATTATTTGTATATTTGAATTTTTTAAAAATATAACCGGGTGCTTATGAATTTAAATTCAAACGACTTGTTCTACAAATGTTACTCCTTCACTCGAGCCGATGAAGTTAAAGCATTAGGTTTATATCCCTACTTCCGACCAATTGAGGACAACGAAGGGCCTGTAGTCCAAATCGAAGGTAGAAAAGTAATAATGGCTGGTTCTAATAATTATCTCGGATTAACTGCACATCCAAAAGTGAAAGAAGCAGCAATCAATGCAATTCTCAAATATGGAACTGGCTGTTCTGGTTCTAGATATTTGACTGGGACGCTCGACTTGCATATTGAATTGGAGCGTCGCCTAGCAAATTTTCTTGGTTACGAAGCATGCTTGCTTTTTTCTACTGGTTTCCAAACAAATCTTGGTGCAATATCTACCCTTGTTCAAAAGGGTGATTATGTAATTTCGGACAAAGAAAATCATGCAAGTATCGTATCTGGTTGTTTACAAGCAAAAGGGAATTACGCCGAGTTCGTACGGTATAAACATGGTGATTTTGAAGACCTAGATAAGGTACTTTCTCAATTACCCGAAGATGCCGGAAAACTTGTTGTCACTGATGGTGTTTTTTCGGTAACTGGTGAAATTGTCAATTTACCAGATTTATTAAAAGTTGTAAAGAATTATAATGCAAGAATTTTGGTTGATGATGCCCATTCAATCGGTGTTATTGGTCCCGCAGGCAAGGGAACCCCACATTATTGGAATCAAGTGGACAAGGTCGATTTAGTTATGGGTACCTTTTCAAAGACTTTTGCTTCGCTAGGGGGATTCGTTTGTGGGCCAGAACGTGTAATAAACTATCTCAAGCACCATTCACCTGCAATTATCTTTAGTGCAAGTCCTACACCCGCCTCTTGTGCTGCCGCTCTTGCTGCACTTGATATTTTAGAAGAACAGCCCGACTTGGTTTTGAAACTCCGCAAAAATTCCGACAAAATGAGAAAAGGCTTCAAAGAACTTGGTTTTAGAATCGTAGAAAACGAATCTGCTATCGTTCCAGTGATTATAGGTGATGTTGAGTTATCCTTCCTTTTCTGGCGAAAACTTTTTGACAATGGAGTTTTTGTTAATGCTTTCATACCGCCAGGTGTGCCACCCAACATGAGTATGATGAGAACTTCTTATATGGCAACTCACGAGGATGAACATTTAGAGAAAATCTTGGAAGTTTTCTCAAAAGTTGGCAAAGAACTTGGCTTGATTTAAATTTCATTTATTTACTTTGATTAACTTTGTAACAAAACAAGAAAATATATGTTATTACTTTGTAGTAATGTTTTTTTCTTTTATTTTTTGTAATTTGTTATTTAAAATGTAAAATCAAACATGTTTAACATAAAAGGAAACGCCATGAAAACCTTTCAAAAACTTTTGACGGTTTTCCTTCTTTTGGTTTTTGCAACCCTAACCCTCCGTTCCGGCGAAGACTTTTCCGACGAAGACGTTAAATCCATGTTGCCTAAAATGCTCGGAGCAAACAATGTAGGTAAAGAATTTTGGTTCACCATACCCCCTTGCTTAGAAGACGAAAGCTACGGCTACGCTAACTTCGTCAAAGTTTACGTAACTTCACCTTATCGTACACCAGTTACTATCGAAGTTCCAGGTAAATCGTTTACCTCCACCAAAATGACTATCCCAAATGATGTAATCGAATTTAATTTGACCCCGACTGTTGCACAGTGTTATACTCGCTCTTACTATACAAAAGAAAATCCCGACGATGTTTTTATTGGCTATGGAATTCGTGTGGTTGCTAACGACCCTATTGTCGTATATGTTGTTGTAAGATATAGATATACTAGCGATGGGTTCCTCTTAATTCCTGTTTCCTCCCTGGGCAAAGAATATGTTGCTGCTGGATACCCAGTCGACCCAATGTTCGAAAGTTTTGGAGTTTATATCCCTGGGTTTGTAGGGATTGTTGGAGCTTACGACCAAACAACTGTTAGAGTAACTATTGGCGGAAATGCATTCACTAGAACTGCTGGTGGTTTAAAAGCTGGACAAACAGTTCAAAAAATTTTAAATAAGGGCGATGTTTATTTAATTTCAACCCAAGGTCAAGCTTCTGATTTAACTGGAACGAAGGTAATTGCTAATAAACCAGTTGCCCTAGTAACTGGAAATCAATGTACAAATATACCTAATGGTAACCAATGGTGTGATTATACAGTTGAAATGGATTTGCCGACGTTTACCTGGGGATATGATTATCATATTCCTAATGTTGCTAAAATACCAAGAAGAAAAAGACCTTCCTTAATTAGAGTTTTTGCCAAAGAAAGAGGAACAACTTTGTATCGTGACGGAAAGGAATTTGCTTATTTAAAGGCAAATACTGGCTTAGAGGGCGATGGGTGGCTCGAAACCAGAATGAACGTTGGATTACCCGACTACCAAAGTTATCCTGTTGTAATTTCAGGTAATAAACCAATATCTGTAACGCTATATAACACTGGCGTGCAAGAAGATGGGTATCCAAGGCCAAACAGCGACCCCTTTGTAATGGCAATGACACCATTTCAGCAATATCAAAAGGAAATTACTTTCTGCACACCAGCAGTTTTTGGTGGTCAAAGATTTGCTGAAAATTACCTTGGTCTTGTCTATCAAGCCGACGAATTTGGAATGTGCCCCGACGACGTCGAATTTGCCGAAGTAAAAAGTGGTCAATTTGTCTGGAAAAAAGTCAACGTTCTTTTTCCAGGAGTAGACGAAATTTACAGATATGATGTAAATGGAAAAAAATATTCATATAAAGTAATTACACTTGCAAAGGATGGAGTATATAAAATACGTGCTAAGCAACCTTTCGCTTGCTATTCCTATGGCTTTGATTCCTACGACTCCTATGGGTATCCGACGAGTGCA
>FMSI01025690.1_pt1 | contig 11544 bp, 12 predicted proteins | sample 1504471 | NCBI WGS metagenome assembly FMSI01 (sample SAMEA4475357, study PRJEB15587) | soil metagenome | biome: Soil; feature: Field | place: India | collected 2015-03-11 | depth 0 m
AGAGCCGTCGGTGATTATCGCCGACGCGCCCTGTGTGCTCAAGGAGAAGCGTCGCTTCGGCGAGATCGTCTCTGTAGATCACAAGAAGTGCACAGAGTGCTTTGCCTGCACGGAGCTGGGCTGTCCTGCTATCGAAATTCGAGACGGGCATATTGAAATCAATAAATTGCTCTGTATCGCGTGCACGCATTGCCAACAAGTTTGCGCCGACTGCAACGCAGGGATTGACATCCCCCAAGTCCTGGAACTTGTCCATCAGAAGCGCTACGCGGACGCATTCAGAGTCGTAATGCGCGCTAACCCCTTCCCCGCAGTGGCTGGGCGGGTCTGCCCGCACCCGTGCGATCATGAAGTGAACGCACTCGGCTGGCCTCAAGAGAGACTCTACGCCGAGCGATACCCGGATTTGGTCAAAGAATTTGCGACGCCGGGCCATCCCGCGAAGCTCTCCGTGCGCGACGTCGAGCGATTTTTGGGTGACTATGGGATCGAGAATTTTTCTGGCGCGGAGTTTGCACCCATTACAGAACGCCCAGAGAAGGTCGCTATTATCGGCTCTGGACCAGCAGGGCTGTCAGCAGCGTTCTATCTGCGGAGACGCGGCTTTCGCGTAACAGTCTTGGAAGCATTTGAAAAGCCCGGCGGTATGATGCGCTATGGCATCCCAGCATTTCGTTTAAACAAAGAGATCTTAGATCGCGAGATCGATAGACTGTATATGATGGGCGTCGAAATTCGCTGCAATGTGACAGTAGGACGCGACGTGAGCTTCGCAGAACTCCAGAAAGAGTACGATGCAGTCGTCATCGCTGTGGGGGACTCAGCCCCACAGGAACTCGAACTTGAGGGCACCAGCGAAGTACAAGAAGGGCTGCTCTACGGTGTAGAATTTCTCCGGCGCGTCAACCGCGGACAGCTCGTGAAAGTTGGGCGCAAAGTTGCTGTCATCGGCGGAGGCAATACAGCTATAGACTGCGCGCGCTCGGCCCAGCGCCTGGGAGCGGACGTGACAGTATACTATCGCCGCACCGCCCAAGAGATGCCCGCGATCCGCGATGAAATCGATGAAGCGATCTTAGAAGGGGTGCGCTTTGAGTTCCAGACAAACCCCATTAGAGTCAAAGCGAAGGGCGGTCGTGTCTGCGGACTGGAGCTCATCCGGATGCAGCCAGGCCCGCTTGATAAAGACGGACGCCGTCGGCCCGTACCCATCCCCGAGAGTGAATTTCACACCGACGTCGACACGGTGATCTTAGCCATCGGCGAGCGAGCCGATCTAGAGTTTCTTAAGGAGACAAAAGTACTATTCGCTGAGAAGATTCAGGCGACGTTCACAGGAGTAGCGTCGCAACCAGGGATCTTCGCCTGCGGGGATGTCGCATTTGGGTATGGCACCGTAACGCAGAGCATCGCAACGGGGCGGCGCGTCGCCAGCACGGTCACCGCGTATCTCCAGCGCAAAAGCACAAAAAAATGAACACATCCAGCGTTACAAATATTATCGTAGTTGGGGTAGGTGGACAGGGGTCTGTGCTCGCAGGGCAGATCATTGCGCGCGCAGCTGTACTCGCCGGGCTGTCTGTAGCGGCTTCAGAGGTGCACGGCATGGCCCAGCGCGGCGGTTCGGTCTTCTCCACCGTGCGCTACGGCAAAGACGTGCTCTCATCTGCCGTGCCCGAAGGCGCTGCCGATGTCCTGCTCGCCTTTGAAAAACTCGAAGCCCTACGCTACCTGAACCATCTCAGAGTCGACGGCTTGGCGTTAGTGAACGATCAGCGCATTGTGCCCAGTGTCGAATCGCTCAAGCTCGCGCCATATCCCGATGACAAAACTATAGAAGGGACGCTGCGCCGTCGCACAAAGTCCGTCATGATCGTGCCCGCCTTAGAAATCGCGCAAAGGCTGGGCAATCCTGCGCTCACCAACACCGTCATGCTCGGCGCGCTCTCCCAGTTTCTCAATCTCCCTCAGGACGCATGGCGCCGCGCCGTCACTGAACTTGTCCCGCCCAAGACCGTCGAGCTCAATCTCGTAGCGTTTGACGAGGGGCTCAGCTGGGCCCAGCGCGCCTGTATCGCTCTGTAACTGGACGCGAGCCCCCTAATGTGTTATATTGAGGGACACCGTGTGAAAGGAGGCCATAGTATGGCGTTTTCTTTACCGCCGTTGCCGTATCCATACGACGCTCTAGAGCCGCACATTGACCAGCTGACGATGGAGATCCATCACACCAAGCACCACGCAGGATATGTGAACAATCTCAACAAAGCGTTGGAGTCTGCGCCAGAGTTGGCCAGCAGGTCTCTAGAGGAGCTGCTAGCCAACAATTGCGCGATTGTTCCAGAGAAGATCAAAACAGCGGTGCGCAATCACGGCGGCGGACATATCAATCATTCGTTCTTCTGGGAGATCATGGGGCCCAATGCCGGTGGTCAGCCCTCTGGAAAGCTCGCCGAGGCGATCACACAGACTTTCGGGAGCTTCGAGAAATTCAAGGAGAGATTTACAGAAGCAGCGTTAGGGCGCTTTGGCTCCGGCTGGGCCTGGCTCGTGCTCACCCCAGAGAGAAAGCTCGAAGTCTACTCGACGGCTAACCAAGATAGCCCTCTAATGGAAGGCAAGATCCCCATCTTAGGGATCGACGTTTGGGAGCACGCGTATTATCTCAAATATCAGAACCGCCGCGCCGACTATGTCCAGGCGTGGTGGAACGTCGTGAACTGGGCTGCCGTCGAAAAACGCTTCACTTCCATTTGATGGTACAGCCCATGGGCTGCGTCTCTTTTAAGTCAGGCTCCCTGCCGGCGAGCACGGCGTCCAGGGCATCTTTGAGATAGTGTTTGGTCACTTTATTGGGATCTTGATAGTTGTCATCAATCGTGCCGTGATAGCGCAGCTTCATCGCTGAGTCGAAGAGAAAGATCTCTGGGGTGCGCTGGGCGCCGTAGGCTCTCGCGATCTGTTGGGTCTCGTCGTACAGATACGGGAAGGGATAGCCCTTCTCTTTCGCTCTTTTAATCATGTTGTCGAAGCTGTCTTCAGGGTATTTCACAGGGTCATTGGAGTTGATGACGAGAAATTGCACGCCCTTGGGTTCGTACTCTTTGGCGAGCGCGATCATGCGAGCTTCATACGCCTTCACATATGGGCAATGATTGCAGCTGAAGATCACAGCGACGGCCTTTTTGTTCTTATAATCTGAGAGCTTATAGGTCTTGCCGTCGACACCTTTAAGCTGGAAGTCTGGGGCTTGGCTACCGTACTTGAGCATAGAGAAAATCACCTCAATGGGGCAATTATACTCAATAGAATCACGGAGAGCACTGAAAGGCTCACGGGTTACACGAAAACCGCTCTATTTCAGTGATTTCTGCGACTCTCTTGCGTGTGTTCCGCGATTCACAAGCTCTCCTGGACGAATGTGCTCATCATCGCTACAATTATGGCAATGATGAAGCCCATAATTACGATTGAATATTGTGACGAATGTATGTATCTGAAGCCGGCCCTGGAGGCCGCGCACAAAATCCTCGAGAGCTATGCAGACAGGGTCGAAGCCGTGATGCTCAAGCCTGGACACGACGGGGTCTTCCGCGTCACCGCTCATGATGTTCTTATTATTCAGATGGGCGACGAGGGCCTGCCCAACGCCGAAAGAGTCGCTCACGCTGTCGGAGAGTTCTTAGAAACTTAAATCACCATGAAGACCAAACGCGGCTTGTTTCTAGGACGCTTCCAGCCCTATCACAACGGCCATCACGCCGTCATCAAACAGATCTTTGAAAGCCGTGAGATCAATGAGCTGATCATTGCTATTGGCTCAGCTCAAGAGAGCCATACGCTCAAAGACCCCTTCACCGCCGGCGAACGAATGATGATGATCACCAAAGCACTCGAAGACTTAAAGCCCCCCATCACGACGTATGTCTTGCCCATCGAAGACATTGAGCGCAATTCGCTCTATGTCGCCCATATTCGCAGCTTGACGCCGCCATTTGAGATCGTCTACTCTAATAACTCTTTAGTGCAACGGCTCTTTGAGGAGCGTGGCATCACCGTGCGCCCGCTGCCCTATGTCGAACGCGCCCACTGGGACGGCACGAAGATCCGCGAACTGATGCTCCACAGCGACGAATGGAAATCCTACGTGCCCTCCGCGGTTGCCCGCGTGATCGAAGAGATTGGTGGCGTGGAGCGCCTCCGACACATCCACCAGACCGATAAGCACTCTTAAGTTATGACGCTCAACATTCCCGTTCGAGAGAACAAGAAACTCGAAGCCATCGTCGCCCGCGTCAACGAACACGTCACGCTCAATACATACTGGTACTGCTCGAACATCAACGCCATTGACAGACTAGGAATCAATGATCACGGTCCGGTGCACATCAGAATCGTCGCCAATCTTGCCCTCAAGATTTTACGAATGCTTGTCGAAGCAGGTGTGCAGCCCAGTGTCGAGAAAGACCATAAGCTGACCAAAGACGATGCCGAGGTCATTGTCGTCTTAGCGGCGTGCTTGCACGATATTGGGCACATCGTCCATCGCACGCATCATGAGCCGTTCTCAGTGGCGTTAGCTGCAGACTTGCTGCCCGATCTTTTGAGAGATATCTATCCCGAGCGCGAGCGCGCTGTTATTACGTCAGAGATCTTACACGCGGTCTACGCGCACGAGACGGAAGTCGAGCCGCTCACTGTCGAGGCCGGGGTTTTGAAGATCGCTGATGCTTTAGATATGGAAGAAGGGCGCGCGCGCATTCCATTTCAGTCCGGCTCGATGACGATCCATGCCGTCTCGGCGCTGGCTATAGAAGACGTGCAGCTGCGCAAGGGCGAGAAGCGTCCCATCTGCATTGCGATAAAAATGTCCAACTCGGCAGGCATTTTTCAGATAGACAATCTGCTGAAAGAGAAACTGAAACACTCTGGGCTGGCGGAGTACTTTGAGATTCGCGCCGAGATCACGGGGGAAGAGAAGAAGCTCATCGAGCGCTACGAGCTCTGATCGATCTTGGATAGCCCCATATCTAAAAGCTCTGGCGCTAAGATTCCCCCAGAGACGACCATCTTCAGCGCCTCGTCCACAGGGATCGAGGTGAACTGCACGTTCTCTTTGGGAAGAAACTGTAAATACCCCGACGTTGGGTTGGGCGTCGTCGGCACATAGACCCGCACCCATTCGCGCCCGTCGCTCGTCTGGATCGTGCCCACTTGGAAGGCTATCGTCCAAAGGCCCTTAGAGGGGAATTCAATCAAAACGACGCGCTGAAATGATTTCTCTTGCGACTGGGAAAGCGTGCGCACCACTTGCCGGGCAGCGTTGTAGATGCTGTTGACGATAGGCATCTTCTGGAGCACGGATTCCCAGAACTCTAAAAATCTTCGTCCCAACATATTCGTTGCCAAGATGCCCGTCACATAAAGCGCCAGCAACGTCAGCACCAAGCCGACGCCAGAGGGTAATTCCCATCTCAGGGTATAGCGGAGCATGGCGTTGAGCAAGGAGCGCAGCGGGCCGTCTAGAAGATTATAGAGCAACTGCAAGACCCAAATAGTGAGTATGAGGGGAACGACGAAGACGACGCCCGCCAGCATTCGTGAGTAGATATGATGCCAAATCCGCCGTCCAAGCGATGGGGTGTTCATAGCTCTGTTATTTTACCGAGAAGTGACCTAGAAGATCACCCAGAGCAGATACAGGAAGACCGCGGCAGGGATCGTCGCGGCGAGCGTGAACGGCAGCCCGATTATCCCAAATTCCCGAAAGCCCACAATATGCCCGCGCTGGCGCAACTGCCCCGCTCCGACAATATTCGCCGACGCCCCAATGGGCGTGATATTCCCTCCTAAGCTCGCGGCTATGAGTAGCCCAAAGAGCAACGCTTCTTGCCCTGCCCCCGGAGCAGCGAGCTTCATCACCAGGGGGACCATCGCCATCAAGTACGGGATATTGTCGACAAACGCCGACACGAGCATAGACAGAAAGATAATGACAATGTACGAGACGAGCAGGTTCGCGCCAAGCACCGACTTGAGCCACTCCGCAAAAAGATCGATCCAACCCTTCTTGACAAGTGTTCCGACAAGCGTGAAGACCCCTATGAGGAAGAGTGCCGAGTCCCAGTCGAGTCTCTTCAAGATCTGCCAAGGCGTATCGGGGAAGCGCTCGCGGTCGTTGCGCCCCAAAAACTCGTACCAGATCAGTCCTCCCAGCCCCCAGATCATGCAAATCGCACCCAAAAGATCATGTGCTTGAAGCGATGATGCCATCGCGAGCGCGAGCATCATCGTCGCCAAAAAGACCGTCGGCCCCCAACTGATCACTTTCTCTTCAGCGACCAATTCGACTTTTCGATGGAGATGCCGAAACGCCCAATAGAGCACGGGCAACGATGTCAGAAACCCAAACTGAATCGCGAAAAAGACCCCAAGCCCTTGGCTTTTGTACCAGAAGAAGTCATTGAATGAAGCGTTCGCGTACTCAGCAAAGATCATGCTCGCGGGATCGCCGATCAACGTCGCCGTCCCTTGAAGATTCGATGAGACGGTGACCCCAATAATTAACGGGACGGGGCTGGTCTTGAGTTTTTCAGCGAGCGCGAACGCAATCGGCGCGAAGATCAGAACAACAGCGACGTTCTCAGCGAAGATTGAGAGAAATCCCGAGAACGCGCAGACCTTGACCATCGCCCAGCAGACACTGCGCGATCTGTTCACTAAAAGTTCGGCGACGTAATGCGGCACGCGCGACCAGGTAAATAAGTCAGCTAAGATGAGCGTGCCCACGAAGATCCCCATCACGTTCCAACTGATAAGCGATTCTTTGCCTCCTTCACCGAGGAAGACCAACGTCGGCGAGACGACGCCTGTGAGCATCAACACCAAGGCCCCCGCGCCAGCAACCCAGGCGCGATGCCTCGGGAACATCACAAAGAGCGCGTAAGCAAGGGCAAAGACCGCTAACGCTAGGAAGCTTTGCACAGTTGACCCCTCAGCGGTGCACGAAGACCAGATAAGCCCCAAGGAAATAAACCATGAGAATAACAATTGCTTCGATGCTTACTCTCCCGATGCGGCCAGGGATAGGAGCAAGCAGTCCCAAGGCTATGAGTCCGCTCAGTAGAAGCCCCACTAGCGCCGTGACCGCATGGGTGGGGCTGCCCACGGAGATAATATAGCCCCCACGATAGAATAAGTCCGAGATCACCAAGATATTCATATTGAAGATGTTGCTGCCTAGGACATTCCCCACGGCAAGATCAATAGATCCCATTCGGATAGCCGTTATGCTTGTGACGAGTTCCGGGGCTGAGGTTGTGAAGGCTACCAATGTTGTCCCGATAAAGGTGCCGCCCAGGCCCGTCGCCGTGGCGATCACATCGGCAGCCTTGCTCAGAAAGATCGCTGCTCCGATGACGAAGCCTGCGGAGATAAGAAAGCGCATCCATACCAAGGCTAAGCTCCGCTGGGGAAGGACCTCGGCGTACTCTACTGAGGGAGGATCAGCCTTGGCACGTAGCGCCATTACCCCTGCAAGATAAACCCCTAAGATAATATAAATCTCTATACCAATACCAAGAAACCCAATATTGGGTTTGATCAGGAGTGCCAAGGCCGCAATGGTCGCCAAGATCATCCCAAGCAAAGCTGTTACCAGATGCGACTGTGAGGCGACAGCCAGCAAGGCCCCACGCCCCCACATGATCCCTCCCACAGCGAGAATGGTCATATTATAGATATTGCTGCCAAACAGATCCCCCAGCGCGATGTCGACCAAGCCCAGCGTGGCTGCAGCGGCTTCGGTAGCCACTTCTGGCAGCGACGTCGTCGCAGCTAGTAAGACACTGCCGATGAAGACCCGCCCAAACCCTGTTTGCACAGCGATGATGTCTGCAGCATGGGTCAGGTTGCGACCGGCAAACCAGATTACCCCTAAGCAGACAAATAAGACGACCCACGCGAGTTCATGGCTCATGATGATTTACCAAAGATTTTAGCGAGAACTCTCTCCGTTAGCAAAAAAGGCAAGCAGGCAATAACTTCTTTTGCCCTCAGCGGTCGCTAGGCATATAATTAATTTTGTCATGAATAGCTGGCTACTCATAGGGGCTCTAGGGGTCTTGCTCATTGGGGGGATCTCTACCCAAGAACCTCCTCCTCAGAGTGGCTTGATACTCGTCCTGACTGTCAGCGGTGTGATCGAGCCGGTGACCGCTCGCTATGTTGTGAACAGTCTAGAAGAAGCTGAAGCCCTCAACGCGGAAGCCGTTATCATCGAGCTGAATACCCCCGGCGGCTTAGATACCGCCATGCGCGAGATCGTCCAAGGGATGCTCAATGCTTCTGTGCCCGTCGTCGTCTATGTGACTCCCAAAGGGGCACGAGCGGGCTCGGCTGGGGTCTTCATCACTCTAGCCGCGCATAAGGCTGCCATGGCCCCGATGACCAACATCGGCGCGGCTCATCCCGTAGCTATCGGCGGCGAGATGGACCCAACTATGGCCGAAAAAGCTGTCAACGATGCCGCTGCGTACATTCGCGCGATTGCGTCCCAGCGAGGCCGCAACGTCCAGTGGGCTGAAGACGCGGTGCGCAAGAGCGCTTCTATCACCGCTGAAGAAGCCCTCCAGCAAGGCGTCATCGACTTCGTTGCTGCTGATCTTGACGATCTGCTCCGGCAGCTCAACGGGCAGACAGTGCAACTTGGAGAAGAGACTCATACATTGTCCACGCACCAAGCACGACTCATGCGCCGAGGTATGAGCCTGCCGGAGCAGCTTCTCCATAAACTCACGGATCCGACGATTGCGTATATCTTGCTGACGCTGGGGATCTATGCGCTGATCGCGGCGTTCTACGCTGGGGAGCCCATTGTCGGAATCCTCGGGGCTATTTTATTATTATTAGCTCTTGTCGCGCTGGGAAGCTTGCCCTTGAACTGGGGCGGCTTGGCACTCTTAGCGCTGGGCTTAACTCTCGTCGTCATTGATTTGAAAGTCCAAGGCTATGCGCTCTCAATTATAGGCGCGATCGCGTTCGTGCTGGGGTCGCTCCTGCTCTTCCGGCCGTTCCGGCTGCCTGAGGCTGCGGCGCCGACTTTCGCGGTGAGCCCGTGGGCTATCGGTACGATGACGGCTGTGCTTGTGGGGTTCTTCTTAGTTGCTGTGCGTGGGGGATGGCGGGCTCATCGTGTGCCCCCAGCGCAGCTTGGGCACCTAGTCGGTGAGCTCGGGATCGCCAAGAGCGCGCTCAATCCCTACGGCACGGTCTATGTCCAGGGGGAAGATTGGACTGCTGAAGCTGTCGAGGGCCCAATCCCTGAGGGAACGCGGGTGCGCATCGTCGAAGCGCATGGGTTGCGACTGCGCGTCGTCGCTGAACCACCACCGAAAAAAGGAGAGTGAATCCATGGAGTGGATCATCTGGTTGATCATCATCGGCGTTGTGTTGCTTTTGGCAGCCATGGCCATCAAGATCGTGCCGGAGTACCAACGATTAGTTGTCTTTCGGCTAGGACGGGCGCTACAACAGCCGCGCGGGCCAGGCTTCGTCTTGCTCATCCCGTTCATTGATCGACCTTTCTGGGTCGATCTCCGTGAGCGCTTTCTCGACGTCCCGCCCCAGACGTGTATCACCCGCGATAATGCGCCGATCTCTGTAGACTTTCTGGTCTACTGGAAGATCTTTGACCCTCTAGCGAGCGTCATCCAAGTAGCGGACTTTGCCGGGGCGGCGACGGGCATCGCCATGACGACTCTGCGCGCGGTGATCGGCGACATCCCCTTGGATGACGTCCTGGCGCGCCGCGAACAGATCAATCAGATCTTACGAGCCAAGCTCGACGAAGTAACGGACCGGTGGGGCGTGAAGGTGACCACTGTAGAAATCAAGGAAATCCTGCCGCCCAAGGACGTCCAAGAAGCCATGATCCGCCAGATGTCTGCAGAGCGCACGCGTCGCGCTGTGGTCACTGAAGCTGATGGAAAGCGCGAAGCAGCGGTTAAGGTCGCTGAGGGCGAAAAGCAAGCGGCGATCTTAAAAGCCGAGGGAGATCGCCAAGCAGCTATCCTGCGGGCGGAGGGCTTCGCGCTCGCGCTGCAGAAGATCCACGATGTCGCCAAGGGTGTAGACGTCAAAACCCTCAGTTTGCAGTATCTCGAAGCGCTGAAGGCACTCGGCGCCAGCCCCGCGACAAAGTTCGTCTTCCCTATGGAGTTTGAGCGTTTTCTCGAACCCTTGAGAGATTACGCAGCACAAGCGTTCAAGCAAGAAAAGAAGGAGGCATGATGAATAATCCCATTGTTTGGGTGCTCGTGGCTTTGGCAGCGGTGGTCGCCGTAGGGCTGTTCTTTGTGATAGGAACAAGCCCGCCGGCAAGCGGGCCAGCTCCTGAGACGCTCATCCCTGACGCGATTGAGGGCTTTATCTTAGTCGCGAAAGAAGCTCGGATTGACCCGGCCTTCCCCGGCGAGGAGTACTCGTCTCACGCGTTCTACACTCCTGCGCCCGGCGGCTCTTGGAGCGGCAAGGTAGAGCGCTTGGGGCTAACGATCTTCAAATTTAAAGACCCAAAGAAGATCGCCGAAGCCCGTGATCTGTTGCTCCAGGGCGCTCACACGGAAGCTCTCAATTTCGATGGGCGTACAGCGGAGCTTGCCCCGGAGCCAGATGGCGTCGGGCTCTTCTGGCAGAGCGGAGCGCTTTTTGTCGCGATCTTCGTCAGTGCCCCTTCAGGAAGTGAAGCCGACGCTGAGACACTCAAGGGCGCTGCCGTCGCTGCGGCACGCGCAGTGCTCGCGAAGCTCCCGCGCTGAGCTTTGCAAGGGCAGCCGGCTTCGTTTATCCTAAAGACGCTCAAAGCACAAGCGAAAGGTGATCTTACATTATGGCTATAACAACCGTGCAAACGCGAGAAGACGCTGTCAAGCTCTTTCGTGACATGGGGCTGATCGGCGCTGGCGGCGCCGGCTTCCCCACGTACTTTAAGTATCTCACCCCGACTAAGATTCTGATCGTCAACGCTGAAGAGGGCGAACCCGGCTACGAAGCCGATAAGATTCTCTTAATGAGCCAAGCTGATGCGTTCGTCGAGGTCTTCGCAGCGCTGAAGCAGATCTTCGGCTTCGAGCAGATCATCATCGGGGCCAAAGATAAAGATAAAACACTCTTAGAGCCGTTGCGAGGAAAATACGGCTTTGATATTCGCTACACGCCCAGTATCTATGGCATGGGTGAGGAGAAATGGCTCACCAAATCTGTAACGGGCCTGGAAGTGCCACCGGGGAAGATCCCCCTGCACGTCGGGGTGACGGTCAACAACGTTGAGACGGTCTACAATATGTACCGTGCGCTCTTTCAAAGCAAGCCCGTCACTGAAAAATATTTTAACGTTTATGGAGAAGTCGCAAAACAGACCGTGGTGCTCGCCCCCGTCGGTGCGTATTTAATAGATGTTCTCGCGATGATCGGCGTGGACACGACGCGCTATAATAAATTAGCTGTGCTCGACGGTGGCCCGCTGATGGGTGATAGAGTCAACGT
>FMSI01079257.1_pt1 | contig 11539 bp, 8 predicted proteins | sample 1504471 | NCBI WGS metagenome assembly FMSI01 (sample SAMEA4475357, study PRJEB15587) | soil metagenome | biome: Soil; feature: Field | place: India | collected 2015-03-11 | depth 0 m
AATTTTGAAGATTTATGAGATCTATCTTCGATGAGATAAGTTCATCCTTAGCCTTCAAAAGTTCTATGAGGGTTGCTCTACCCAATTCGTAGGCTTCTGAGGTGAGTTTGAAATTCTCCTCCGTCACCTTTACAAGTTCTCTTTGATAGGTAAGCGTCTCACCAGCAGACAATAGTTTGTTGTATGTCAGTAGAATATCTTTCTTCATATCCTTTACAAACTTTCTTTTCTGTTCGATGGTATTGTAATAGTTCAACTTCTGCTTTTCATAATCATTTTTGTCTTTAAATCCATTAAAAAGATTCCAATTAAGGGAAATACCCACCGAAGAGCTATTAGTATCACTTTCCAAACTACCCCTTTTCGTATCACTTCTTGCAATTGATCCATAAAGGTCGACAGAAGGCATAAACGATGATTTACTCTGGGAGATCTGTTTGTTTGCTGATTGGATCTTTGACTCGTAAGCGAGAAGATCTGGATTACCTTCTTCAAACTTAGATAGATAATGTTCAAAATTTTTTAGATCGATGGCAGAAAAATCGGAAGAAAACTCCAGATCAAGATCGTATTTCTCATCGGTGTAGTATCCTAATACAGTTAGGGCATTTATAAGATTATTCTTAACTTCCGTTTTCTTAGTTTCATACTTTTTTACCTCTGTGAGGCTTTTTAATACATCAAGGGACAAAGCCCTACCTGCCTCAAATTTCGACTTTGTAAACTCGTAAGTTTTAAGGGAGTTTTTGTATAATTCATCGTAAAATTGATAGATCTTTTTATACATCAAGGCATCGTAATAGGCAGATTTCACATTTTTTACTATGAGATTTGTCGTGGAAAGAGTGGCGAGTTCCTTTGTCTTTAGGGTGTATCTTGAAATATCGAGTTTATTCGAATGAGAAAATCCTGAAAAAAGATTGTAGTTTAGCCTTAGTTCATTGTAAAATGATCTTGTTTCTGGTGCATCATCGGGATCGGTATAACTTAAGGAAGAGGAAAAGACCAATTTCGGTAAAAAATCCCCCTTTGAACTTTCTAAATCGTATTGCTGGATTTTCACTTCTCTTTGGGATATGGCAATATCTGGAAAGCTCTTTAATGCCTTTTCCACAGCTTCATCCACTGTCAAAGCAAAAGATAATTTACCTACAAACAAAAGTGCCAAAAAAATATATCTTTTCATACATCACCACTAAATTTCGATTTATTGCAAATTAAAAAGTTCATTAATGAACCTTGAAACTGTATGCTGTTTTCTGCTTAAGATAAATTGTTTCAACTTTAAATGTTTTTTCACAATATCTACAGTATTTCTCCATCAAATCGTAAGAGTTGTTCTCTTCGCTTATATGGGAGAAACATACCCTCTCAAGTGAACTGTCGTATATTTCGTGAAGCGTATTAATCGCATCCCTATTGGATAGATGCCCTCTACGGGATAAAATCCTCTTTTTGAGGTGTGCAGGATACCGCCCTTTTATCAGCATCTCATCCTCATAGTTGGACTCAAGAAACAGTATATTTGTCTTTGCGATTGCACCTAAAATATCTTTATTTACCTCACCTGTATCAGTGACAAAAGATATTTTGTATCCCCCAATATCAAAACGAAACCCAAAGATATCGGCACTATCATGACTCAAACCGAAGGTATAAACCTGCCATTCATCAAAAGTATATGTATGATGATGCTCTATAACCTTGATATTATCTGTATCGTACCCCATCTGATGAAGATACTTTGCTGTGGCAAACCCACAAAAAACTTCACCATCATATAGAGATTGGAAATATTTAAACCCTTTAATGTGATCGATATGCTCGTGGGTCAAAAAAAGAGAAACCTTTTTACCCTCTAACTTCTTTTTAAATCTGGTCAGATCCCTTTTGCATACACCGATATCTACAAATACGGCACTATTGTTCAAAGTTAAAAGATAAGAATTCCCCGAACTACCAGATGACAAAACATCGATTTCAAGCATTTTTTTATAATATATTCTAATTTGAAAAAGGTAAAGTGGAAATTCATTTTCCCCTTGTTAATTTTGTATTTTGCAATAAAATATCTCTATGAAAAAGCTGATTAATACCGTAAATTTCCTGATCATACTCTCGATCCTCGCCCTTCTTTTCTTGGGTTATTACGAAATTCAAAAATATAAACTCAATATTAAAACACAAAAGAATAGCCTCATTGCTCAAGGTGAACTCACACTAAAAGCCCTCGAAGGTGCCCCAAAATATTTTGGAAGCATAAAAAGTATCAGCGTAATACAATTGGCAGAGGAGCTATCAAAAAATGAGAATATAAATGGAATCTTGATCTTCACAGAGGATGAACTGATCTATAAAACTAAAAATATTCAGAATAAAACTGCCAATACCGAACCCAAAGAGGGTCTCTCTGAAACTGAAGATGAAATCTTTCTAACAAAAATCCTCAATCCAGAAGATGCCATCGACACTACTATAAAATCGAAACTTTCCACAAACTTTTTCCCACTATATTATGTAACGGTGTTGGTATCCAAAAAGAGTCTGAATCAATTTATCGACTCATCAAAGAAAGATATATACCTCATTTTCATATCGATCATCTTCGTGATTGCTTTACTTATCCTGCTAAAACTAATGATCAAAAAGTATGACACCCTCTCGTTGGAACTTGCAAAAGCAAAACAGATGGAGGAGATAGCAAACTTGGCAAATATCCTTGCCCATGAGATAAAAAATCCATTGAGTTCCATAAAAGGTTTTTCAAACTATATCTACAATAAACTCGACAACGAAGAACTGATGGATTATATGGACAAACTCCTCGATGAGATAGACCGACTCAAACAGATAGTGGATGACTTCAACGCATTTGGCAAACAATTCCAATTGGAAAGAACCGAATTTTCCATAAAAACTCTTATCGATAGGGCAATCTTACTTTTAAAACACGATGCAGACAGAAAAAATCTAAAGTTTAACATTATAGGAGATGACTTCACGATATTTGCCGATGAAAATAAGATTTTACAGGTACTAATAAATCTAATCGTCAATGCGATAAATGCCTCTTTAGAAAACAGCAATATAACCATAGATCTATCGGGTAAAACAATGAAGATAATCAACCAACACAACAACAAAAATATCGACATCGAAAAGCTTTTTACCCCATTTTACACCACAAATACAAAAGGATCGGGGCTCGGCCTTGCGATATGTAAAAAGATCATGTCCGCCCATAATTTCGGCATATATGTGGAAAGAATCGACCCCTTCGTGATCGTACTCGACTTCGATTAGCCACTAAAACCAACCGAACACAAAACTATTGACAACAAACACCATCTAATCTATTCTTGATTATGGAAAAAATCGATGTACGGCAGAAGATAACACAATTTCTAAAAAAGTACTCTAATGGAATCAGCCTAACCCCCCTTGAAGCTGTATCCCTACTCCTAATCAAGATAAACTCATCCGAAAATTTTGAAAAAAACTATATAGATAAAGATACCGTGATAAATGCCATCATACTTGCAAAAAATATGCTCGGAGAGCTCGACCTATATACCATAAACGAAGATGCAGCTCTCGACAGCTTGTTAAAGAAAAATCTTTTGATCTTTTCATCCTCCGATCAGAATGTTTACTTTTTATCCGAGCTTGGAAATAGCCTCGTAGATGCACTATTTAAAAAAGAGATCGAAAATCAATCGGATGTGGAAAGCAACCTTTACACAATATATCAAACGATCAAGTCATTTGAAAATGCTACAAATGAAGAGATAAGAAACTTTTTTAGGCATTCCTTTTATGACCTTCTACTAAAATTAGATATGAAGATAAGGACCCTCAAAGAGTCCATCAATGAATCGAAATTAGATGTAAAAACTGCTCTAAAGGCTGGAGATGAAAACTCTTTAAGGAACTTTTTGGATCATCTCAATAAAATCAAAGATATCATAAAAGACCTCTCTTCTGCGCTATCGAGATACTCATCATACAACCAGATCTTGCATCTACTAAATCAATTGGATAAAAAAACAGAAAATGATCCCGAAACTTCGGAAGTAATTTATAGAGCATCCCGAAAACTATTCAGTATCAAAAACGAACTTGAAATAATGCTTGTGGATATCACAGAATTTATCCACAGACACATCTCACTTTTCACCTTGAAAATCAATATAAGTGCTCTTGATAAGATACTGCAATTCCAACAGAAACTGCTTCAATATTTTGGGAAAAATGGTATATACCTTATTAAACCTACGAGAAGTAGACCTCCAGAATTTAGGTATAATTGGCAATCGAATAAGAAAAAAGAGGTATTCATCGATTTAGAAAACAAGGTCTTCACCGAGCAGATAGATAAATTTGAACAGGAAGAGATTGAAAAAATCGTTGATGATATTCGAACTGAATTAAACACTGTTAATGAATTGGATTATATCAGATTTATAAAAAAATACCCTCTTGTTTTTGGAAATATGCCAAAATATTACAACCTTATTTTAGCCAAAGTATCCGATTTCTGCAGAATAGATGTTTCTGATGACGAGATTGAGTATGAAAATGTTTTTTACTCGTACATAAAATTGTATAAAAAAGAGTTTACCCATCATGAGCGAAAAGAATCTATTGAAAATACTTAGAGAAGAGTCAAGCAACTTTAGAAAAGTAAATTATCTTTTAATGAATGGTGTAAATATCTTAGGCGATAATATGCTGAGTGAATATGTTTTTATTGAAGAGTATTTCGAACAACTTGCTGAATATTACAGTATATTAGGATACAATTTGGAAAAACAGGAAAACTATTTTTATCTAAGGGTAAAGATCAAAGATAGATACAGTTCGATATCATACTTTTCAAAATCGGAAACCTTCACAGGGATGTATTTAGCCCTAAAATTTTTCTCAAATTTAGAGAACCCTACCCACAGCTCTGAAACGATATTTGAAGAGCTTAAAACTATCTTTACCTTAGAAAACCTTTACGAGATTTATGTAAGAAAAACTACAAATTTTATTGAATCGGATCGAAGAATAGATACTATTATGGAGAATTTTCATAAAACATTAAAGCAACTTTCATCTTACAATTTCATCGAAGTAAAAAAAGGGTCTTTTCTCAAAGGGGACTCAACCGTGTTTGAAATAAAAAAGCCAATAAAAAGATTTTTCGATTTGGCGTTGGAATTGTATGATAAAGATACTGGTGAGCCCGATATTTCAGATATTTTGGGAGTCTTCATAAAAGAAACAGATTTTACAATATCAGAGGAAGAGATCGAATGATCCCAAAACCTTCAAAAGCATACATCGATAGTCTGATAGTTATTGGGTTTAAGTTGTACCCGAAATCGACTTTTAAGTTTGATAAAACCTTCACATCGATATTTGGCAAAAATGGTGTGGGAAAAACTACACTTCTTGATGCAATTCAGGTGGGAATCATCGCAAATCAGCAGTACACAAAATTTAATGTAACTACACACAAGGATGATCGCACTTTAGCAGATTATATGTATTCCACACTCGGATATATCATATTCAACATAGGTGGTATGACAAAGCAATATGCCTTTGGAGTAAGACTATACAAACAGCCCGATGGCAAGGTGGAGATAAAGCCTTTTGCTGCAGAAAATACTCATCTTATCATTGAAGACTTTTTTGAAGGAAACTTACTGCTTGACGATTTTCGCAATATCAAACTTAAATTATTGAATAGATCACCCAGTTCCACACTTTTTCCGTTTGATACCATCTCAGAATACCACAACTACCTTTTTGAAAAGGGGATTTTAGGGCTAAATATCTCTTCCCGTATTTCAGACTTTTCTCTTTTATACCGTTCTATCTCCACTGGAATACTCCACCATAGCAGCAGGATCATAAAAGATGTATTAGCCACAGCAGATAATCGACCGAGAAACCTAATAACAACCCTTTCCAATAATATAAAACAGAGAAACATCATTCAACAAAAAATTCGCGAGATAAAAAACATCAAGGAAAATGTGGAACATCTTTTCGAACTAAAAAATAGATATACCGACATTTCATACAAATATTTTTGCACTCAATATGGGAACCTAAACAGTCAACTGAATCTTCTCTTCAACAAAAATAGCAACATTGAAAAGCAGCTAAATATAATCGATGATGACCTAAAAAAAATTTTGTTGGATATAACTAAAAAAGACTCAGAATACAAAGAATTGGAAAAAGAGATTCAACTTCTTCTCGAAAATATAAGCGACATGGAAAAAAACTTCAGGGCTTTTGAAGAGTATTCCGAGACGAAAGTGAAAATAACAAAACTAACTGAAGAGTTAAACAATCTAAAACATGAGTTAGAACAACACACCTATAAAAGGGATGAATATATAAAAAGAGCAGATGAACTCATAGAGGCTGAGTTAAATTTATCTGATAAAAAATCTGCTCTTTATTACGAATTGCAAGGCATAAAAGAACATTTATCCAAATATCAACAATTAGTAAAACATATTCAAAACTTCGAAAAAGCAACCCTAAAAAAGCTTACTCAAAAGAATATCACAGATGAATTGGAATTTTGGAACGATATGTCAGATAAAATAAAAAATCTCTCTCTATACCAAAATAGATTTCACAATATTCATACCCAATACAAGCAGTACCTAAAAGCTAAAGAGTTATACGAAAACCTTATCGGAAAAGGAATATCGTTTTCGGACATTTTTAACCTTGAGGGAAAAATATCCGAATTCGAGCAAAAAATCTACAATTACAAAAAGGAGATAGAAAGATCATCCAACCAGAAGATAGATTTGCAAAAAGAGATTGAAACCCTCATCACAGGTAAAATAGAACTACCAGATACCTTAAAAAATTATCATGGCAAACTGCTATATAAATTCTACGACAATATCCCCCTTGAAGAGAGTAAAGAGTTAGAGGCAATTTTAGGTGAATTAAAAACAGCCGCCGTTTTTGATGATGAAGAAGAGATTGAAAGATACTTAAAGGGGAGTAAAAGATTGCATTTCATAAAAAACAGCATGATAGATCATCTAAAAAGAGACTGCATAAAAAAGGGTGAAGGGTATCTAATAAAAGAATCTGAAGGGCTACTGAGATATGAACCTGAATCGAAATATCCCGTACTTGGCGAATCTTCCCGTAAAGAGCGTATAAAAATGCTAAAAAATGAAATAGAATTAATAGATCAGCAGATAGCCAACTTTCAGAATGAGTTGTCTAATTCCGAATCTTTAAAATCAACAATGCTGGAATTAAAAAATCTCTACGAATTTTTAGAAAAAAAAGATTTAGAGGAGCAGTATCACACGGCACAACAGGAGGTTGAATTCATAGAGTCGCATATCCCTATTTTTAATAAAATAAAAAACGATATCCCAAATATCTCAAAATTGATGCAGTATTTTGGCAGAGAAGACTATGAAATAAGATACAAAGAAGTTGATGAAGAACACAAAAAAGTCATTGATGAACTAAAAGCAATAACAAACAAAAAATCGCAAATCAAAAAAGATATAGAAAATATGGAAGCAGAGATAGGATCCATAAATCAGAAAATTTCTCAAGTAAGCAATGAACTAAACAGATCTTCAGGTAAAAAAGAGCATTTAGAACAGAACTACCCATCGGCAATTCTTAATGGTGAGATCGATTTTACCGAGATCGAACAATTGCAGAAAAAGAAACATCAGATGTACCTACAAAAAGATGAACTTCAAAAATATATAGACCACCTCAAGGATAAAAAAAGGGAATTGGAGTCAGAGCAGATCCACCTATCGAGGGAATTAAATAGAAATTTAGATCAGATTAAACACCTTGAGCAATCCCTTGAAGAAACGAAATCGATTTTTACAAGCCTCTTTAAACATAAAGAGATAGAACCATTCAACTACGGCACAACAAATGAGGAGTATTTCAAGTCCAAAGCCCTTTTTGAAGAAGCTCTCAAGGCATTTTTAGCCAAAAACAATAAATCAGAACCGATTACAACAGATATTGAAGAGAAATACCAAGAGTCTATCACAAAGGTTTGTCCGAATTTTAATTCCCTAACAAAACTTAGCGATGAACTCACCGAATTAGAGAGAAAGTTAAACGAAATAGAGTCCGACATAAAAGAAGCAATCGCAGGTTTTACCACTAACATAGAGCAAAGAATATCAGATATTAGAGGTAAACTTAAATCGATTAACACCGATTTAAAAGTGATAAAATTCGGAAGGATTAGGCAGATCAGAATTGTAATAAGAGAGCGAGATGCCTACTTTAAACTACAACATATCCATCAAACCAACTCTATACTAAACTTTTTAGAGTCTGAAAATGTCGATTTTGAATCCTTTATAAAAGAATTGGCAAAAAACTTAGGTTATACAAAGGGTAATGTTTCCGACGAGGATATACTCGACTATCGAAACTATTTCGATATCGATATAGAACTTTACGATGAAAAGATGGAAAAAAGGACGAAAGGTCTATCCAACGGAGAGAATTTAGGAACTAACATACTGATAGTATTAGCAATACTTACAAGATTTACAGAAGGAAGCATAAGCAACAAGGCCTTACCCATTCTCCTTGATGAAGCGGATCGCCTCGATTCCGACTCTATAAACACATTATACGATATTGCTGAGCAGTGGGGTTTGCAGATGATAGTGGCACTTCCAAATATCCCAAACTTCAATAAAGGGCTTCATTATCAATTAATCGCCCAAGAAAATGGTATCGTTGCAATACACACAAGATTTGCTTCATGATAGTAAAAAGAGCCATACTCATAAGAAGAATACTACAAAATGGAAATTCTCCTTATGATGAAGCACTAAGGGATTTTGTTGACATCGGAGCCATCAAAGTCAAGGGGAAGTATGCTTACGTAAATAATATCAATCTATTGGAAGAATTTTACAAAAAACACTGCACAGAAATAGAAGATCAACTTAACACCCTTGAAATCTACGGTATTAAGATTAAAGATTTAGAAACTCTCAATAATGCAATGAAATTACACAAATATTTCACCAATGGTGGAGAAATTAAAGATATCAGACACTTAGCATCGGAACTTTTCGGTGATTCAAAAACAATCCAAAGATCCTCCACACTTACCAAAATATACAAATATCATAGTGATACCGAATTTACAATTAGTTATCTTAAAACCGACAGATATGTTAACATACATGGAATAGACATCACATCGCTTTTGCAAAAAACAGGCTTCTTCGCTTTTTTCATAAAAGATATCTCAAATATATCATTTAACTCCACCAAAATAGTCATTTTTGAAAACCTTTACCCCTTTTTCAAGCTTTTTCCCAACGATTCAATTTTTATTTACTCCTCTGGCTTTCAAAATACCAAAAACTTGTCTAACTGGCTTAGAGGAAAAAGCAAAGAGGTAGTACATTTTGGAGATGTTGATCCCTCTGGACTTGATATTGCAGATCTGATTTTGGAAGACTCTGGAAGTTTTTATCCCGATTTAGACACAATCAAAATCGTTGTAAATGATGACCTCCCCTTTGCAGAAAAAGAATACACTGTTAAATATAAGAATTTCCAATTAAACGAAATCGCACAATTTATGAAAATAAATAATTCTAAAAGGATAGAACAGGAGTTAATTACCAATATGATAATCAACGCTAAATTACCAAAACCAGATTGGTGTAAAGATGTATAGCAAATTTATCATTTACCTCCTCCCAGTACTATCCACCATTCTTCTCACCTTCTCTGGACCAGGATACAATTACTCCTTTTTACTTTTTTTTGCTATAGTACCTCTTTTTTTTGCAATAAAAAAATACCCCGAAAAATGGTTAACAATCTCCGTTATCTATGCCTTTACCTATAATTTTATAAATTTTTATTGGGTAACTGAAACGGTAAACTATTTTGGTGATGTACATTTCATTATTAGGATTGTCTTACTACTTTTGCTCGTATGCTATCTGAGCATATACAACATCTCTTTCCTATATTTCGTTAAAAAATCGGATAATATTGCCATAATTTCGATAGTTTATGTAATAATAGAATACCTAAAAAGTACTCTTTTTACAGGGTTTCCATGGCTTAATTTGGGGTTAAATAGCTTGGGGTACAAGCCTTTGGCAATTAATGCGGCTATTGTTGGGGAGTTGGGGATCAGTTTTATTGCCATTTTCTTAAACTACGCATTGACCAACCTAATTTTAGGTAGAAAAAAGTATATGTGGCATTTTTTAGGGATGCTTATTTTATCACACATTTCATACTTTTATTACCCTCAACAGGATCTCAAAAAAAATGAAGCCTTAAGTTTTGCCCTTGTTCAACCATCTTATAACTACCTAAAAAAATGGGAACCAGAACAGAGAAATTATGTCGTGAAAGAGGTGATGAAATATACAGAGGAAGCGATCAATACGGGCAAAGATATCGTAGTTTTGCCAGAATCGGCTTTCCCTTTCTTCTTACAAGAGGATAGGTCCCTTTTCAACTATTTTGTTTCAAATTCATTCTTCAAGCCCTTTATTGTAGGAAACATTAGATATGAAAAATCTGAATCAAAAATCGATGTTTTTAACAGTAATCTCTACTTTTACAACGAACAGGTGGAGTTTTACGACAAGATCCATTTAGTCCCCTTCGGGGAATATTTCCCCCTGAAATTTATAACTGCCCCCATCCAGCGATATTTCTTCGGTACAGATAGCGATTTCACCGCTGGAAAAGATGTGAAACTATTCAATTACAAGGGGAAGAAGATCGGCAACCTCATCTGCTATGAAGACGCATTTTACGAACTAATGCTGAAAAATGTTAAAAATGGTGCAGAGATCATCGTTGTCACCACAAACGATAGCTGGTTTGGAAACTCGATGGGCAGATACCAGCATTTTGCCATGAGTGTTATGAGAAGTATTGAGACGGGAAGAGGAATAATAAGGAGTTCCCAATCTGGAATATCAGCCTGTATAAACCCTTTTGGTGAGATAACTGCTAAAAAAATGATCAACGAAAAAGGGGTCCTCACCTGTCAGGGGATCTTATACAACAAAAATACTATCTTCACCATCATCGGCTATTGGTGGATATTTGTATATTTAATTGTTGCAATAATTATCGAAATATTATATAGATACAGGAGGAGGCATACATGAAATTAGCAATTATCTTTCTAATTGTATTCATTCTAAGTACTACCCTCTTTGCGGCATCAAATAGCAGTAATTATGAGATATATGTTCAGAAATGTAGCAGTTGTCATGGGCTTGAAATCATAGAAAAAAAGCAGAAAACAAGAGAGCAGTGGAAGGAAACGATCAAAAGAATGGAAAAGTATGGTGCAAAATTTGAAGGTAAACAGAATCAGATCCTTGAGTATCTCGTAAATAAGAAGTAAGTTATAAAAAACTTATAGACAAATGAAAATTTCTTGATATAATAGCAATCCCTTTTTGGAGAGGTGTCCGAGCCCGGTTTAAGGAGCACGCCTGGAGAGCGTGTG
>FMSI01018213.1_pt1 | contig 11486 bp, 15 predicted proteins | sample 1504471 | NCBI WGS metagenome assembly FMSI01 (sample SAMEA4475357, study PRJEB15587) | soil metagenome | biome: Soil; feature: Field | place: India | collected 2015-03-11 | depth 0 m
TTACACCATAAATAGTGGCAAAAAAGGTAAGGTTTTCCTCTATTGTCATATCAGTGTAGAGTGAGAATTTCTGGGACATATAGCCTATATTCTGCTTTATTTTCTCCTGCTCTCTTATTATGTCAAACCCTCCAACCATTCCCTTGCCAGAAGTTGGCGAAATTATTCCACAGAGCATCTTTATGGTTGTTGTTTTCCCCGCTCCATTTGGACCTAAGAAGGCAAAAATCTCTCCCTGTTCAACAGAAAAAGAGATGTTATCGACAGCAGTGAAGTTTCCAAATTTCTTTGTTAGGTTTTCTACAACAACACTTTCCATTACTTTACTCCAGATGCCTTGCAAATTTTTTTGTACTGAGGTAAAAGAGGCTTACTCCTATTACAAAAAGATAGATTAACTCCTGCCAGAGGTCGAAAAATCCACTACCTTTAAGAAAAATAGCTCTCACTATCTCTATAAAATGCCTCATTGGATTGAAATAAGTTATAAGCCTTATCACTTCTGGCATAGAATCCACTGGAAATGCAAACCCCGAAAAAAGTAAAGCCGGCATCATAAACAGAACAACCGAAAGTAATGCCTGTTGTTGCGTATGCGAAATGGTTGAAATGTAGACACCCACCGCTGTTGTGGTAATCAAAAACTCAAGTGACGAAAACAATAGCAGTAAAAAACTTCCCCTGAAAGGAATCTTGAACCAGAAGATTGAAATTAAAGAAATAATTATTATATCTACGAATCCAACAATGACATATGGCAAGGTTTTTCCAGCTACAAGTTCCAGTGGTTTTATGGGGGAGACAATAAGTTGATCTATTGTGCCGACCTCTCTCTCTTTGACAATCGACATAGCAGTGAGTAATATTGTTATCATCGAGATAAGCAATGCAAACATACCTGTAAGATAAAAGTTTCTGCTTGAAAGATCGGGATTAAAAAGTATTCTCTCCTTCACCTCTATGTTTTGAGAAAGTTTTGGAATAGTTTTTAAATTTCTTTTTATAACAAGAAGAGAAAGATTTTTCTTTACATAATCTTTCATCGAATCTTCAAGAATACCATTCACAGAAGCAAGTATCATTGAGCTTCTGCTTGAGTCAGTTCCATCAACAATAAGCTGGATTGTAGCAGTTTTTCCACTTTTTAATTTTTTTGCAAAATTTCTCTCCAGATGAATATAAATATCTGCCTTTCCTTTATCGAAAAATTGGTCTACCTCGCTAAGATTTTCTATATATTTTATAACGTAAAAATATCCACTTCCGGTAAACTTCTCTATAAATTTTCTGCTTTCAGTTGTTCTATCTTCATTATGGACTATCATTCTTACATTTTTTATATCTGTATTTATAGCATATCCAAACAATATAAGCATAAGAATTGGTGGTACAAAGAGAACAATTCTCATCCTTATGTCTCTGAAAAGCTGAGTGAATTCCTTTTTTATGAGCCCAATTATTATATCTCTTTTCATTTCAATCCTCTAAACTCATTTTTATATTCTTTAGTGCTGCTACACTCACAATCGAAGCAAAAACAAAAAGAAACAATATCTGTGTCCAGAGAATTGTTATGCCGATTCCTTTTAACATAACTCCCTTTATGTATGTAATCAAATATTTTGCTGGCACAATGTAGGTAATGAGTTTTATTAAAAATGGCATATTGATGATCGGGAAAATATAGCCAGAAAGTATGAAAGTTGGCAGGTATGTAACAATAAATGAAAGCTGTATAGATAATATTTGGGATTTTGTGGCAGAAGAGAGTAGCATCCCAATACTTGAAGAACCAATAAGAAAAAGCAAGGCAACAAGGTAGAGTTCTATATAGTTTCCTTTAATAGGCACGTTAAAAATGAAGTGTCCTATGACAACTGTAATGACAACATCAAACAATGCTATAAATACATATGGTATCAGCTTACCAGAGAACAATTCATATTTTGAGAGGGGCGTGGTTATCAGTGTCTCAAATGTTCCTCTCTCCCACTCCCTTGCAATAGTAAGAGATGTTATTACAGCAGACATTATTGCCATCACTATTACAATAATCCCCGGGACTATAAAGTTTCTACTGGCAAGTTCTGGATTGTAAAGTATTCTGCTTTCTACCTTTAGGGGAAATACAGGTGCGATCCCGGCTTTATTTAAAGTCTTTGTTTGATTTTCCATATTTATTTCATAGACTATTGTTTTAACATAACCAGTAGCAACGATTGCTGTGGTTGCATCTGAACCATCAACTAGAAGTTGAATGTCGAGTGGCCTGCCTGAGTAAAAATTATTCTCAAAGCCTTTTGGGATAACAATTACAAGCTTTATATCGCCTTTGTTCAAAAGTCTATCAGCCTCTCTTTCATTTTTAAGATAGCGATCTATTATAATGTACTTACTGCCGTAAAATCTTGAGACAAATCGAGTCGAGAAAAAAGACCTGTCATAGTCAAGCACACCGGTTTTTATGTTTTTTACATCAAGATTGAGTCCATAAGCAAAGATAATCAAAAGGAAGACTGGAATGAACAAAGCCATAATAAGGCTGCGAATATCTCTTTTTATCTGTATCCACTCTTTTTCTGCGATTGCAATCATTCTGTTAATTGAAGCTAATTTCTTTCCTTTATGCATCTTACAAAAATATCCTCCAGTGAAGGTTCTTTTATACTCCAGTCAGAAATATTTTCATCTTTTAAAAGCTCGATAATCTTATCTTTTCTTTCTGTAAAAAACCGCAAGGAATTTCCTCTCACGAATACATCAAGTCCGAGTTTTTCGCTTAAAATTCTTCCGAGTTTTAAGCTATTTTCATTGTTTATTTCAAAAAAAGTTTCCCTTGCAAGTTCTCTTATTTTTGAAGCTTCATCTGAAAAAATAAACTCTCCCTGATACAAAAGTCCAATTTTAGAAGCCCTTTCTGCTTCATCAAGGTAAGCCGTGGACACAATAATCGTAGCACCATCCTTAAGCAGTTCGTAGAGCACATCCCAGAATTCCCTCCTTGAGACAGGATCGACACCATTCGTTGGCTCATCAAGGATTAAAATCTCTGGATTATGCATAAGTGCACACATAAGCCCCAGTTTCTGCTTCATTCCACCTGAAAGTCTTCCTGCAAGCCTGTTTTTAAATGGCTTTAAGTTGCTGAACCTATAAAGCCTCTCTATCCTTTTTTCTCTTTCTTTTGACGGTATTCCAAATAGCTTTCCAATGAAATGTAAGTTTTCTTCAACTGTCAGGTCTTCATAAAGTCCAAAATTCTGAGGCATATATGAGATTTTATATTTATAGTCAGGCAGGCTCGAAATATCGATCTCATTAAGATATACATTGCCACTGGTAGGTTTTAAAACACCTGCAAGGATTCTGAGTAGAGTGCTTTTTCCTGCTCCATCAGGACCGACAAGGCAAAAGATTGTCTGCCTCTCCACAGAAAATGAAAGATTTTGCAGTGCAGAAATTTCACCGAATTGCTTTGTAATATTTATAGCTTTTAGCATATTTTTTAACTAAATTTCTCAAACTTTTTCAAAAATTCATCTGGAGTAACTATCCATTTTTCCTCAGGAAAGTGTTTCTTATTTCCAGTTATTAAAAAATCCACCTTCGCACTTATTGACACTTCATAAAACGCATTATCAAAAGGATCTTCAAATTCTTTATCCAGAGGCAATGCAACAACACTTTCCCCGTAAGCAAAAAGATTTTCAATTAAAAAATCAACAAGTTCAAAAGAAAAACCAAATTTTGGTCTTTTTAAAACCTCTTTGTATTCATTTATAATTCTATAATCATAAACGGGACAGATTAATCCTTCGTTTATTAATAAAAGTATCCTTGCCGGTTTGCCAGAAGAATTTATAAGTCCTAAAACCAATACGTTTGTATCAATTACACACCGCATTTAACTTCTCTTTCTTACTTCTTTTATTTCATTTTCAATTTCTTCCATAGTCATATTGCTTGTGCCTTTATCCTCAGAAATTTTCCACATCTCCTGCATTGAAACTTCAACAAAGGCCTTTCTTAAGGCCCTGAGAACTTTTTCAAAATTTTTCCCATCAACAGGACTCATAATTGCAATTGGCTTTCCATTGTTTGTTATAACAAGCTCCCCTTCTTCTCTGAGTCGTTTCCATATCTTTGCAGGTTGATTACGTAAATCTCTAACACTTATGAAGTCCATAAAATCCTCCAGAAATATGTTACACAATTTTCACCCAATTGTCAACATATTATGCCACAATTTTTCAATTAGATAATACTCCAGAGTTCAAACTAACCAGTTTTCTATCCTTAAGCCTTCTATTCTGTTAAAATGCTCTACATTTCCAGTTATCAAGATCTTACATTTTTCAAGTGCAGTGGCTCCGATTAATATGTCTGCATCGGCAAGCAAAATATTGTTCTTTTTCAAATTTGCTTTTATCTGTCCAAATCTTTTCATAATGGAGAGGTCTGTGTCTATTATGTTAACAGTAAGCAGGAATTGCTCTACGAGTAGTAAATTTTCATTTCTGTAATTAGAATTTTCTACTCCATAATATAATTCTCCAACTGTCATAAAAGAAATAGCCACAGGCATATCATATTCTTTTCTTTTCTCAATTATCTTTTTGTTCCCTCTCAAGATTTCTATGCAAACATCTGTATCGAATAAAATCATATTTTTACTTCCCTGCCAATGGTTCTTGTAGAATAAATATCTTTAATAATCTCTTTTGTTTCTCTATCATCTTTCCATAAGCCTGAAAGTTCTTTCCATATTTCTGTTTGCAACTCTTTGTTTATGAATTTTCTTTCTTTTAATTCAAGTTCACTTGATAAGCCTTTCTCAAGCAAAATCAAAATCTCATTGTTTAAACTTCTTCTCTCGAGTTTTGATAGAGTTTTTATTCTCTTTATAATTTCATCGGGAATATTTCTGATAGTAAGGTTTATCATTTTTTACCTCCATTGCAACTATTTTAGTTATATTATAGTTACTTTTTAGTTAATTATCAAGTCCCTTAATTCCCCACATATATCACAGCGTCAGCTGGCATACCGGGTTTTAACTCAAGCTCTTTATTCTCAAGCTGGATTTTTACGGCGAACATAAGTTTTACCCTTTCCTCTTTTGTCTGGACAGTTTTTGGTGTAAACTCTGCCTTCTGTGAGATAAAAACAACTTTGCCTTCATACTTTTTGTTTGGAAATGTATCAATCTTTATCTCTGCTTTCTGTCCTATTTTAACAAGACCGAGTTTCTTTTCGGAAATATAGATTTTAATCCAGGGCTTTGTGAGATCCGCTATCGTAAGTATCGAAGTTCCCGGAAAGGCTATCTCTCCCAGATTAAGGTTTTTTGAAATTACAGTGCCATCTATTGGCGAACGGATTATTGTATTTTTGACTGAAGCCATCACGAGATCAAGATTAGCTTTTGCTATCTGAAAGGCTGTACTGGCAGCCTCAAATTCTTTGACCGAAATCGAACCAGCATCATAGAGTTCTTTTGCCCTCTTGTAGTTTGCAAGAGCATTGTCATAGCTTGCGAGGGCTGACTTTTCCTGTGCAGATAATTCTTCTCCTTCGAGCTTTATAAGTATGTCGCCTTTTTTTACTTCATCTCCTTCCTCTACAAGTATTTCATTTATTCTTGCCATAATTTTTGAGCTTATTTCTATCTCTGTAACCTCAATTGTTCCACTTCCCTCTATGATTCTGTCATTTTTCCCCCAGTACCTGAAAACCTCAAAGTAGAGTGTAGTAATTATAAGTGCTAGAAGGACGACGGCTATTGGAATGATTGGTTTTCGCATAATGCACTCCTTTCTGATTAAATCTTAAGGCTTAAATCAATAGTTTGCTTTAATAGGCTCAAAAACCTATCGAAAAATACTTTTTCAAGTCTGTTACTTTCAATATTAAGCTCCATAGTAACTCTATCTTTTAAAGAAATAAAAGTTAACAAAGGAATAGAGTGAAAGAAAAGTAAATTAATATAAATTTCGTTTCTATCTTTTAAGGTTAGTTTTTTCTTTTTTTGAAATATATCGATGATTTTATCATAAAATTCTTTAAGAAATTGAAAAACTGTAAGGTCATTCATATTGCCTTTCAAAACTTCACCCATCAAAAAGGCAACGACTTCTTTTTTATCGCTTAAGACTTCATTGATTCTACCCATAAACTGGTTAGGAACCAATAAATCAATATCTGTAGTTTCTATTTTTTTAAAGGCTTCCTTGAAAAGATTTTTGATTATAGTGCTTAAAATTTCCTGTTTACTTTCAAAATAATAATAAACCATCATTCTTGTAAGTCCAGCATTTTTTGCAATATCATCAATTTTTGTTTTTTCATACCCCTTTGAAGTAAAAAGCTCTGTTGCTGCAGCTATAATTTTTTCTTTTGCTTCTTCTTTCATAAAAAAATAATTATACTATAAGTTTATACTTTAAGTATAAAACAAGAATAATTAAATTTCAAGAGAAAGTTTTTAGTTTTTTGGACTGAGGTTTGTTGCCTAATTTTTATTTTAAAGTAATGCGGTAAATTGCTTTATTAAGCATATTTCATTATAATATACATATTATACGATAAATTATGTCAAACTATATGATAGTCCATAGTAATAGATAAATTGACTAAACCTCGCGTAGTTTTGTAACATTATGCGAAATGGTTATAATTTTAAAAGGAGTTAATAATGAATATTTACAGGATTGAATCATTGTTTTTTCTTCTTTTTGGAATATTTCATTTACATAGAATATTAGCTTTTATTAATCCAAAAGCCTATAATTCGTTTTGGTTATCAATATTAAACAATAAAAATATATTCACATATTCACTGGGAATAGTAATTTTATTACTTTCAATATTTGCCATAATAATATTTTTTTCAAATTTAAAAAACATCAAATGGTGGAGATGGATTTATCTATTTGGTGGAATTTATGTATTTGTTGATATTCTTTTAAATTTACTTAATTTTAAGATTATGACAAACTTAGTTATATATATATTTACTGCACCAACTCCTCAATATTATTTTATTTGGGGATTTTTTGTTTTATTAGGATTATTTTGCCTAATATTAAGCAATTATTTATGGAAGTATAAAGAAAAATATGACACACCATAATGATGTTTTTTGCTTTTAAATACGGACTTACTAAAATAAATCTTCATTCAATTCTAAACAAAGGTAGAATTATAATTCCTTACATAATTGGAAGTTGAACTATAGAAAAGTTCTCCTTTGCCAATACTACAACAAGATCTGCAAACGTAGCAAAATGCAAACTTTATTTTTTGAGTTTGAGTATAAAAAATTTGAAAAAATTTTTTCTGCTTTAAGACGTTATCTTGATTCAAAAAATGTGTCTTTAAAAGAAAAAAGGCCTAAACTTACATATGAAGAAGAGCTTATATATCAAAAGGCTTTAAAATTATTTTCGGGATATTCTGAAAAAAATAAGTAGTCTATTTCAAAAGCCCGAGTATGATCATTTCTGTTGCTTCATCTTCTGTCAAACCACGACTTAAGAGGGTTTCAAGTTGCTTTGAATCTACAGAACCTATTGCGGCTTCATGAGTTACATGTGCTTTTGGGTTATTCACCTGAACAATAGGTATAGCTTTAGCTTTAGCATTATCCTGAACGATTTCTTTACAGTCAACGTGGCCTCTTGCAAATGGAGCAAGAGCTATAATTTCATTTTCTATACTTGCGGTGGCATCATTCTTAAGTGCAATATGGCTTGTTAAAACACCTGTGGAATTTTCTCCTATAAGATGGGCTTTTTCATTTATGCGAATTTCATCTTTCATCCTGCCGAAAATTCTTGCTTTCATATCTACAGTGCCGTTTTTATATACCTCGGCTTCATATTCAAGGTCTATAACTCCAGCTGCACCTTTGATAAGTTCAAATTCTGTGGAAAAACGAGCATTTTCTTTTATTACTACCTTTGTTTTTGGTATTATGGTAACTCCACCCTCAGGGCCATGAACATGTCTTTCAAAATATGAAAGGCTTGCATTTTCTTCGATTGTTATTAATGCTTCCATTAAATGTTTTACATTTTCTGCATTTGGAAAAGTACAATTTGCAATAAACTTTGCGTGAGCATTTTTTTCAATTACAGTGTTTATTATGATCTTTTGAGTTCCATTTGGTGGAATCATGCCAAAACAAAAGTGGACAGGGTTCTTTATAGTTGTTCCTTCTTTAACTCTTATTTTTACATCTACACCATCCTGAAAACTTTTTGATTCTACCATAAGCCCTTCTACAAGATGAAGTCCTAAAACTTCATTACCATGAATTTCTATGTGAGCAACATCAGGCGGCATCTTGTGTTGATTAATGCTTGCAAGAAGTTCGTTGAGTAGTTTTTGTTTATTTTCACTCATATTTACCTCACTTCCGACTTATCTGGTATACCTATGTGCTGACAGGGAGAACATCTATTGCTTAAATAGTCAAACATTTTTTCTGTTTCACCCTTGCAAACAAGCATTCCCCCACAAAGTAGAAATGCATGTTCAGCCTGCTTAAGTACTTCAGGGCTATGAGTAACAAGGATAATTGTAGAACCTTCACTTTTCATTTCTTTTATTATGTCAAAAATATATTTTACAGAGTCTATATCCACTCCACTATCAGGTTCGTCCATAAGAATAAGTCGTGGTTTCATAGCATAGACTGAGGCGAGTTCTATTCTTTTTCTTTCTCCACCAGAGAGTGTTTTATCAACGGCTCTGTTAATATATTTCAGTGGGTCAAGTCCTACTTTAGTGAGAGCATCTATAACTATATCTTTAGATTTTTTCTTTGAACCAGCAAGAATAAAATCACTAACCCCAAGTCCTTCAAAACGAGCTGGCTCCTGAAAAACTAAAGTTATTCCAAGCCTTGCTCTTTCATCGATAGAAAGATTTTTGATTGACTTTCCTTCAAAAAGTATATCACCAGAAAAATCCTTGTAAGCAGATAAACCCATTATAGTATTTGCAAGTGTTGACTTACCAGCTCCATTTTGTCCAATGATAGCATGGACATATCCATCCCAGACATCAATATTTATATCTTTAAGAATAAACTTACCATCTCTTTCGAGAGAGAGATTTTTAATTTCAAGTATATTCATAAAACCACCTTATAATCAAAATATAAGAGAAATAACTATAAAAGTCAATACGTTAATTTATTTTTTATACCTTGTGGTTTTAATATTTTTTAATAATAAGTTAATAAATAAAATGAAAATAATTTAATGATATAACAATTTGAAATTTATTATATCTTATTTTAGAATAGTTTTTAAGTTTAAAGGTTAACTATGGGGGTAATATGATAAAAAATCCAAAAATTAAAATGTTTTTTCTCCAGATGTTGGGGTATTTTTATATTATTTCTGTTTTTTTATTTTTTATTTTAATATTTTTAGCTTTATTTTTAATATTTAAAACTTATGAGTTATCTAACAGGTCGATTATAAAATTATTAATATTTGCAGGAGCGGGATTGTTTGTTCTCTTCAGGTCTTTTTTCAAATCTTTTTTTGATTTTTATTTTAAAAGGAAGGAAGAACCTTATGGCTTTATACTTGATAGGGTTGAATATAAAGCTCTTTATGACTTAATTGATGAAATAAGTTTGAAAATAAAGGCCCCAAAAATTCATGTCATCAAACTTGATTTTTCTATGAATTCACAGGTGATAGAATTGCCAAATTTTTTGTTTTTTGGTTATAAAAGGTTTCTTATAATTGGTGTTCCTTTATTGCTTATAACTTCTCCTGAAGAATTTAAATCTATTATAGCTCATGAGTGTTATCATCTTTCACAATCTGATAGTAAAGTGGCGATGAAAATTTTAAGAATGAAGACAATATTTAATCATCTTATTGATGATATCAGGAGAACAAGAGGTGGTAGTGTTCTCTTTTTAGGATTATTTTTTGATTTTGTAGTTAAAATGAATGATTTTTTCTACAATTTCAGTAAGGAAAATGAGCTTAAAGCTGATAAAATTTCTTTAAAGGTCAGTGATAAAAATTCCTGTAGTAACGCTCTTATAAAAACAAGCTACTATGGAATGTTACTCAGGAGCTTTTTTGATAGTCTATGGGAGAATTCAAAGATGGGAAGTTCACCAATAAATAATATGCTCAATGAAATGGAGAAATTTTTTAAAGAGAGGGCAAATGACATTGAATTCAGTAGATATATTGAGGATTTATTAAATGAGGTTTCTTTACCAAATACTACCCATCCAACACTTAAAGAAAGAATCAAAAATCTTGACTCAGAAGCTGTTACCACAATATTTTATTATGAAAGCACTTTAAGAACACTATTTTCTGAAGATAAGGTGGGAATTTTATTTGACAGGATGAATGAATTCTGGAAAAACAGTGTTTCAGAAGACTGGAAAAATAGATTTGATTATTTCAATCAACGTAATAGCAGGCTTGTTTCTTTAAATTCAAGACTTGATAAATTATCCCTTGAAGAATTGATAGAAAGAGCTTTGTTATTAAGTGAGCTTAGTGGAGAAAATGAGGGACTTTTTGCTTTGAAAGAAATTGAAAAACTTTATCCTGAAGATAAAGTCGTAAAATTTCATATTGGTAAAATACTGGTAAGAAAAAATGATAAAGAAGGTTTAAAATACCTTGAAGATATAATAAAAACTGACTTTGACTTTGCACCTTATGCAGCTTATGAACTATTTTGTTATTATTATTTCTACGAAAAAGACATAAATAAATCTGCAGAATATTACAATATTGGAGTTTCTATAATTGAGACAAATGAAGAAATAAAAAAAGAAAGAGAAACTTTCCTTTTTACTGATAAATATTATCCACTTTTATTTGATTATGAAATAACAAATGAAATAATATCAAAGCTAAAAAAGTACAAAAAGGTTGAAAAAGCCTATATGTTAATGAAAAGGTCGTCAGAAGAATTATTTCCTGTTTATATATTAGCTATAAAGTATAAACCTTTCTGGAAAAGTACAGATGACAAAATTGTAAAAGAATGTATTCTTCCTTATAGACACTGGGTAATACAATTGAATAAGAGTAAGGGATTTGAATATCTATTCAGTGAATTTGTTGGTGGAAGAATTTTATAAAAAACCACTTCATATTTGAATTAATTTATAAATTCTATTAAAATAAATTCAGCTTCAAAATTTGACTATAATTTTAAGGAGAGAATATGCTGTTATCAAAAATGCTTGTTCCTACTTTAAGAGAAGTGCCAAAAGATGCAGAAATAACCTCACACATACTGATGTACAGAGCTGGACTTATTAGAAAACTTGGCTCTGGACTTTATACATTTTTACCAATGGGATTAAGAACTCTTCACAAGATTATAAACATCATAAGAGAAGAAATGAATAATTCTGGTGCTCTTGAGTTATTGCCACCTATTCTTATTCCAGCAGATTACTGGAAGGAAAGTGGTAGATATGA
>FMSI01010346.1_pt1 | contig 11479 bp, 10 predicted proteins | sample 1504471 | NCBI WGS metagenome assembly FMSI01 (sample SAMEA4475357, study PRJEB15587) | soil metagenome | biome: Soil; feature: Field | place: India | collected 2015-03-11 | depth 0 m
CCTGCCGTTGGCCGCCCTGCTCTCGCTTGTCCAATTGATGTGTACCTTGGTATTCGCCTTGCTGTACAGCCGTGTCGTCGGGCGTCTTACCGTCGCGTCTACGCCGAAGCCGGCTGCCTTAAATCTGCGCCGGCCAACTCGGTGGAAGGAAAAACTCCTCGTCGCCTGTATCATCGCGGTGGTGATCGCGCTGTTTGTTTTGCCTTTACTATCGTTGCCGCTGCGGTCCCTAACACGGCTGGAGGCGGATCGCGGCGAGCGCGGGGTTGTTCGCTATGGTTTGACGTTGAACTACTATAGGGAGCTATTCATCAACCGTCGCGGCTCGCTCTTTTACATTCCCCCGGTGCGGGCGATCGGCAATTCCTTGGGATATGCAACCCTGACGGTGCTCCTTTCTTTGGCCCTAGGGCTTCCGGTGGCGCGGGCATTGGCTCGTCCGCGCGCGCTAGAACGCTGGTTAGATCCGTTGGTGATGATGCCGTTGGGCGCTTCGGCAGTCACGTTAGGGCTGGGGTTGATCCTGGCCTACGGCCGCTGGTTGACTTCGCCGCTGTTCGTCCCGCTCGCGCACACCTTGATCGCTATCCCCTTCGTCATCCGAAGTTTGCAACCGCCCCTGGCCTCCATCCCCCAACGGCTGCGTGAAGCCGCGACGATCTTAGGCGCCTCGCCGCGCCGCGTCTGGTTCCACGTGGACTGGCCCATTGTCCGTCGGGCCTTGGCCTCGGCAGCAGTGTTTGCCTTCACCGTCTCGTTGGGAGAATTCGGCGCGACCTCGCTCATTGCCCGCCCTACGCATCCCACCCTGCCGCTGGCCATCGCGCGCTTTCTCTCCCAGCCGGGCGGCCTGAATTATGGCCAAGCAATGGCGATGGCTACTCTGTTGATGCTTGTGTGCGCCGTTGGCATCCTGCTTCTGGAACGACTGCGTCTGCCAGGCATAGGCGAATTTTGAGCCATCTGGGACTTAAGTGGCCTGCAAGAGGCCAGGTGGAATCATTCCGCAGCCCCGCCGACAAAAATTCCCCTCCCGGAGGAGAGGAATTTTTTGCGTTGGCCTTTCCTCACCAGGAGGAGCGCCAAGGCAACTCGGGCGCGCGGCCTCACACCCCATAGATAGAGCCGAACTTGGCGTTCAGGTAGCGCAGGTAAGGAGCCGGATCAATTCGGGCGCCGGTCACGCGCTCTACCAACTCTTGCGGTTCATACTTGCGACCATGGCGGTAAATCTTCTCACGCAACCAGGCGAGAAGCGCATCGAAGCGGCCGGAGCGAATCTGCCCATCCAGGTCGGGGATATCGCGGTGGACGGCCTCCCACAGTTGCGCCGAGATCAGATTGCCCAAAGCATACGTGGCAAAGTAGCCGAAATCGCCGTTGGACCAATGAACATCTTGCAGCACGCCTTCCGCATCATTCGACGGCACAACGCCCAAGTACTCTTGCATCTTGGCATTCCAGACCTGAGGTAAGTCTTTGATGGCCACCGTACCCTCAAGCAGAGCGATCTCGAGTTCCAGGCGCAGCATGATGTGCAGGTTATACGTCGCCTCATCAGCCTCCACACGGATGAGCGACGGCTCAACCTTATTGATACCCCGGTAAAATCTGTCAAGGGGCACATCGGACAATTGAGGGAAGTACTCCTGCAAGCGAGGGTAGAAATGCTCCCAGAACGGCAGCGATCGCCCGACCAGATTCTCCCACAGGCGCGATTGCGACTCGTGAATCGCGAGCGAGGCGCCGCCTTCCAATGCGGTGCGCTCATACGCCGGGTCTATTCCCATTTCATAGAGAGCATGTCCACACTCGTGGATCGTGCCAAAGAGCATCGGATTGAGGAAGTTCGGGTCCACGCGTGTTGTAATGCGGACATCGCCCATGCCGAAACTGGTGGTGAAGGGATGTGGCGATTTATCCTGTCGTCCGCGCTGCCAGTCGTAGCCAAATTTCGTAATCACTTCGACGCCGAAGTCCCACTGCTTCTTCTCATCAAAAGGTTGATACAGAAAGGAATCGTCAACCTGCGGCCGCTGGCCGATGCGTTGGATAAGAGCAACTTGCTGGGGCCGCAAAGCGTCAAAGATGGCCTTCACCTCGGCGGTCTTCATCCCAGGCTCGTAGTTATCGAGCAAAATGTCGTAGGGATGGTCAGCGGGAGGGAAGAAACCGACATAGCGGCGTGCCAACTCGACGATTCTCTCCAAATGCGGCCGGAAGAGAGCGAAGTCCGATTTCTGCCTGGCTTCCACCCATACCTGAAAGGCCTGCGTGGCGACATGGGTCATTTCGACGATGAAATCGGCAGGGACGCGCGTTGCCTTTTCGTAGTCGCGAGCAGCGACCTTGATCAGGCGCGCCTCGTCGGAATCGGGGTCGAGGGCCGATGCCTCGGCTTGCAGGTCTTCCAGCAGCCTGCCCAGTTCGGGCGATGTGGCACGCTCATGCGCCAGCCGACCGAGCAGCGCCAGTTGATTCCCGCGCGCCTCCGCCCCTCCCGGCGGCATATTCACCTGTTGATCCCAGCCCAATACCGCCGCGGCCTTGCCCAAATCCGCAATTTCGGCCAGCATTGTTTTGAGTTGTTCCAGTTTTTTGTTCATGGCGTTCTCCAGAAAGGCAGCGAATCGTTACGGACATTATACCCTCTTTTGTCCTACAATTAGGTCGGCTTGGCCGTCCGAGCGTTCCTCATTATTCACTTATGAGGTCTCCTCTATCCTGATATAATACAACAAATGTCCGTGTTGCCTGATCCGATTCAAAACCTCATTCTGGCCTTGGAACGTTTGCCGGGAATCGGGCCCAAGACGGCCGCGCGGCTGGCGTTCTTTCTGTTGCGCGCCCCGGCAGGAATCGCCGAACAACTTGCGATGGCGCTGATGGACCTGCGACGCAATACCGCCTTTTGCCGGCAGTGTTTCCATATCACCCTGGCCGGACGGCAATACTGCAACATTTGCGAGGATCCGGAGCGCGACGAGTCGGTCATTTGCGTGGTGGAAGAGCCGCTTGACATTCTGGCATTGGAGCGGGTGGGGGTCTATCGAGGCAAGTACCATGTCCTTCATGGCGTGCTCTCGCCGGTAGAAGGCATTGGGCCCGAGGATTTGAAGATTGCCCCCCTGATTCAGCGCGTGCGGCAAGGCAACGTGCGCGAGGTGATCCTGGCGACCAACCCCAGCATGGAAGGGGACGCTACAGCACTGTACCTGCGTCAGCAGTTGCAACCATTGGGTGTGCAGGTCACCCGCTTGGCGCGAGGGTTGCCGGTCGGCGGCGATCTGGAATATGCAGACCAGAACACCCTGCTGCGCGCTCTGACCGGACGGCAAACAATGTGCTGAGACCCGCTTTTCAGGTGCCAGGAACAGCCCAAACCTTGAAAAGAGCGTGAGAGAACAGAAATTCTGCAGTGAATCAGAGCAGGAGGCCGGACTATTTGCGGGAAACGCTGCCACTAGATTGCCCCGAATCCGCCGTAGCTCCTCCGATGGAAGCAGTCGTTGTTGCTCGATCAAGAAGCACCCTTCCTTGTTCGCCCTTTCTGGGCATCCGCCGGCATGTGCTCTTCTTCGGTTGTCCGAGGACTGATGTCCTCATCCTTATCTATTGACAATCTCCCTCAATTTGGTGATAATTCTCCGCATTGAAGCCCGGAACAGGAGTCTTAGGTATGCACGAAGGTTCGCTGACACAAGATTTGTTCGACCACGTCCTGGCGCATGCGCGCGAAGCGGGCGCTCAGCGCGTGAGGCGCGTGCGCGTGATCATCGGCGCGCTTTCCGACGCTACTCCCGATTCGATCCAATTCTACTGGGACACAATGGCCCCCGGAACCATTGCCGAAGGCGCTGTGCTAGAATTTGACACAGTGCCTGGGCGAGGCCGCTGCCCGACGTGCCGTGAAGAGTTTGATGTAGAAGAGCGCTACGCGGCCTGCCCGCAGTGCAGCGCGTTTCCGGTGCAGATTATCACCGGCGATGGCGTTTACCTAGCCAGCCTGGAAGTGGAAACGGAAGACAGACAACAGGCCCATATTCACGAATGACCTTGTCCCCTCGCGGCACGAGGCTGGCCGGCGCCGTCGTATTCTCCTCAATAAAAATCAAGGTGTCCGATGTGTCTTGGTGTTCCCGGAAAAGTCGTTGAGCTTTACGAGGCCGATGGAATGAAGATGGCCAAAGTGGACTTCGGCGGCATTCTCAAAGAAGTCTGCATGGAGTACTTGCCTGAAGTCAAGGTGGGCGATTACACGATTGTCCATGTGGGATTTGGATTATCCATTTTGAACGAGCAGGAAGCGGAGGAAACCATGGCGTTGTTGCGCCAGATAGAAGCCGCCGCAGAGGGAGATGAGGCGACGTGAAGTATATTGACGAATACCGCGACGCGACTCTGACCAAACGACTGCTGGCCGAGATACGGAGAACCGTCACCCGTCCCTGGACCATTATGGAGGTCTGCGGTGGGCAGACGCATTCGATCATCAAAACCGGGCTGGACCAGATGTTGCCGTCGGAAATCACGCTTATCCATGGGCCCGGCTGCCCGGTTTGCGTCACGCCGCTCGAACTGGTGGACAAAGCCATTGCGCTGGCCTCGCGATCGGACGTTATTCTCGCTTCCTACGGCGACATGTTGCGCGTTCCCGGTTCGGGGCGAGACTTGTTCTCCGTCCGCGCCGATGGCGGCGATGTACGCATCGTGTACTCGCCGCTCGATGCCCTGGAGATTGCCCGTAAGAACCCGGAGAAGACAGTCGTGTTTTTCGCGATTGGGTTCGAGACAACCGCCCCGGCCAATGCCATGGCCGTTTTGCAAGCGCGCGCGCAAGGCCTGAAGAATTTCACCGTCCTGGTTTCACATGTCACGGTGCCGGCGGCTATTCGCGCCCTGATGGACTCGCCTGACGTTCAAGTAGACGGCTTTTTGGCTGCCGGGCATGTCTGTACTGTGATGGGATACTGGGAATACGAACCGCTGGCCGCGCAGTATCACGTCCCGATCGTGGTCACCGGTTTCGAACCGGTGGACATCCTGACAGGCATTCTGGAATGTGTCCGCCTGCTGGAAAATGGAAAGGCGGAAGTACGCAACGCGTACGCGCGCTCGGCGCGGCGCGAGGGAAATCGCGCCGCGCAGGCAGTGATCCAACAAGTATTCGAGATGACCGATCGTGCTTGGCGCGGGATCGGGGTAATTCCAATGTCGGGGTATCGGTTGCGCGCGGAGTTCGCGGAGTTCGACGCCGAGTTGCGTTTCCCGCAAGTTCAGGCGATTGAGACACGGGAATCTCCCCTGTGTATCAGCGGCCTGGTACTACAAGGCATCCGGCGGCCCGATGAGTGTCCGGCGTTCGGCAAAGCATGCACCCCGCAGAGTCCACTGGGCGCGACGATGGTTTCTTCAGAAGGCGCTTGTGCGGCATATTATCGGTATGGCAGACGTCATGAACGATAAACCGAATCGTTGGGGCTGGGCTTGTCCTCTCCCCTTGCAAAACTACCCCACCATTGTGATGGGGCACGGAGCAGGCGGGCAGATGATGACCGACCTCATCGCCCACCTGTTTGCGCCGGCGTTCCAGAACGAATGGCTAGAGCAACTGGGCGATTCCGCCGTCATCGATCTAGCAAAAGAGATGGAACAGAGGCCGAAAATTGCCTTTACCACCGATTCGTTCGTTGTCAGTCCTCTGTTCTTCCCCGGTGGGAGCATCGGCGAACTGGCCGTCAACGGTACGGTCAACGACTTGGCAATGCGCGGCGCGCGCCCGTTATTCCTTTCCGCCGGCTTTATCCTTGAGGAAGGCTTACCCATGCCGACTCTGGCGCGCGTTGTCCACGATATGGCCGAGGCCGCGCGCCGGGCAGGCGTGTCCGTCGTCGCCGGCGATACTAAGGTGGTGCAGAAAGGACACGGCGACGGTGTGTATATCAATACAGGCGGTATCGGCCTCATCCCCCCAGGCATAGACATCGGTCCCTCCAAAGCCCGTCCTGGCGATGTCGTGTTGGTCAACGGGACGATCGGCGATCACGGAATTGCCGTGCTCTCGGTGCGCGAGGGGTTATCCTTCGAGACAGAGATTCAATCGGACACGGCCGCGCTGTATGGTCTCGTAGAAGCAATGCTGGCAGCCGGTAAGGTGCATTGCCTGCGCGATGCCACGCGCGGCGGATTGGCGGCCGTGCTGAACGAACTGGCGGTCGCTTCGGGGGTTGGAATCGAGTTTGAGGAAGGCGCGGTGCCGCTCAAGCCGGCGGTCAGCGCGGCGTGCGAGATACTTGGGCTCGATCCGCTGTATATCGCCAACGAGGGGAAACTGGTCGCCATTGTCGCGGCCGAATCTGCCGAGGCAGTGCTTGCAGCTATGCAGACACACGCATATGGGCAGGAGGCTGCCATCATCGGTCGCGTGACCGCCGAGCACCCGCGCTTGGTCATTGCGCGCACGGCCATCGGCGGGCAACGCTTGGTAGATTTGCCGGCCGGCGAACTATTGCCCCGCATTTGTTGATGAGGCATTGCCGGGAAAGCCATACGATTCACAATCTTTCAAAACCTCACTACGGAGCAAACCTTATGAAAATTCAGAATAAAGTCATCGTTGTCACCGGTGGTGGGAACGGCATTGGGAGAGAGCTGGTGCTACAGATGCTCGCTCGCGGCGCGCAGATCGCTGCGGTGGACATCCACGCTTCTGCCTTGCAGGAAACCGTCAAGCTGGCCGGGGAGAAGGCAGCGAATCTCGCCACCTACACTCTGGATATTACAAACCGAGAAAAGGTAGAGGAACTTCCTGCCCAGGTAATCGCCCGTTACGGCGTCGTGGACGGCCTGATCAATAACGCCGGCATTATTCAACCCTTCGTTAAGCTCCACGCGCTCGACTATGAACCGATCGAGCGGGTCATGCATGTCAACTTCTACGGCGCGCTCTACATGACCAAGGCGTTCTTGTCCTATCTACTCCAACGCCCGGAAGCGCACATCGTCAATATTTCCAGCATGGGGGGCTTCCTGCCGGTGCCAGGGCAGACGGTATACGGCGCCTCCAAGGCGGCGCTTAAACTCCTAACAGAAGGCTTGCATGCCGAACTCCTGCATACGAACGTGCGCGTGACGGTTGTCTTTCCGGGGGCAATTGGCACGGAGATTGCCAAGAACTCAGGGCTTGGAGAGTTGGCCGTAGAAGGCAAACAGAGAATCCGCGTCTTGCCCCCGTCCAAAGCCGCGCAGATTATCCTCGATGGAATGGAACAGAATCGCTACCGCATTCTAGTAGGACAAGATGCCAAGTTTATGGATTTACTCTATCGGCTAAGCCCCGAACGCGCCGTCCGATTTATCTACAAACAGATGAAATCCTTGCTGCCCGAATAGGCGAAGGGTGGATCGCGCGTGGAATTCGGAGACCTACCGCTCCTGAGCAACGGCAAAGAACTCCGGACAAAGCAAGCGGGCGGCTGCTTGGCTGCCCGCATCGCTCACGCCAGATCGGTTACAAAGGGCCGACTGCCGTGCATCGCCAAGTCAATGTACGGCATCCATTGGCCGATGGGGATGTTCTGGGGGCATTTTGCCTCACATTCCCCACACTGCACGCACTGCGCCGCGCGGATGTCATGATCGAAGTGGCGCTGTACCTCATAGGCATATTTCCACCAACGGTACTGGCCGCGCGCGGCTTCAGGCTTGTCATACATAATGGCTTGATTGTAATTGGCAAAATTGGCCGGAATATCGACGCCCTGTGGACAAGGCATACAATATCCACACGCCGTGCACGGAATGGCAGTTAGGGCTTGGTACGCTTTTCGGACATCCTCATAGAGCGCCAACTCTTCCGCGGAGAGAAGGGCGACTCCAGACTCGTCTGCCAGAGCCACATTTTCTTGCACCTGCTCTAGCGTGCTCATTCCGCTGAGCACGACCGAGACCTCCGGCTGATTCCAGAGCCAGTGCAACGCCCAGCCAACGGCCGAACGCTTGGCCGGCGCGCGATCCCAGATCGCCTGAACTGCCGGCGGAGGAGCCACCAGTTTTCCACCCAGCAAGGGCTCCATAACGACCACCGCCAGGCCTTTTGCGGCCGCATACTGCAAGCCGCGCCTACCCGCCTGATTCTCAAGATCCATGTAGTTATACTGAATCTGACACATCGTCCAATCATAGGCGTCCACGATTTGGCGGAAAGTCTCATAGTCATCGTGGAACGAGAAGCCAAGATAGCGGAAACGCCCTTGCGCAAGAGCCTTCTCTGCCCATTCGAGCACACCGAGATCGCGCAGTTTGCGCCAGTTATCTTTGTTCAATCCATGGAGCAAATAAAAATCCACGTATTCGACCCGCAGGCGTTGCCGTTGCACATTGAAGAAGCGGTCGAAATCGACAGCGGTGTGGATTTCCCAGGAGGGAAGTTTTGTCGCCAATCTGACCTTCTGACGGTACCCGCCCTGCAAGACACGTCCCAGGAAGGTCTCGCTGGTGCCATGATGATAAGGATAGGCAGTGTCCACATAGTTCACGCCCTGTTCGATGGCGTAGTAGAGCATGCGCGCGGCTTGGGTTTCGTCAATTGCATCGTTCTCTTTCGTAGGCAGGCGCATGGCGCCGAAGCCAAGAGCAGAAACCTGCCAGTCAAGTTTGCCAAAGGGACGGTACTTCACATTGCCTCCGTTATCGATCGAGGATGGCATCAATTTCCCGCATTTGTTCCACTGTGAGTGGGCCAAACTGCATCGCGGCGGCATTTTCCTTCACTTGCGCGACGGCGCGGAAACCGGGAATTGGGATAGTCTGCGGGCTGCGCGCCCAAAGCCAGGCCAGCGCGCCCTGTGCCAGAGTCCGCCCCCCGCTGGTCAGAATCTGACGGATGGCGTCGCGTTTGGCCAGCCATTCTGGATTCGGCTTGCCGTCCTTGAAGTATTTCATCCATGTCGGGCTTTTTTCGCCGCGCACATCGTCCATCGAGACACGCGTCTGCGGAGCATACTTATCGGTCAACAGCCCCATCGCCAGTGGGCCGCGATTGATGGCCGCCAGGTTGTACTTCTCGCAAATGGCGATGACGGCTGGATTGTCGTCCAACACGTTAAGTTGCAATTGGATCGCGGAGCAGCGCGGCCCTTGCGCGAAGAACTCCGCCCGGTCGGGGAAGTCGGTACTCCAGCCATAGGCGCGAATCTTACCCTCCTCGACCAATTCTTCGAGCGTCTCGCGCACCGGCCCGGCCTGTTCCACAGGATAACCGTTATCGTGGAACTGGTACAGGTCAATGTAATCGGTATTCAAGCGGCGCAGCGAGTCCTCGCAGGCGCGGCGGATGCCCTGGGGTGAAGGGTCGGCACCGGCGACCTGGCGGGTGCGCTCGTCGAAGACGGCGTTGAATTTGGTCGCGATCACGGCGCGGTCGCGGCGACCAGCCAGGGCGCGACCAAGGACGCGTTCGCTATGACCGGCGCCGTAGACGTTGGCCGTGTCAAAGAAGTTAATGCCCAAATCGAGCGCCGCGTGAATCGCGCGGATAGACTCGTTGTCATCCACCTCTCCCCACCCAAGCGGGATCTCGCCGGCCCAGAACGGCCCACCGATCGCCCAACAACCCAGCCCCATGGCGCTGACTTCTATGCCGGAACGTCCAAGCATACGTTTCATCTCTGTTCTCCTTCCACATGCTGACTACAATAGTAGCGAATTTTGCTCTCGATTTTCTCGAGGAACATGTGCAATTGTTGAATCTGATCCTGCAAACGGTCGCGATGCGCTTCGAGCAAGGCCAAACGGTCGGACACCGTCATCTCGCCCATTTGTTGCAGAGCAACATAGCGCCGCATTTCCGCGAGCGGCATGCCGGTCGAACGCAGGCATTTGAGGAACTCGATCCAACCGATGTCGTTCGCGGAGTAACGTCGGTGACCGTTTGCCGCGCGCCCAACGGAGGGGATCAAGCCAATGCGTTCATAGTAGCGAATCGTATGTGGGCTGAGGCCTGTCCTTGCCGCGACCTGCCGAACGGTTAGGGAAGGTTCCATAGGCTTCGCCTCCAAACGGTATGCATCATACAACTTAGAGTATACTCTAAGTCAAGAGTGGTCGGTGGACGACGCAAAGGGATGTCCGGAGATTCCCGTCTTGGCTACCGCAAACTGTTCTGCTTCAAAACCCTTAAAAAGGTTCTTCTCGCCGAAGTGGGGGAACAATGTCTTGTTCAGGCCGACTTTCGTAGCGTATCCAAACCCTGCGGCCTAAAAGGGCAGAAGCCAGTACGTCTTGCCGTCCCACTCTCCCGAATCTTAGAACAAGCTATCGATCAATACCCCAACTCCTTCAAAATCTGCGCCTCGTCCTCCTTGCCGCTGACGCCGAGCAATTCGCGCCAGAAATTGTCATCGTAGCGGCGCGACCTCACCGGCAGGGGCATCGGCACGCCCCAACCGAGCAGCAGTACTTCTTCTTTCGGCTGAAGCCGCGCCAGCATGCCGCGCAGCGACTCGCGCCCCGAAAGCCCTGCAAGCACGGCGTGGATATCGTCCTCGTCGCCCAACCAGCCGGAAATGCGCGTTCCCAACTGCGACAGCACCTCGTCGTAAATCTGCGACGGGCGCTGGTCCACAATAAGCAGGGTGACGTAGTATTTGCGCATCTCGCGGGCGATGGTGGCGAAGGTCGTCTGGGCGGCCATCTCGCGGTTCAGAAGCTTATGCGCTTCCTCCAGCACGATAACCAATTGTCGCGGCTCATCCTTCCCCGTCGAACGAAAGACGTTGGTTTTGCGCTCCCAAGCGTCGCGAATCGTACGCGTCAGCAGGTTGGAGACGAACAGGTAGTCCAGGTCACTCTCGAACTGACCAAAGGACAGGATAACGTGTCTGCCCGCCTCCAGCGACCGGACGATTTCGCCGACCGAATCGGCGGCGGGCTTTTCGACGATGTAGGGCTTGTCGAACAGGCGTCGCAGTTTATCGTGCAGGCCCTCGGCGGCCATGACGTTGACGCCGTGCACGTTGGCCCAGGCGGCGACGCTCCCCGGGTGCGGGACGCGCCTCGTCTTGCCACGCTCGTCCTCGACTTCGATCTCCTCGCGGTTCATGGCCTTGAATTTGGCGAACCAGCCGCGCCCCAGGCTGTGTGCGAGGGCGTGCAGGACGGTCGGTGCGGTCTCGCGCAGATTCAGTTCGCTGGTCAGCAGTTCGATGTCGGCAGGGGTAATGTCGTCAGCGGCAATTTCCAGGTTGAAGTCAGGCGTGTTGTTGCGAATCAGCGCCTTGGGCCCCAGGCCCACCACGCGGACTCGGCTGGCGAACTTGGTCTTCAAACCGGTCACTTTTGCGCCCGTATCGGAGGCGACATCGTCAAAGCCGTACTCGTTGTGCATGTCGAAGACCAGCACGGCGGCCTCGCCCTTGTGCATCAGCCCGGCCAACAGCAGACGAGTCAGGAACGACTTGCCCGTGCCGGTCGCCCCGAA
>FMSI01008272.1_pt1 | contig 11473 bp, 13 predicted proteins | sample 1504471 | NCBI WGS metagenome assembly FMSI01 (sample SAMEA4475357, study PRJEB15587) | soil metagenome | biome: Soil; feature: Field | place: India | collected 2015-03-11 | depth 0 m
GTTGAAAGTAAAACAAACAAAACACTTATACCATCAACACCTACAGCATATTTGATACCCCATGCAGGGATCCAATTATGGGTTTCTGTAAACTGCATCTTTGCAGTAGTCTTATCAAAATTCAGATAAAGAGGTAGGCTTAAGACAAAAGCTACCAAGCTTATTAAAAGGGATGCACTCCGTGAATACATTTCGTGTTTGCGGGGAATTAAAAAGAGTAAAAAACCTCCAATTATTGGAAGAAATATGACCCAACTTAAAACAGCATATTCAATCTGTGAAGAGAAAATCGCACCAAGATAAACAAAGGCAATTATAGCTGGTACATATAGGAGTGTTATCACAATTCTATTAAGAGGTTGTTGATGAGTAATATGACTATCATCATGCCCTGTTTGCATTATTTTTCCTCCTTATCTTAACACTGAGTACTCAATTCATTTACTGAATATTAAAATTAAAGAGACTATTACGAAAAAGCCAAAAGCCATTCCCATTGCATAGTGTTGTAAAAAACCTGTCTGAAGTTTTCTAAATCTCTCTCCAAATTCTGCAATCAATCTCGGGACTCCGTTAACTATTCCTTCAATTATCTTACCATCAGTAACACCCTGGAGCATTCTATTTGCTATCCAGATAGTAGGCTTAACGATTGTATAATCGTACAACTCATCGACATAATACTTATTCCATAAAACTCTGTAGGCTGATTTGAGAGAACGTCCCAAGTAGAGAGGCAAATTAGGTGCCCAAAGATACATCACTGCAGCGACGAATATACCACCTATACCGACTACTATCGAAATACCAATAACCATCCATTCTTCAGCGTGGGTGGCATGAACATGAGGATGACCTAAAACGGGCTCTAAAAAGTGGCCAATCCAGTTTCCACCGCCCAATAAAGGAGGGATACCAACCCATCCAGCAGTTATAGAGCCAAATGCCAAAATCATCAAAGGTATCGTCATTGAAGGTGGAGACTCATGTAAGTGGTGTTCCTGTTCGTGAGTACCTCTGAACTTACCAAAAAATGTTAAAAATACAATTCTAAAACTATAAAAAGCTGTCAGAGCAGCGCAAATAGTGCCAAGAATCCATACTACTTTTCCTACGATACCAGCGTTGTAAGCGAGCCACAAAATCTCATCCTTGCTAAAGAATCCTGCTAAGGGAGGGATTCCAGCTATGCTCACGGAAGCAATTAAAAATGTCCAAAAAGTTATAGGCATATATTTCTTTAAACCACCCATCTTTTGAATATCTAGTTCACCTGCCATTGCATGCATAACGCTACCAGCACCCAAAAACAACAAAGCTTTAAAATATGCATGTGTAAAAAGATGAAATATTCCAGCACCATAAGCACCCACACCACATGCAAGAAACATATATCCAAGCTGACTAACGGTAGAATAAGCTATTATTCTTTTTATATCATTCTGGACTAAAGCTATGGTAGCTGCAAAAAGGCTGGTAATAGCCCCTGTTAAAGCTACAACCATCATTGCTGTTTCTGACATATTATAGAGAGGATTTAACCTTGCAACCATGAAAACACCAGCGGTAACCATTGTAGCTGCATGAATAAGAGCACTGACCGGGGTAGGACCCTCCATTGCATCAGGAAGCCACACATGAAGAGGAATCTGAGCAGATTTACCCACTGCTCCGCAGAACAAGAGCAATGCAATTAGGGTAACTAAACTTATATCTAAGCCGAGAACATTAATGGTCTGACCTTGGATGGTGTGCAGATTGGCGAATACATCTGTATAATGTAAAGAGCCAAAGTAAATAAAGACCATAAAAACGCCAAGCCCAAAGCCAAAATCACCGAAGCGATTGACAATAAAAGCCTTTTTACCGGCATCGGCAGCACTCTTTTTCTGATACCAGTATCCAATTAAGAAATACGAGCATAGACCGACAGCTTCCCATCCAAAGTAAAGCTGTAAGAAGTTATTTGCAGTGACAAGCATGAGCATTGAGAAAGTAAAGAGGTTTAAGTAAGCGAAGAATCTATAATAACCTGGATCGCCATGCATGTAACCCACTGAATAGATATGAACTAATAGGCTAACGGTAGTTACAACGATTAGCATTATAGCAGTCAGTTGATCAATCAAAAAGCCAAAAGAGACCTTAAAATTCCCTGATACGACCCAGCTATAGACATCATAATGTATAATCTTACCCTGAACGACCTCCACAAAGGTTATTATTGCAATAACGCATGAGCCAAAGACTGTTAATATAGCTATCCAGTGAGCTCTTTCTTGAAAAAACCTACCAAACCAAATATTTATAAAGAAGCCAATTAAAGGTAGAAGTGGAATAAATAAATACTTTTCCATTGTCATCCCTTCATCTCCGTTATTTTATCAGTATGAACTATAGCCCTATTTCTAAATAGGCAAATAAGAATTGCTAACCCTATTGCAGCCTCTGCAGCTGCAACTGTTATAGTAAAGAAAACGAATATCTGACCTTTTAAATCTTGCAAATAATGGCTGAAGGCCACAAGGCTTAAATTGACAGCGTTTAACATCAATTCAATCGATATTAACATAATGATTAAATTGCGCCTAATTAGGAAGCCAATTACACCTATCACGAACATAGCAATACTTAATGAAATATACCATTCTAAAGGTACCATCTGCCCCCCTAAGTCCTCTTTTTAGCGAGTACAATCGCTCCTATAATTGCAATTAATAAAATTATAGATGCTACCTCAAAAGGTAATATGTAGTCTGTATATAAGACCTTTCCAATAGCCTTTGTATGGGTTTCCTTTTGTATAAACTCAATAGTATAGTGTCCCAGTGGTCCTGGGGCATACTTGAATATCGCAAAAAGAACAAATAGCAATATGGATAGCCCTAAAGCTACGCCTATAGGCCATTCGCCGATAAACCTTTCAGATTTCAACTCTTCTTTAATATTTAACATCATAATAACAAACAGAAAGAGTACTAATATTGCACCTGCATAGAGAATAATTTGAATAGCAGCTATGAATTCAGCATTCAAAAAGAGATAGATAGCACCTATGTGAAAAAATAAAACCAACATCCATAAAACGCTATGGACGGGGTTCCTTCTCGTTATTATTAAGAGGGACAAGACTATTACTGATATTGCAAAATAACCAAATATTAATTGAGGTAACATAGCTATTCGGTCTCCTTCTTTTCAGTTTTTTCAGGAGGGCTTTCTGTTTTTTGCTCAGCGCTTTCTGGTTGGACTACAATAGGCTTTGTTGGTACAGGTCCTTGTTCTCTCTTTCCCTTAGGCATTTTTGAATGATCAAGACCGTCAGGACGCCAAAATTTATTAAAATAGGTATCCTCTTTTTGCTTAGCTGCAAATTCATCCCAATTTTGCAATAACTTTTCTTTGGTAAAATACAACTCCTCTCTTGTATATGCAGAGTATTCATATTCCTCAGTTAGCACAAGAGCGCAGACAGGACAAACCTCAACACAATAGGCGCAATAGATGCATCTTAAAGCCTCTATATCATACTGAGCTAAATAGAGCTTTCCATCTTCAGGTCTTTTCTTCTTAGAGATATAAATACATTGTGACGGACAAATATTAGAACACCTCATGCACGCTATGCACTTCTCTTTACCTGTCTTATGATCCCTAACTAAGGCATGTCTGCCCCTAAAGCCTGGGTAAATCTTTCTCCGCTCTTTAGGATACTGAATAGTAACAGCACGACTGCACATCATCTTAAAGGTCAATGCCATACCTTTAAGAATCTCAAGAAAAAATGTTTTTTTAATCAATTCTTTTAGAGTCACGATTAGTACCCCTTATTCACTTAAATTAAAATATAAACTTTATAACGGACGTTACTACAAGATTCGCTAAGGCGACCGGGATCAGGATCTTCCACCCTAAAGCCATAAGTTTATCGTATCTGTATCTTGGCAATGTAGCCCTTACCCAATAGAAGAGGAAAATATGGAAATAAACCTTTATTAGAAACCAGACTATACCAGGAACAGCTGCAAGAGGCGGAATTAATTCAATCAAAATTGGCGGAACAGTCCAACCACCCCAAAAACAGATTACTGCTAACGAAGACATAACGAACATACCAATATATTCACCTAAGAAGAAGAGGGCAAATCTCATCCCGCTATATTCGACAAAATAGCCTGCAACTAACTCACTCTCAGCTTCAGGCAGATCAAAAGGAGCCCTATTAGTTTCAGCAATCGCAGCAATTAAGAAGACTATATAAGCAACAACCTGAGGTATTAAATACATACCATACCAGTATTGTTGCTGAGCCTGAACAATCTCGATCAAATTCAATGACCCTGCCATGAGCATGACGCTTACAAGGCTAAATGCCATTGCTATCTCGTAGCTAATAACTTGTGCACTCGACCGCAAACCACCCAAGAAGGCGTACTTTGTATTGGAACCCCATCCTGCCATTATTAAGTTATAAGCTCCAAGAGATGACATTGCTAATAAAAAGAGAAGTCCAATATTTATGTCAGCAATATAAAAGAGTGGATCAAAGGGTATAACAGCCAAGGAACTCAAAGTAGCAAATAAAGCAACCAGCGGAGCTATCTGGAATACCCATCTATCTGCAACTGAAGGGATAATATCTTCTTTGAAGAAGAGCTTGATACCGTCTGCAATAGGCTGCAAAAGGCCATGCGGACCTACTCTCATTGGTCCGAGCCTAACCTGCATGTGCCCTATCACTTTTCGTTCAAAATAAGTAGCATAGGCAACATGTAACATTGTAACACCAATCACTACCGCTATCTTAACGATAATAATTATTAATTGAATTAGAAAGCTACCCGTTCTCTCTAATGCTATAATCTCACTCATAAATCACCTCACCTGTCACATTCACCAAGAACTATATCTATGGTTCCAATGTTAGCGATAACATCGGCCACAAGAGACCCCTCACAAAGTCTCGGCAAGACAGAAGCATGAACAAAAGAAGGGGCTCTAATTCTCATTCTATAAGGTCTCCCAGTTCCATCACTCACAAAATAAAAACCTAACTCACCCTTTGGAACCTCCGTTGCAACATACACTTCCTCAAAAGCAGGACCAGCTTCCTCAGGGGGAGGAGGGGGTGGCTGTTCTTTTGCACCTTCTGTAGATGATTCAGCCTTTGGAGGAGGTGGTGTTGGTTTTTTCCTTGGACCAGGAGCCATATCATAACCAGGAGCGTCAGGATTTAAGACATAACCACTGGGTAATTTTTCCAGACATTGCCTGATGATTCTATTGGACTGCCTAAACTCTTCCATCCTACATCTATATCTATCATAAACATCCCCAACTTTTCCAATTGGTACTTCAAACTCAACCTGATCATAAGCATCATAGGGAGCAAACTTTCTTACATCATAAGGGACGCCAGAGCCTCTCAGGGTAGGTCCTGTTAATCCCCAGTTAATAGCCTCTTCAGCGCTTATGACCCCTATTCCTTTTGTTCTATGTAACCAGATCCTATTTTGATCAATAAGGGTCTCATACTGTTCAATACGCTTGGGAAATTCCTCGGTAAACTTATAACAATGATCTAAAAACTCCTGACTCACATCTGCTCTTACACCACCAATGCGTGGATAAGTTACCGTCAGCCTGGCACCACATGCCATTTCATAAAGTTCTAATATCCATTCTCTATCCCTCATTGAATATAAGAAGACGGTCATAGCACCAATATCAAGAGCATGGGTTGCGATCCAGACTATATGACTGGCAATCCTTGTTAGTTCAGCCATTATAGTTCTGATGAATTTTGCCCTCTCGGGGACTTCTATCCCGAGAAGCTTTTCAACTGCTACACAGAAGCCAATGTTATTTGACATGCTTGATATATAGTCCAACCTATCAGTTAAGGGCAAAGCCATCGGATAAGTCCTGTTTTCACCAAGTTTTTCTGTTCCCCTGTGAAGATAGCCTACATAAGGTGTGCATTTAACAACTGTCTCTCCATCAAGCTCTAAAACCAATCTTAGAACACCATGTGTTGCAGGATGCTGAGGACCCATATTAATTGTTAAAATTTTTGTTTTTAAATCTCTTTCAACAGCCATCTTAACGGACCTCGTAAACCAAATTCTTTTTAGCTATTTCAATAACCTCTTTAAACTGCTTCCACTCTTTAGCACCAAGATCACTTTTCAGTGGATAATCTTTTCTAAGTGGATAACCTTCCCAATCTTCAGGCATAAGTATTCTTCTTAAGTCTGGATGCCCCTTAAAGGAGATCCCGAACATATCATAACACTCCCTTTCATGCCAATTTGCACCGGCCCAAATTGTTACAACACTATCTATTGAGCAATCATCCTCAGGCACTTCTGCTTTAATTCTAATCCTATGATTGTATTTTATCGAAAGAAGATGATAAACGACCTCAAAACGGACATCCTTTTTACCCAAATAATCAACCCCACAAACATCTACCAAATAATCAAAATATAATTCAGGGGTATCGTGGAGAAATCTCATTATCTCAAGAATCTTATCTTTTTTAACTGTTACTGAAACTTGCCCCCTGAACTCAACAACATCCTTTACTTCTTCTGGAAACTTTTTCTTTATCAAATCAGCAATCTCCAAGGGTTCCATAATTTATCTCCACCTGCTCCATTTAAAAGATTCTTTCTTCATCTTCTCTTGAAGCTTAATAATAGCCTCTAATAAAGCCTCTGGTCGGGGTGGACAACCAGGTATATAGACATCTACAGGCATAATCGAATCTACTCCTTGAACTGTTGCATAGGTATTATATATACCACCGCTACAAGCACAACTGCCCATTGCGATAACATATCGTGGTTCTGGCATCTGATCATAAACCGCTCTAACTACAGGTGCCATTTTTTTTGTAAGAGTGCCTGCAACAATTATGGCATCAGACTGACGAGGAGAACCTCTAAAAACAACGCCGAACCTATCAAGGTCATAATGAGATGCGCCCGTTGCCATCATCTCTATTGCACAACATGCTAAACCAAAAGTCATAGGCCATATAGAAGATAATCTCCCCCAATTTACAAGTTTGTCTATCGCTGCTATAATCGTGTTGGCACCAGGGATTACTTTTACACCCTTTTCTATCTCTACCACCGTGGTAACACCGTCTATTATCATAGCCATATTTATCTATCTCCTCCCTTACCATTCAAAAGCTTTCTTCTGCCAAGCATAAGCATAGCCCACAAGTAGAATGTCTATAAAAAGTATCATTGCAATTAAAGAATACCAACCAATTTCTTCATAAACCAGTGCCCAAGGATATAAAAAAACCGCTTCTACATCAAAGATAACAAATAGCATAGCTACGATATAAAATTTTACGCTAAATTGCTCCCTTGGAGCTCCTACAGGAGGGTTACCGCATTCATAGGGTGATAACTTTTCTTTATAGGGACGTCTTAATCTGACTAAACCACCAAACAAGATTATTCCTACTCCGAAGGCAATAGAAATCAACATCATTATCAAAATAGGAAAATACTCAGTTGGTATGTAGCTACCTGGTGTCATGATTTGCACCTCTGACTTTTTTAATTATCAAAAACAACGAGATGGTAAGTTATAAAGCCACTATTTATCAAATTAAAAAATTTAATCAAAAACTAAAGATTATTAATAGATCTAAATAGTTATTTTTTCTTATATTTTAAAAGTTCCTTTTCTCCTTCAACTTGATATTAGTGAATCTTAAATTAGTAACAAAAAACATAGAACTTAATCGGGTGAAATAAGATTTATCAAATTCAGGCCTGAAATCTCAGATAAGACTGTAATCTAAATTGATAAGCTCCATGGATCTCAAAGATTGTCGTTAGACTCTACTCATTGATAATCTTAGATAATCTTAAGTGGTTCCCTCTTTAAGATAGCCTATACTAAACTAAAGAAGATAAAACTTTTACATTGATTAGATTCTCTTACTTCTTTTAACATAATTTCAACATGTTGAAATTATTTTTTTCACTAAACAATAGTATGGATGAATTCACAAAATTGGTAGACATAGTGGCAAGACTAAGATCACCTGAGGGCTGTCCCTGGGACAGAGAACAAACTAAGGTTTCTCTTAAGCCATATTTGGTAGAGGAAGTTTATGAGGTAATAGAAGCTATTGATGATAATCACTCTGAAAAACTTAAAGAGGAACTCGGGGATCTGCTTTTCCAGATAATCTTTCAATCCCAAATAGCTTCTGAAATGGGTGATTTTACCATCAAAGATGTAATAAATTCTATTTCGGAAAAAATTATTGAAAGACACCCCCATGTCTTTTCTAATGCCAAATATGATTCAGTTGAAGAGGTGACAAAGCAGTGGTTTAAGAGGAAAAATGAAGAAGGCAGATTCAATGAATCACTATTAAATGGGGTCCCAAAAACTCTTCCTGCTCTACAAAGGGCTCAAAGGTTACAATCAAGAGCTGCAATGGTGGGATTTGATTGGAATAAGACGGAGGATGTAATGAAAAAAGTTGAGGAGGAGTTTGCTGAACTAAAAAACGCTATTCACAATCAGTCACAAAGGGAGATCGAAGAAGAGATTGGTGATTTACTATTTGCCCTTGTAAATCTTTGTAGATTCTTAAGTGTTAATGGAGAGGATGCCCTTAGGAAGAGCATTAATAAGTTCATTCAGAGGTTTAACTATATTGAAATAAAAGCTAAAGAAATGGGCAAAAGCCTGTCTGACATGACAGCAGAAGAGATGGATAAACTTTGGGAATCCAAGAAATTAGAAGAATAATCAAGGACTAAAAGATTAAAATTCAATATTTACCAATAAATTTTCTTATTCTTTCTTAATCCTCTCATACCATAATGAGTGTCTCTCCTTTATATAATCCTCCTCCACATAACCAGTAAACATGCTTTTAAGAAGGGGCCAATTTCTTTTGAAAAGAATAACAGTAGCAATATGTACTAAAAAGGCAAATACAAAAATAAAGCCAAAAAGAGTATGTACCAAGGTATTAATAGACTCTGCTAAGGGGGAAAGAATCAACCATTCAAGATTCTTTAATACTTTAATAGTACCACTAATTATTAAAATTAAAACAATAAAACCTATACCAACATAAGCTATTCTTTGCTCAGGTAGATATTTATCCGAAGGAGGCTCTTCTCCTAATCCAATCATCGCAGATAGAACCTTAAAACTCTTAGATATATCGCCTCTTTTAGGTAGAAGAGCTCTATCTCCTCTAAAACCATGATAAAAGATATGGAATAAGACAGCAGAGATAAAAAATATAGCAGATATGTAATGGACTAAGGTTACATTGAAGAAATCTGCGGTCCAGCCAAAGCCAACTACTTCAGTTAAATAATATCTTTTATAAAGAGGTAAACAACCTAATCCTGTAAATAATAGGATAATTCCAGATATCGCAATAGTCCAGTGCTCAAATAACTCTATAAGACTATGTCTCTTTATCTTCTTTTTCATAATGCTCCTCCTTTACTCTTCTTTTCGAGATAATGGCGCTCATGATGCCTCCTACCATCGAAACCAAGCCAGACAATAAAATAACCTTGCCAATGGGATTCAAGGTAGTAATAATTTTATTCTCAACTTGTAAGGGCATTTTAAATCTTTCATTGCTCTCCTTTATTGCCTTTTCTATTATTTGAAAGGATACATCTGATAAATATAAGGTTGAAGTTCCACCATTTTGCTTGTCTCCATAAATATATAAACCTTCATTTTTAACCCTTTTATGAGCAATTTCAAATATTAAATTTCTTTCACCAAAGGTGAAAACCGCCTTATCACCTAATCTGCTCTTACAGGCTGAGACACAGGCAGGCTCCTCACCTCTTATAATTTTGTCTTTGCAAAGATCACATTTATACATAACGCCACCGCCTGCATATTTAGGTAAAATCTTGAGATATATTCCTACTCCTGCTTGCCTTTGAGGAATTTGCCAAGGACAGACATCCCTACATTTAGCGCCACCAAAACAGAGCTTATCATTTATTACAGAGTTGCCCAATGGTTGCTTAGTAAGAGCACCAAAGGGACACTGCCTGACACATGGCGGATTATCACAGTGCATACATCTTCGAGGTATATTTATCTCTCTGCCATTAATACTCACTTTTTGGACAAAAATCCAATTGTAGGGGGTTAAAGTATTAAAGATATCCTTTTTATCTGACCAATCTTCAAAAGTTGGTCTTGGCCAATAAGGTTGAATCGGTTTTTTAGGTTCAGGGAATCTATTTTCATTGTATTCCCTGCAAGCTTTAACACATCTTGGAATGAACTCACCTTTACAACCATCACATTTAGTAATATCAACTATGGTTGCTAATTTCCCTACTGCTGCTTCTACATCGGCGCCTAAGATTAAAGATGCACAAGCAGTTGATGTTAAAGCAAGAAAGCCTCTTCTTGTTAAATTCATTCTCTCTCCTTCATTTTATTTAGTTAATTAAAATTTTTAGCATACCACTTATTACACTATTTCTAACTTCACAGTTCCATATTTGAAAAGAAACATTTCAATCTTTAGTATTCTATGCCTTTGAAATTTCAATTTTTAAAAATACTTGAAATATCTAAAAAGCAAATGTAGCTTAATAAAAGTTTTCATTGCCGTAAAAACTTAAATGCTAATGTAGCCAACTGCCACATCTTAATCTTTTAAATTTTTCAACCGCTGGAATGTAGAGTGGGACTGCATTTAGAGAAGTCAATATGCCCGATCTGAGAAAGCATCCTCTTGGTTTCTAAACTCTTACATGAGGGGCATTTTTCAGCCACATCCCTTTCCCTTACCGGTTTAAGAACTTCAAAAAAATTAGAGCATTTCTCGCATTTATATTCATAAACTGGCATATTCAAGCCTCCCCTGCTTAAATAGTTGACAAAAATGCATTTAAAATCTTTTGCATATCTCTCTCAATATTATTAATATTATTAATTGAGGAAGAATCTTTACTATCAAAAAAACATTTAGTGATATAAATCTTTAAAAAAACAAGAGAAACAGCCTTTAGAGCTCTATTTATTGAAGCAAATTGAGCTAAAATCTCTTCACAACTTCTATCCGATTCAACCATCCTTTGCAATCCTCGAATTTGACCCTCAATTTTTCTAAGCCTCTTTTGGAGGTTTTTTTTCTCATCCATACTATACCCCCTATGCTATAATTTTTAGTTTAAAAACAACGATATTAATTAGTCAATAGCATAGGTTCATTATTGCTAAAAAGTGCTTCTCAACAGTATAGCTCTAACTTGTATTTTCAAACGAGAGAATGTTTAGTGGTAATCTGGACCAAGAGAAGAACAAAGCGGAACTTCTCTTAGCTATCTTAATGAGGTTGCTTTTTGGGGCATTACTGTTCCTATCATAAACTTAAGTCATAAACTTAAGGTAGCTAAGATGATAGCGTAAAATCTTCTGTGTAAAATCT
>FMSI01077742.1_pt1 | contig 11471 bp, 9 predicted proteins | sample 1504471 | NCBI WGS metagenome assembly FMSI01 (sample SAMEA4475357, study PRJEB15587) | soil metagenome | biome: Soil; feature: Field | place: India | collected 2015-03-11 | depth 0 m
CATGATCATCTTTTTGGTATTGCTTTTCAAGTGGCAAATCAGAATACTCAACAACACCAATCCTTCCATTAGAGAACTTCACAAACACGCCTATTTTTTCTTCGGGGTAGGCTTTTTTCAACGCTTTACTCGAGATTTCAGCATTGTTTAATATGTGAAAACCTATAAACACTGGATCTATTATGCGTACCAGGGGATTGTCTACCTGAAAATATGAAAGCACTTCAATTCCTTCAGCTAGTAGTGTATCAAGCGTACCGGACTGGCATAACGCTGTTAAACTTCCTCCATGGCCATCAGGATTCTTAAAAATAGAATAGGGTGTTTCAAGAATTAGTTTGCCGTTTTCGTCAAGGGATGGAATCATGTTTTGTTTAAATATAAAAACTTTATCTTTATTAAGATTAAAAAAATTATTTTTTTCAAAATACGCAACCGTTTCTTCATGATTTGCTTCTGATGTCATGATGCACCAGGGGATATCAACACCAAACTTATTTTCATATGCTTTTATTTTTTCAGCGTGAATTTGAAATAATGTTTTATTACTTACAGGCCCTATAGGAAAAATTCCTTTTGGGCCATCAAACCCTAAACGGCTTCCCTGGCCTCCAGCCACTACAAACGCCGCAACCTTGCCAGCTTTTATCGTATCAATCCCAATCTGTCTAGCTTTTTGAAATATTTTTTGTTCGTTATTAGTGCAAGGTAAAGGCGTAAATGGAGCAGGTTCAAAATCCATTGGTATTACATGTGAGCTGGTAAGTGCATACAATTCCTTTATCTCTTCAAAATTTATAAGCGATAGCTCATGTAAAAGATGCCTTTTCTGGTCATCAGTCAAGGTATCCCAGAAGGTAAATACATGCTCGTTACCGGATTGATACACTTTTCCAATAACATCATTGTAACCATCAAAAAGGATCATGATAGCACCTTCTATTGAAATATATATTTATGCAACATATGAAAACTACTTTCATCCTCTATATTTTGCGTAAAATGAATGTAAAGTAATTTTTGCATATATACCCAACCTGACATCCTTGAAATTAAAGAAGTTCACTTTATTTTCATAGTAGCAACACATAGCAGTATTTCTTTAAAAAAGTAACAAAAAAATATTCAATCCTGTTTTATCAGCAAAGGAAGCTATAGAAATTTCCTTGCGTTAAAGTGTAATTGCATTATAAAGCAAAAGATTTTACAAGTACCATGGTAAATCCTATAAAAAGTATGGTCTAAATCTTTGAAATTTTCATCATTATTTTTGTAATGTGTTTCAATATATTGTATTGGTATCGATAGCCAAAAGCTAATGTCATAGCAACAGAAGAAATGTAATAGGCAAATTGCAAGGATCCATTTATGCCTGTCTCATAAAAATCTTTGATCCTTTTACCTGTTGATGAATCTTCTTTTTGGTTTCCCGGGGTGTATAATACGGAAACGTTTGCTAGCACATAAATGTTATAACCTACAGGCAAGGTTACGCTTACACCTTTACCGGGATCTGTAACGTGATGTATACTTCCAAATACTTTCATATAGCAAAATATTTGGTAGATACCCAATTAGGTTTGATGGCTTTCTATTCCCAATGAAATGATTTCACAATTTGTAAAGTTACCCCCTTGAAGGTATGTACATCTTCTTTACCAGAAGGATCATTGGTATCATATTTTGATTTCATGAACTGATATCTATATCCAATGGAAGTGGTTATTCCAAATGATGCCAGGTAGTAGGCTAATTGTGCAGAAAGGTTATATCCATATTCAATAAAATCCTTGTTACTATTATTGTCCTTGTGATTACCCCATAAATATAAACCTGATGCATTTCCTAAAAAATAAAAGTTACCCATTACTGGAAGTGTCATTCCAATACCTCCCCCAGGGCCAGCACCATGGTGACGTCCACCTTCAAAGGTAAAACCTAAGTATTTTGCACCACAGAAAACCTTTACATAGCGAATTATTTGATAATTTAATGCAAGATCAACATCATACCGTTTGACATCTGTTGTTCCGTCATTTTCATTTGCCATTTCATATGGGGACGGGGTCAACAATGCTACCAGTGTAGTACTCCAGGATTGGGCATACTGGTATGAAACAGAAGGACCAATATAAAAAACAGAATCCATTTTACGGGTTGAACCATCAGGAATTTCCATCTTCCAGTCAGCATACCATGCTGATATGCCAATGCCAAGATCTGAAGCCAACAAAGATGAAGAAACGAGAAGTATAAGAATCAAAATAAAACTTTTAAAAATTTTCATTATTTTCCTCCATGTATATTCTGTATTAGGCGCCTTTAAAAAAATAGCATAAGCGGCGATTTGTATACCTAACGCTATTAGTACGACTACTATTTGTCTGAAAATTATAATATGATAGGGCAGATTAATCTACTTGTCAACGCAATTTCATCTTCTTTTTATGCTCATACATTTTCTGGTCAGCAGAAGAGAGTATAGTTTCAATATCAAACTCTGTTAAAGGAGCTATCTCACTTATTCCTTAGGCCATTGAAAGCAAACTATGGATTGATGATATTTCATTGTTAAGGCGGGCTACAACCTTCTGTGCGTATTCTTCGTTACAATCAATGAATAATAGAATATCCAACAGATAGTAAGGTTTGTATAAATAAATTATAGTTGTTAATGCTGCCAACATCAAGTGCATCTTTTATATTGCCATAATTAAACGAACAAGGATAAAATATTTCTTTAAAATAGTGCCCTGTTCATTTATAGAAGAAAGAAGTTTTCTGCCTATTTATGTACCCACAAGGGAACATCCTGAAAAATTAGTTTTTTAGAAGTTCCCTTAAAATTTTTTCTATAGTGCTTTATATTATTTTTATATCTTTCTTACAAAATCTTGCATCCGGTCCATTGCTTCTTTAAGCTGTTCCATTGAGGTTGCATAGGCGCAGCGTATATGGTTGTCGTACAAGCTTCCAAAGGCAGTGCCGGGTACAACGGCCACTTTATAACTTTTTAAAAGTCGTAGTGCAAAATCACGTGAAGATAATCCCGTCTTTGATATATCAGGGAAAGCGTAAAAAGCTCCTTTGGGTGGAAGGCAGGGTAACCCCATTTCATTCAAACGTGCAGTAATAAAATTTCTGCGTTTAAGGTATTGTGCACGCATGGAAGCAACATCACGCTGACCCCGCTGGATTGCTTCTAAGGCAGCATACTGCGCTATTGAAGGAGCACACAGTGCAGTGTACTGGTGAATCTTATTCATGGCGCTAATAATTGGTTCAGGGCCACACGCGTAACCAAGCCTCCAGCCTGTCATTGCATATGCTTTGGAAAAACCGTTTAAATATATTGTCCGCTCGGCCATTCCGGGTATTGATATTATTGAAAAGTGCTCTCCATCGTAGGTTATCGCGTCATAGATTTCATCAGAAATTACGATCAGGTTGTTGGCAATGGCAATAGCAGCTATCGCCTCCAATGTTTCTTTATTTATAGATGCTCCTGTAGGGTTTGAGGGGTAATTCAGCATGATGGCTTTTGTTTTGGTGGTGATAGCTTTTTTTACTGCATCAATATCAATTGCAAATCCATTTTCAAAATGTGTGGCGATAGCAACCGCTTTTCCATACGCTAATTTAATGGTTGCAGAATATGAAACATAACAGGGCTCAAAGTAGATTACCTCATCGCCGGGATTTATGATGCTGCGCAGAGCAATATCAAGCCCTTCACTGACACCCATAGTTATAAGGACCTGTGTCTCAGGGTCATACTCCACATTATGGTTTTTGCGTATAATCTGCGCAATTGCCTGTCTTAGCTCCAGTAATCCTTTATTGGATGTATAATGGGTATTGCCGTCTTTTATGGCATAAATGCCAGCATCTGAAATTCGCCAGGGTGTGACAAAATCAGGCTCGCCCACACCTAAAGATATACAATCGGGGGTATTGTATACAATATCAAAGAATTCACGTATGCCAGAAGGCGGCAGCGTCTTTACATTATCTGAAATGTGGTCTTCTACATTGTGGGATTTTACCAGATGCAATTTCATAGTTGTCTACCTAATAAATAAAGATAACAATTAATATGATATACAATATTGTATATATTTTGCAAGAAAAAATTCTATTATTTTTCATTAATTTGCCTTTCCTCCCTTTGTGCATTTTTAGTTGGGATGGGTGATGTTTTATATAATAAGACATAGATAATCATTGATGCCAGTAGTATCAATACTATCGACAAAATTCTAAATTTTCGTAACATCAGGCCTGCAACTGCAATCAGTAAACCTGCGATTAGTATTGCTTCGGTTGTGTGCTGTAAAATATATGATACAATATCCATTATAATCCCCACCATTAATATACTGGTTTATAGTCAAAACGGTGTATGGCGGTAATATAACGAATAGTGTGTGTTTTAAAACGCATTACTATTGAATGCGTTTTTGCACCACCAGCCATAAAACGCACACCTGGCAAAAGCTCCCCATCAGAAATGCCAGTTGCAGAGAACATAATATTTTCACCTTTTGCAAGGTCAGACAGCGTGTAAATCTTATCAAGATCAGTAATACCCATTGCTTTGACAAGCTGTTTGTCATTTTCATCGCGATATACAAACCGTGCCTGCATATCGCCATCTAAACATTTTAGTGCAGCAGCAGAAAGTATCCCCTCACGCGCTCCACCAACACCCATAAGCATATCAATGGGTGTCTCATCTAGTGCGGTGGCGATAGCTCCTGAGATATCGCCATCTTTTATTAATTTTATCCTTGCTCCCAGTGCCCGTATGCGATCCACAAGTTCGCGATGACGTTCACGGTCTAAGATACATACTGTGATATCTTCAATATATTTTCCCTTTGCACGAGCTACGCGCTTAATGTTAACCTCAGGGGATTGTGTGATATCAATTACACCGCGGCCCTCCCTGCCTACAGCTATTTTTTCCATATAGATGGGAGGTGCATTGAGCATAGACCCGTGTTCAGCAATGGCAATAGCGGAAATGGTGTTATACCCGCCCTGTGCTAATGTTGCATGCCCGTCAATAGGGGTCAGAGCAATATCAACTTGTGGTTGTTCGGCATATCCCATGATGTTTCCCTGTGCCAGGGGTGATCCTGGGTTATTCACTCCCATTACAATATGCCCTTTAAAGGATACAGTGGAAAAAACCTTGTACATAGCCTCAATAGCACTTTTTGAGGCAATAGCTTCATCACCCCTGCCATAGTAGCGGGCAGCCCATAACGCAGCAGCTTCAGTAACGCGAACAACCTCTAGCGCTAAATTGCGATCCATACAATACTCCACTAACTGATAAAAATACAATTCATATCAGTATGAAGATAGTCAAAAATTGTCAAATTAATATTTATTAAAACCTGATATTACTTGAAAATTATTTTATGAATAATGAAGTGTACGCTTCACTGCAATCGGCACAAAGGTGTGCTCTTTGTCTTTGCTCATACATTTGCATTTAGAAATAACATTAAAATAGCTTTAGCAATGATGTTATCGTTGCTTTTTTTTGTTTTATGTAAGTTACTGAGTAGGGAGATGAGTGTATGGCTGATTTTTGAGTTAAAGCTGCATACTGTGATTCCAGTGTGGTTAGATAGCGCTTTGCCTGTGGATCCAGTACCAAAACTTTTGAAAGAGGAATTATAAAGAGCCGATTATATACAGTAGATGCTATGGAAAACTGATCCGGAGAAATAATTGCTTCATCGCTTTCAAATGTTGTTGGCAATAGTTTATTGTGAGAGTTGTCGTATACAGTGATGAAAGCATTATTAAGGCAAATAGCAGTATTTCCAACAACATGTAGGGATGGATTGAATGAACCGGATAGAAGTTGCTGAGTTTTACCTGAATGAAGGGAATATATATTAACTGTGTAATTTCCGGGAAATCCTCCGGTATAGAATGCTTTGGTATCGGCAATAAAAATCTCAGCAGGGGTTATGGCAGTAAAAATTTTTTTAAAGGATTGGCTAGTACTCATGTACACATCGTAGTTGCCGGATGAGCCACTGATAAAAAGCCTGTGGCCGATGTGTTCGTAGAGCACAGAGTTTTCATCCCACTGCGGAGCATTCTCACTGCAAAGGATTTCTTTTTCCCGGTAACTGTCGCCCATAACCTCAATGATGCATTTGTTCTTTTTGTAAAAGAATGCATTTCCAGTGTACGAATATGAGTAATCAATTCCAGCTGATGCAGTGTTAAAGATTTTAAATTTTTTCTTTGCTATATCATACAACAATAGTACTGGTTGCGGTATTTTATCAGTGGTGAAATATTTTATAGCTATGTATACACCATTCCCTGAAATTCGGGCAGATATAACAGTGCCCTTGAACTGATAGAGAATAATTTTTTTGCGTGTTATAAAATTAGCAATAATAATGGTATTGGTACTGCCAGCTTCTTTTATATAAATAACATCTTTTCCGTTGAGCCATCCACTGAATGCTATGCCTGAGTCAATAAATTGCGCCCCAACACTTTGATAGTAATCAAGACGGGTAAAAAATAATTTCTGATATTCTGCTGAAGATGTAGCTAGATATACCGAATCAAGCGGTATGCCACGGGCATACAGTGGCATACTCAAATAAAACGACAACAGGATACTGCACACACATCGCATTGGCAAATAAATAGGAGTTTTTAGTTAGATTTTGCTTTTTCGTCAGTGCTTCCTTCCTGTTTTTCCTTTTCCAGTGAAGGAATAATAAACCGCTGTCCCGGAAAAATTAAGTCAGGGTCTTTGATCTGATCCTTATTAGCAATATAGATTAATGGCCACAGCCTGGCATTGTTATATACTTTCAGAGCAATCCTCCACAGGCAATCGCGTGCTTTTGGATTGTACTGTACTATATATTCTTTATATTCCTTCTTTGGTTCTTCTTTTGTGATGCCTTCTTCTAATTCTTTCGTCCCCTCCTGCAGTGCAAGTGCTTCTTCTTTCTTTTCCATTGCTATGAGCATGGAGTTAAGCAGTGTTATTGCCTGTTGAGAAGAATCGTAGGATTCAATGTAGTTATGTTTGTTAAAAAGCTCTTCACTGCTCGCAATGAGCTTTTCAGATTCGGTTAGCATTTCAGCTAATTCCTGTGCTGATTCTCTCTCGCTTACCTGTGTATACAGGCTTTTAGCTGCTTCCAATGATTCTGAGGCTTTACCTTTTTCTATGGCTGTCTTTGCCATTGACAATGATTCTTTTGCTCCCTGCATTGCCGCAACCGTAGCAACGATGTTTTGTTCTTCAAGCCTGTTTGCGGCTTCATTAAGTTTTTGCTCTGCTGTCTGCAGTTCGTTTTTAGCAAATTCGTCACCACGCTGGGTACGCAATGATTCTTTTTCATTTACCATTAAAGCAAGCTGTTCTTTAAGCTGTGGAACCATTGCTATGGATTTTGCCTTTGCCTCATTTGCAAAACTTATTGCTTCTTTGGATTTTTGTATAGATTGGCGATAGCTCTTATCAGTATTAAGCTGCGTTGCTTCATTAAGAGAGTTTACCGCCTGTGCATACTCTACGTTTGCAAATTCTTTTGCGTTAAGCATCTCAGCCTGTTGTACGTTTTCCGTAGCTAATGATAGCATATCACTGGAGTATAGGGGCAGGGATTTTTCTATTGCTTTTTGCGACTCTGCCAGTGATTCGATAGACTTTTGTTTGGCATCTTTCAATTTTTCATCTTTAAGAAGTGAATGGGTATCATATAAATATTGTTTCGCTTTTCCAAGTTCTTCGGGAGCATATTTATCGGCCTTTACTTCTTCGGCCTCTGTTATGCCGTAACGGGCTTTGGACATATCCCTGATTGGCAGGTCAGATGCACATCCAATGGAGAGGGCAGTTGAAATTGCAATTATATATAGAAATAATTTTTTCATGGCGACTGTCTCCTTAAAAATATGATTTAGTTGTTTTAATATTCAATATAGCTACGTAAAACTATGAATAGTGCATATAGTAAAAAATATCAAGATATATTTTATTATTTATGATAGTATAGAATGAGTTTTTTTGTTGACAAATAAAACTGACATGTCGGTAATATAATTTATGTATTATACCAATAGCGTAGATTATTCAATAAAATCTTTGCTATTATTATCTAAAGCTAGTGAAAAAAATGTGTAAATGGTGAGAATTTCCTTCTTTGAATAATAAAATCAGTGGATGACGTTGTTGGTTTAACATTTTATAAAATGATTTATTTTATTAGTCATAAAAAAATACACAGATTGGACTTAAATTGTTATATGGTCCGCTTTGCAAATAACTGTTGTGTAAACAAAAAAAATGCCTTAATTCATCTGCAGTGTAACAGTGGCACAAAGTTAATGTCTGGGAGAACATGATGAATATAATAAATAGTATAGCTAGTATCAGGGATAAATTTTTTGCACAAGGGTTATTTATTCCACTCTCTATTTTTATATTAACAATGTGTATAATACCTTCACACATTCTGGCAGCAGTAATAGAAATAACTGAAACACCACCTAATAATGCAGTAGTTCCTCTTGAATACATTAAAGATAATTTACATCAGCTTAAATTTAATGATATTATCAAGATACAGAAATGGGAAGTAGTTGAAAAAGAAAATGTAAATTTTGGGTTTACCGATAGTTCATACTGGTTTAGGTTCAGTATTCATTCAAGATCTAGAACACCACAATCTGTACTATTGAGAATATCGTATCCTATGATAGATTATATTGAATTATATAAACCAGATGAAAATGGAAATTATATAAAAGAGACAGCAGGAGACAGTTTCCCATTTTCCCACAGAAAAATAACAGATGTTGGATTTGTATTTTTCTTAGATGTATTCCCCGGTACCAACATATATTATCTTAAAATGACAACAACAAGCTCGTTGAATTTTACTGCAAAAATATTTACAGTAAAAGGTTTTTTACACCATCTAAATGGGGAGCAACCACTTATATGGATATACTACGGCCTTATGATTATAATGGTAGTGTTTAATTTGTTTGTGTTTATATCAATCAGGGATATTTCGTACTTATTATATGTACTATTTATTGCCTTTTGGATACTGTTACAGATGAGTTTAAACGGGTATGCATTCCAATACTTATGGCCAGATTATGTCTGGTGGGGAAATAACTCCTTACCTTTTTTTATGGCAATGACTATTGTAAGCTGTTCTGCATTTTTACTGCGTGCAACTGACAAACTATGGAATAGCAGGGTAATACGGGTAATAAATGGCATATTAATTATTTTTCCAGGGTTGGCTATTGCATTTGCTAGTTTAGCAATCAAGTATGCATTGGCAATTAAAATTGCAACTGGTTTTACTATTTTTGCAGTGAGTATATTATTCCCCTTGCAGGCCTATGCTTTTTTAAAGAAATCACGTATAGCTGGTTTTTTTTCAATAGGTTTTTTGGGTTTATCAGTGGGTGTGGTACTTTATTCATTAAAAACATTTGGCGTAATTCCTGCTACTTTTATAACTCAATGGAGTATTCAGATAGGTTCAGCGTTTGTTGTAGTATTTTTATCTTTTGCACTTGCGGACAGAATAAATGTCATGCGCAGGGATATTGAACTCCTCTATGAAGAAAAAAAAGTAAGTGAATCCCAGGCACTGGGGAAGGCATCACATCTAGAAGCAATAGTAAATGCAGTCAATATTATATCAAATGACTTTGTTACTGTAAGCAATGACCTCCAATTAATAAGTAATACATTTTCCAATGTTTCATCAAAGCAGCTTTTGATTACTTCTCATATAAAGAGTACATTTTCTGACCTAAACACTTCGCTTGAGAATTTACATGCGGCCATACAGGCGCAAAAAGAAGAAGGGGAAAAATCGCAGGAATACGTTGCTACAATGGAAAATGGGTATACAAAGCTCCAGATGGAAAATGAACGGTTTTTAGAAATCATAGAATCCATTGTTTCAACAGCTAAAAATGCAGAAAAAACTCTTTCCACAATGATTGACAATATGAATATCCTTCAGCAAGGCAGTAGTGAAATAGAGCAGTTTGTTGCTGTAATTGATGATATTTCGGATAAAATTAATCTTCTATCGCTCAATGCCTCAATAGAAGCAGCACGAGCTGGTGAAGCTGGAAGAGGGTTTGCAGTTGTGGCAGATGAAATTGGTAAGTTAGCCTCAGCAACGGCTGAGCAATCACGAATGATAAGTCAGCGTGTGATAAGCATTGCAAAAGACATTAATAGCAGTGTGATGCTGTCACAGGAGTCAAATGTCGCATTATCACACATATTTTCATTAATTGCTACTGTTAAGGATGGCATAGCATCATTCAAGCAGGTTGTTACAAATCAGAGTAATGAGTTGGATAAAGTCAAATTGCAGGTTTTACATATTGATGGATTATCGAGTAATATATTAGAACTATCGCATAAACTTAATGTGGTTATGGAAAAAACTCTTGATGCAGTAAACACTATCTCGGCACTGGCAGATGAAATAGCAACCACCAACAACAAAATAAAAGAATATTCCCAATCAATAAGTGAAAAATCTGAAAGGCTGTCCTTGCTTGTGAAAGGATAAGTAACCACCATGCTCATACTACATTTTTTAATGTGAAAAAAAATAATATTTTTTCATTAAATATTGTTGACATACCCTGTACAACAGCTATTATTACGCAAATTTAAAATGCAGGGTTTTTATTACCTGTAACGCTTTTGTGCGTGCAGGTGGTACACCATGATTGATTCTGAGGTATTGGTACTAAATGCAGGGTTTGTTCCCATCCGCATAACAACGGTGAAAGAGGCAATATGCCTGTTGCTCTCGGATAAGGCTGTGCCCGTCGTTGAGGAAGATACTTTTATCCGCTCTCCATCAATAGCCATCAAAGTCCCTTCTGTCATAGCAATTCTCAATTACCATCACCTGCCACGGCGCAAGGTAGTGTTCTCAAAGCTTAACGTCATATACCGCGATGATATGCAATGTCAGTACTGTGGCAAGCGCTTCCAGATGAAACACCTCACTGTTGACCACGTTATCCCACGAAGCAGGTGGGAAGCAGTAACTGGTAAATCATTGAAAGAAGGTTTTTCAAGCTGGCATAATCTGGTGTGTGCGTGTAAATGGTGCAATAACCAGAAAGGAAATAAATTGGTACAGGAGATAGGCTGGAGCCTGCTTCGTGTGCCATTTGAGCCTGAATATATTCCCTATATTATTGTCACTGCTGAAAAAGCAAAAAAGAAGGGGTGGCTCCCCTTCTGTGGATTCAATGTCAAGATTGTTGAGATGATCCCTTAATGTGTTTTGGTGTAATTAAGTAGCCCACCAGCAATTAAAATTTTACGCTGCCGTTCTGTAGCAAAAAGCGTGCATTCTATGGTTTTATTGTTGATGCTAAGAGTTATAGTGTTACCGCTTTCAACC
>FMSI01032034.1_pt1 | contig 11468 bp, 10 predicted proteins | sample 1504471 | NCBI WGS metagenome assembly FMSI01 (sample SAMEA4475357, study PRJEB15587) | soil metagenome | biome: Soil; feature: Field | place: India | collected 2015-03-11 | depth 0 m
CTCAGTTCTAGCGGCACATATCGTAACTGAACCAACCGCTTCCGCGCAAAGGATTCCAGTATATCCTCTAACATGAAATATGCCATCAATACCATGTATACATGTATTAGGGGACCTCAGTCACACATACTCTACAAGTTCTAAAAAAACTTGGTAACGGATTATAAAGTCGTTGCGGTTGAGCATAACGTTCAAGCTGTGAGCCACTATAGTAGTAGTCAACGGGTTTGGGAACGAAAACTATGGGTGAACTCTTTGGCCTCCTGTTTCTACTGGGGTTTGGGGGCTGGGGTGTCGCTAGCTCTGTGCGGATTGTCAGTCAGGGTAATATGGCCTTGGTGGAGCGGTTAGGCAGCTATAGCCGTCGCTTGGAACCGGGGTTAAATTTTACAGTGCCGATCCTTGATCGCGTGGTCTTTAAGGAAACGATTCGGGAAAAGGTTCTGGATATTCCGCCGCAGCAGTGTATCACTCGGGACAATGTGACGATTACCGTGGATGCCGTCGTCTATTGGCGGATTATTGATATGGAGCGCGCCTACTACAAGGTGGAAAACCTGAAGATGGCGATGGTGAATCTGGTGCAAACGCAGATTCGGGCAGAAATGGGGAAGCTAGAGCTGGATGAAACCTTTACCGCTCGTACTCAGGTGAATGAGAATCTCCTGCGGGACCTCGATATTGCCACAGATCCGTGGGGCGTGAAAGTGACCCGTGTGGAACTGCGGGATATTGCCCCCTCGAAAGCGGTTCAAGACTCGATGGAACTGCAAATGTCTGCGGAGCGCAAAAAACGCGCTGCGATTCTCACCTCTGAAGGGGAACGGGAAGCAGCGATCAACTCTGCCCGAGGTAAAGCGGAAGCCCAAGTGTTAGCCGCCGAGGCGCAACAAAAAGCCGCGATTCTGGCAGCAGAAGCGGAACAAAAAGTGGTGGTGTTGCGTGCCCAAGCTGAGCGCCAAGATCAGATTTTGCGTGCCCAAGGAACCGCAGAAGCGATGAAGATTATTGCGGCAGCACTGCGCGAAGATCCCAATGCGAAGGAAGCGCTCCAGTTTCTCCTTGCCCAGGGCTATTTGGATATGGGACGCACCATTGGCCGCAGTGATAGCAGTAAAGTACTATTCATGGATCCCAGCACTATCCCAGCAACGATTGAGGGTGTGAAGTCCCTCATCGAGCAGTCTCCCCGTGAGGTATAGTCCATGACACAATTTCAGGCACAAGTTTTTGTTACACTGCGACCATCGGTGTTAGATCCCGCAGGCGTCGCGGTACAGGCGGGGATTCATCATCTGGGCTATACAAATGTGCAATCGGTGCGCATTGGCAAACTGGTGGAACTGACTTTAGAGGCCAGCGATCGCGCCACGGCCGAGGCACAACTCACCCACATTGCCGATCAACTGTTGGCCAATCCCGTGATTGAAACCTTTCGCATTGAATTGCAGGAGCTGGCAACTGCCGCAGGATAGGCCCGATGTTCAACTGGTGGGATAATCTATTAGCCAGTATCGAGGCGGGCATCAAGGCCGGGATTGAAGCGGGATTACAGTCCTTGACGGAGACGCTTGCCCCCTTGCTTCAGGTGCCGGAACCCGCAGCTCCCTTCCAGCGCATTGCCCTTTTTCGGGCGGGTGTAGATCAACCGATCGCGGGTTCGGGCATTAGGGTCGAAGGTGCCGCTTGGTGTCTGGAGTCCCACTGGCCGCAGACGATTCCCCTCTTTGAACTCCCGGAAGCTCGCCTGTGGTTGGAAGTGCCCTCTGCCCAAGGGGGAGAGCAACTGCTCCTGTGCCGTGCCTTAGTCAAAACGGGGGCATTGCCTGAGGGGGGACAACTCTTCCTCAGCCGCAGTCAACCCTTTGGTTGGACATTTTCCCGCACCGTTTCCCTCGTGGGCGATCGCGACTGGCACCTGTGCGAAGTGCCCTTTCACTTCAAACCAGAACCCCAAACCCCCGGCTGGATTAAAATTGGGGTGGAATTCATGGGACGCGGTGTGGTCTGGCTACGGGATATTGAGCTACTCCATGCCCCTGCCAAATTAAAGCCGATGACTGACGTGATGGATGGATTGCTGTGAGTCATGCCCTAAACGTGGGGATTGTTGTTTTTCCCGGATCCAATTGCGATCGCGATGTGGCCTACGTCACGAGTGAACTTCTCCAGTGGCCGACGCAACTGCTATGGCACGAAGAGACTAATCTGAGCGACTATGATTTGATTGTGCTGCCGGGGGGCTTTAGTTTTGGTGATTATTTGCGCTGTGGGGCGATCGCCCGCTTCTCACCAATTATGGCTGCTGTCAAAGACCATGCCGCCGCTGGCAAATGGGTGCTAGGCATTTGTAATGGGTTTCAAATCCTGACCGAGGCAAAACTGCTCCCCGGTGCCCTAGTGCGCAATCGGGACTTGCATTTTATTTGCGATCGCGTGCATTTGCGCTTAGAAGCCAAGGAGCGTCCGTGGCTACAGGCCTATGGCGATAAAACGGTGATTCGCTTGCCCATTGCCCACGGTGAAGGCTGCTACTATGCCGATCCTGCCACCCTCGCTGAACTGGAAACCAACCGCCAAGTCCTCTTTCGCTATGCCGATGCCCAAGGGAATGTCACCCCCGAAAGTAATCCCAATGGGTCGCTCAACAATATCGCCGGTATTTGCAATGCTGCCGGCAATGTCTTGGGAATGATGCCCCACCCTGAGCGCGCCGCGGACCCTGTCTTGAGCCACTCCCCCAGTGACCACACCTTAGACGGCTTGCAGTTATTTAAGTCCCTGTTGGATGCTGCCGTTGGCTAGTGATTGTTGCCTGAACAAGTAGGCGGGCATGCAGCTTTATCAACTCACGGCAACAGTGAATCTCTACGATGCACCGACAGGCAATCGCCTCGCCACCCAAGGCGCAGCAGGGCGGTTTCTTTGGGCACCTCCTTTGGGTACTGAACGGACCTACGTAGAACTCGCAGAGGATGAATACTGGGGCTGGTTAGATCCAAGGGATTACCGCCATCTCACACCCGCAACTCAGCCCTATCAGCCCATTGCCCGCGATCGCCCCTACATCGAGGCTGTCCTTGAAGAGGTTATTGCCTTTTGCTACGCGGCACAGCAGGTTCCCCATGAATATCTCTGGGGCGGAACCGTCGCCCCCAACTACGACTGTTCTGGCTTGATACAGGCCAGTTTTGCCAGTCAAGGCATTTGGCTGCCCCGTGATGCCTATCAGCAGGAGGCCTTTGCGACGCCCCTAGGGAGCAACTCCATTGTGGAAACCTTACCCCAACTGCAGCGGGGTGATCTGGTCTTTTTCGGTACCCGTGAAAAGGCGACCCATGTGGGCCTCTATCTGGGGCAGGGACAGTATATTCATAGCTCTGGCAAAGAGTATGGCCGCAATGGCATTGGCATTGATACCCTCTACCCCAGTGAGGATCCCGTAAGCATCGCCTATCAGCAGCAGTTTCGCGGTGGTGGCCGCATTGACTATAGCTATCTGCCTCTTGGCTAGCGACCCATCCCCAGTTTTTGGGCTTTTTGATAGACTTTGCCTTCCGTGAGGAGGGAAGGGGCAATGACGATCTCCACCTGCTGCATTTCCCGCAGATCCTTGGCGCCAAGGGTGCCCATGCTGGTTTGCAATGCCCCAAGGAAGTTGTGGGTACCATCGTCCAACTGGGCGGGTCCCCGCAGAATTTGCTCAAGGGTACCAGTGGTGCCCACATGAATGCGGGTCCCCCGAGGCAGCACCGGACTGGGCGTGGCCATACCCCAGTGATAACCGCGACCGGGGGCTTCTTTGGCGCGGGCAAAGGGGGATCCCATCATCACCGCATCTGCACCGCAGGCAATACACTTGCAGACATCGCCACCCGTGACAAGCCCCCCATCGGCAATCACAGGCACATAGCGTTGGGTCTCTTCAAAATAGGCATCCCGTGCCGCTGCACAGTCGGCGATCGCCGTGACTTGAGGCACCCCCACCCCAAGCACCCCACGGGAGGTACAGGCTGCCCCCGGACCAATCCCCACCAGAATTGCTGCCGCACCACAGTGCATGAGACTGAGAGCCACCTCATAGGTGACGCAGTTCCCCAAAATGACGGGCATTGGCATCCGTTCACAGAAAGCAGCAAGGTCTAGGGAGGCTGTTCCCTCAGGGGCAAGGTGAGCCGGTGACACCACCGTGGCTTGGACAAAGAGCAAATCGGCCCCCGCCGCTGCCACAACATCGCCAAAACGACTAGCCCCCGCTGGGGTTAAACTGACGGCAGCAATCCCCCCTTGGGATTTGATTTCTTGAATGCGTTTTTCAATCAGGTGGGGTTGAATGGGCTGGGCATACAATTGCTGCATCAGGGGCACAAATTCATCGACACTGACGCTGGCAATGCGTTCGAGAATCGGTGCTGGATCTTCGTAGCGGGTTTGAATCCCCTCAAGGTTGAGGACACCCAGTGCCCCCATTTGGCTGAGTTTGACGGCCATCGTGACATCCACAACGCCATCCATGGCACTGGCAATAATCGGAATTTCCCGTTCAATGGTACCAATGCGCCAGCGAGTATCCGCCAGTTGGGGATCAAGGGTGCGGTTGCCGGGGACAAGGGCAATTTCATCAATACCGTAGGCGCGACGGGCGGTGCGATGTCCCCCTAGTTGAATCGTCATGGTGTTCCTCGCAGTAGGTGGGCTAAATAATGATCAAGTACGGTGTCTACGTCGTTGTGGCAGTGCAACAAATTTACAAAAATTTACAACACCTCGACAAGCCATGCCTTGGCGCTAGTTGAATGGTGGGTTGGGCGATCGCCGAACCGGGCGAAAGGAGGTCGGGCGCGGCGATGTGGGCGGTGAACCGGGACGCTGCGGCTGCGGTCTTTGGGGACGGGCTGGCCGTGCCTTCTTGACTTTCTTGGACTTCTTGATTTTGCGGGGGGGCAGGATACCGACGGTGGTTGCCTCCTGAACCACTAGACTTGTCCCCTGTCGCTGCACCTGAAAGTCCCAAAAGTACCCTGGTGACTTCATGGGCACGGTGCCGGTTAGTTTCAGTTTGAAAGCTTTGGGTTTCTCGCCCTGCCGACGCGGCAACTGTTGGATTTTAACGACGACAAAGTTCTTTTCTTGGGAGTTGAAGATCACTTCTCCACGTACAGAAAAGTAGCCGTCATTGACGCCGGGATCCGCTGCTGCGGCATTGGCCTGTTGCAGACGCTCTGGTTCCCATACGCCCACAATTTGCAGGTGCAGTTTCACCTCTTCTTTGTCAACGTCGCGGGTGCGGGGATAGACCACCCAGAGGTGGGGTTCATTCAGGTCAAGATATTTTTTAATCAGGTTTATCACCTGCCCCAAGAGGACGGTTTCAATTTCCACGCCATCCTCGGTCATCATCACCCCTCGGTTGAACTCCTCCTCCGAAGCGGGCACATAGCGACCGCGCACAACCCCGATTGCCCGATATTGCATCCGTTCACTGGGGGGTGGGATCGGCTGGGGACGGGAAGGACTCTCTTCTTGCTCAGGAAGCGGTTCTTCAGGAGCAGTATTGACCTTGGGCGGTGAGCTACCCGCTGCCGCAACACCGAGAATTTCTGGGCAAGATTTGGTTTCTAACTCAGGGGAAGGCGTTGGCGGAGTCGCTGGGGTCTTCTTGGCGCGGGTGCGCTTGGCCGGGGGTTCAGCAGTCATGGCAATTCTCGCAAACAGTCTAAATACCAATTGAGCGACTGTTCAGATGAACAGGCCACGGCAATTCTCAATTGGGGTACTCTCAATTATGCGTTGCCACTGTGAGCTAAGCAACACTTTGGTTCCTGCCAAAAGTTGTGAGAACTATGAGCTGGATGCAACGCTCTCCGTTTGGACGATCGCCCCAAAATCGCCGATAATTGCTGCACAATTGCGCAACAGACCAAGGAGCGCTAAGCGATTAGCACGCACGGTTGCATCCTCTGCCATCACCAGTACACTTTCGTCTCCATCGAAGAAGCGACTGACAATCGGGGCAAGGGAGACTAACGCAGCCACAATTTCCCCATAGGCACGCTGCCCCTGCGCCTGTTGCACCCTTGGCAAGATGTCCTTGAGGGCGGCATAGAATTCCTTTTCAATGGGGGCTTCGAGGTGCTTGGCCTTGACAGCGCGGATATTCAGGCAGTCTGTCCCTAGGGTGCCTTGGCGTGCCAGGCGAGCAGCACGGTTCACGGTGGGGTAAATCGTCATCAGTTCACCGGATTGGCGCAGTTTTTGCAGAAATTGGGCGCGATCGCGGGCATCAACCACATCCTTGAGGGCACGAGTCTGCAACTCCGCCTGATCCTCTGGAATGACGGCATTCACCAAGTCATACTCAATGCCGAGTTCTTCTTGCAGTAAGGTTCGCAGCCGTTGGCTAAAAAACTGCCGCAGTTGCTGCTCTAAGTCAGCGGCACTGAGTTTGGCGGCAAATTGGCGACAAAAGGCTTGGGCGTATTCATGCAGGAGAGCGAGGAGATCCAAGTGATGTGCTCCCTGCCAGAGAATGGTGATCACAGCATTGGCGGCCCGCCGTAGGGCAAAGGGATCTGATGAACCCGTGGGACACAGGCCGATGCCAAAGAGGCAGACTAGAGTGTCCAAGCGATCAGCCAATCCCACCACCTGACCCGTGAGACTTTGGGGCGGGCGATCGCCAGCAAAACGAGGCAGATAATGTTCAAAAATCCCCGTGGCCACCGCTGGCGGCTCCCCAGAGACCGTGGCATACACTTGCCCCATGTAGCCCTGAAGTTCAGGAAATTCCCCCACCATCTGCGTCACCAGATCCGCTTTGCACAGGCAGGCTGTGCGTTCAATGGCAGCAACGTCGGCAGCCACACAATTTAAGGCGGTGGCAATTTGGCGAGCCAGTGCGGTCAGCCGCTCCACTTTGTCGGCCATGGATCCCAATTCATCTTGGAAGGTAACCGTGGCTAGTTTGTCACGATAGTGCTCTAGGGGCTGTGCCGTATCCGCCTTGTAGAAGAACTCGGCATCCGCTAGGCGGGCACGAATCACTCGCTCATTCCCAGCACGAATCAAGGGGGTAGCTGCAGGATCGCCATTGCTAATTGTGATGAACACTGGGAGCAGCGCTTGGCGAGTGGCATCGGTATACACGGGAAAATACCGCTGATGGGACACCAATACGGTAGTAATCACCTCAAGGGGCAGGGCAAGAAACCGCGCTTCAAAACTCCCCAAGAGCGCCGTTGGCCATTCCACGAGGTGGGTGACCTCTTCCAAAAGGGGCACCTCTAAATCCACCCATCCCGCCACTTCCGCAGCAAGGGCAGCAATTTGCTCGCGAATCCGTTGCTGGCGGACTTCTGGATCCACCAAAACCCCCGCCGTTTCAAGGGCAGCTTCATAGTCTTGGGCATGCTTGAGGACAATGGCCCCTTGAGAAAGGACGCGATGGCCATAGGTGGTGCGATCGCTGGCAAGGCGCACGGAATGGCTCTCCAAGACCAAGGGCAGTACTTGATCTTCCCACAGCAGCACCAGCCAACGAATGGGACGCGAAAACCGCAAATCCCCATCCCCCCAGCGCATGAAGCGGGCCCCCTCAAGGGCAGTAATCCACTGCTGTGCCAACTCGGTCAATAGTTGGGGGGTCGGTTGGCCGGGACGGACTTGCTTGAGATAGACGACCTCCCCTTTTTCCGTGGGACGGATTTCAATTTCCTCAAGACTACCTTGGCGCGATCGCAGGAAGCCCAATAGGGCCGGGGTGGGTTCCCCCTCGCGAAAGGCCACACTGGCCGCTGGCCCCTTGATCTCAATCGCTTGATCTGGCTGCTGGGGCGGCAACCTCTCAATCAGTACCGCTAAGCGGCGCGGGGTTGCCCAGACTTTGACTTCCCCCACCAATCCCTGTTCCTTGAGGGTTTGGGGAATCAGGGTGTGCCACTGGCGCAGGGCACTACTGACAAAGCGGGCGGGGAGATCCTCGGTTCCCACCTCCAAAAGGAACGTCTGCAGTGATGAGTTGGGCATGGTGACCATGGGCTAGACAACGGAGCTACTGCGGGCGGCTTCGGCCTCGTCAGGATGAATACCAAGGCGGGTCAGGTTAATGCGGCCTTTGCTGTCCACCTCACGGATTTTGACCACAATTTCATCGCCAATTTTTACTTCGTCTTCGACTTTGCCGACGCGATACTCCGCCAATTGGGAAATGTGGATCATCCCCTCTTTGCCGGGGAGAAACTCAACAAAAGCACCGATGGGAATAATCCGCGTCACTTTGCCCAGATAGACATCACCGGCGTTGAGCTTTCGCGTCAGACCCTCAATGGCTGCCCGTGCTTGCTTCGCGTTGGTTTCATTGGGGGCAGTAATGGTAACCAGCCCCTCTTCACTAATGTCCACCTTGACGTTGTATTGCTCGGAGATACCGCGCACGGTTTTGCCCCCTGGACCAATGACAAGGCCAATCATATCGGGGGGAATTTGCAACGTCAGCAGTCGTGGCGCACTCGGCGGCAGTTGTGGACGGGGTTTGTCGAGCACCGTCAGCATTTTCTCAAGGATATGGAGCCGGGCCGAGCGCGCCTGTTCGATCGCCTGCTTGATCACGGCAATGGACAAGCCGGTAATTTTCATATCCATTTGCAGGGCGGTGATGCCGCTATCGGTGCCAGCCACCTTGAAGTCCATGTCGCCAAGGAAGTCTTCAATGCCCTGAATGTCGGTGAGGATCCGCACCTCATCACCCTCCTTGATCAGCCCCATGGCCGCACCACTGACGGGCTTGCGGATCGGTACCCCGGCATCCATCAAGGAGAGGGTGGAACCACAAACGGATGCCATGGACGTAGAACCATCGGAAGAGAGCACCTCCGACACGACGCGAATCACATAGGGAAACTCCTCTTGGGGAGGAATGACCGGTTCAAGGGCACGTTCTGCAAGGGCACCATGGCCAATTTCTCGCCGCCCGGGCGATCGCAGGGGTTTGACTTCACCCACAGAATAGGGGGGAAAGTTGTAGTGGTGCAGATAACGTTTGCTGTCTTCAGGATGCAGATCATCAAGGGCTTGGGCATCGGCAGGAGAACCGAGGGTGGTCACAGACATCACCTGGGTTAAGCCGCGATTAAAGAGGGCACTGCCGTGAACCCGCTCTGGCAGAACCCCCACCTCACACCAAATGGGACGCACTTCATCGAGACGGCGGCCATCCACTCGCACCCCTTCTTCAATAATTTGCTGCCGCATGAGTTTTTTTGTCACGGCCTTAAAGAGGGTGGGTAGGGCTTTGGGGTTTTCCGCCGCCGCCACAGCCACTGGGTGATCCTCGGGCAGAGCCGCAATGTCTTGGGCGATCGCCCCTTGCACCTCATCGAGGGCAGCATCGCGAACATTTTTGTCCTTTTCAAAGCGTTTGAGAATGGCTTTGACCGGTTCAACGGCGCGATCGTAGATGAAGTTTTCCAATGTGGGGTCGATCGCCGGCGGTTCAGCGTGGACAATGTCAATGCCCAATTCCTTGAGGAGATTCCGCTGCGCTTGAATCAGGTCTTGGATCACCTCATAGCCAAAGTCAATGGCTTCAATCATGTCGGCTTCCGGCAGTTCATTGGCACCGGCCTCCACCATCACCACGCCATCGGGAGAGCCGGCCACGACCAGATCTAAGCCACCGCGCTCAATTTCTGTGTAAGTGGGGTTGATAATAAACTCATCCCCCACAAGCCCCACCCGCACCGCTGCCATTGGACCATTAAAGGGAATTTGCGCCAGGAGAACGGCGATCGAGGCTCCCGTTACCGCCAATACATCGGGGGGAACATTTTGATCTAAGGAAACTGTTGTTGCTACTACTTGCAGATCATCCCGCAACCATTGGGGAAAGAGGGGGCGCAGCGGCCGGTCAATCAGACGACCAATAAGGATCGCCTTTTCAGGGGGGCGACCCTCACGCCGTAAAAAACCGCCGGGAATCCGCCCAGCAGCATAAAGGCGTTCTTCGTAATCCACCACAAGGGGTAAAAAATCAATGCCTTCGCGAGCGGCGGCACGATTCGCCGTCACTAGGACAGCCGTTTCTCCCGAACTAATGAGAATGGAACCGGCGGCTTGGGGGGCAAATTTTTGCAACACTACCTTAATATCCCGTCCATCTAGGGGGATAATCTTTTCTAGACCCTTCATTTGCCTTCTATTTTTCCTTCTTCCTATTTCTTTCTCTTTACTAGGATAGCCGCTTCTGCTACTCATCCGCTAAAGTTCAAGGATGAGCCGTGTGCCCCTAAGGACGGAAAGACTAGGGCTAGCCGTCCAGCTTTGGTTTAATAAAATTTGTATCAGTTCTGCCGATCGCCGGCTGCTGGGGCTGTCCTGTAACCCCAAATAGAAACTGGCGGAGTGATGGCTATCTTGACCGAGCACCTGCAGCAGCTCATCGGCGGAGTGAATAGCTTTTTCCATCTGGGTTTGCAAGTTAGTCCACAGATCCACATTGCGGAGATTGCTCAGGATTTCGGCCACCACGTCTTGACGGTGTTGAATTAAGATGGTTCGCGGCTGTAGCTCTGGCGGTAAATCCGCAAAGAAAATGGCTGGGCCATAGCCAATCAGATGAACCATCTCCATCCATTTCGTTTGCGGCAGCAGCAATTGGCGGACAATGTGACAGGCAAGGGCAGTAATAATTAACCCTTGGCTATGGGCGACAAGATACAATTCAGCCCCCGCTTGTAACCCCTTGACAATTTCATAGGCCAACCGCAGGGTGGGGCGCGGCGCGCCGGCTGGAAAGGCACCGTAGAGATACTGGACAAAATCCCCCCAGCCTAATTTTTGTAGGAACGATAGGTTAAGGAGTTTCGTTAAGTCAGCGGTGCTATTGATATCGAGGGGGCGCTGTTGTAGTTGGCTCGGTTGGGCGATCGCAAGAATATCCGCATCGTCGGCAAGGTCTTTGCTCACCAGTTGGCCAAGGAGTTTGGCATACTCATAGCGGCGATCTTTACTAGGGTCTGGAGCTGGCGTCTGGGGCCAAAAACGGTAGAGTTCTGCCTTACCGAGGAAACTTTCCAAGAGATCCGCTTGGAAGCCATGGGTCTGATTGTGAATGCCCCGAATCTCTAAAGGATAAGTCGCTGTGAGTTCGGCCAGGCGGTTCAAATCCCGCCGCTGCTTGGCAGCATCGCTCCCTATCCCATTTATATGGAGTAAACGCCGTCGCACAGGAGCACTGAGAGGTTTCTGCGGCAAAAGAATCGTGCCATCTAGGGTAGAGGTCATAGGGAATTTAGGAATTCTAATGAGAGACTTTGGTGAAACGCAATCAAAGGCGGCTAAGTTGTGATCAGCGTCACAGTCATTCTATCGGGGGATAGGTCATACTAAATAGTGACTCAGTACTATCCGAGTCATCAACAGGGAACACACAACGAGCCGACAGACTGAACGTAAGTTTGTCGGTTTTTTTT
>FMSI01004519.1_pt1 | contig 11459 bp, 11 predicted proteins | sample 1504471 | NCBI WGS metagenome assembly FMSI01 (sample SAMEA4475357, study PRJEB15587) | soil metagenome | biome: Soil; feature: Field | place: India | collected 2015-03-11 | depth 0 m
AAAGCTATTCATGGGGATAAAGCTATTCATTAAGTATCAAGATTACCATTATTTGCTCGGAATGAAAAGAGCGATAGTCCAGATTAAAAACTTTCTAAATCTAACTTTAGTTCTTGACTTTTATATCAATTTATACTACAATGTGAATATACTACAATGTGGTACGTAACATTGTAGCACTACGCTTATCTCGCAGGCTTTTCAGCATGCAGAAATGAGCGTAGTAATGCAATCAAAAAAGGAGGTTATGGTCATGAATTATTCAAGGTTAGGCGTATATGTAGGGGCAGTAACTGGTCTGATCATTTTTGTTGTCGTATGGTTATTACCAGCCGCTGTGATTGGTGGGATATCCGGGTCAAAAATTCAGGGATTCTTTTCGAGTAATTCTCAAGGCATTATAACTGCAATAATCATGGGTTTTGCCGTGATAGTATCTGGAGTTATATTTACTTCTTTTTTGTCTCTTATTGGCTGGTTAGCAGGAAATGCATATGGTGCCCTAATATCTAAACAAGCACAAGTAATGCTCCAATGGTGCCCAGTTGGAAAGCTGAAGGGGAATGGATATGGCAACACGATATCTAAGGCTATAAAAGGTGCACAAGCACAAGTAACACTCCAATGGTGCCCTAAAGTGTAAACATAAATATGAGAAATAAAAGGGTTCAACCTTTCAAACGGCGAGATAGCCTTCACAAGATAATTCAGTATGCTAAATGTAATATTGGCAGGTTTTAGTTAGTGTTGCATAGAGGTTGATTCATGCAACACTAACTTCAATTTGAAAGAGGTAATGCCAAAAGTTTCATCAAAAAGAAATATTAGTGATTGCGAGATAAAAAGGAGGATAATGATGAAAATAGCTGTTGTGAAAAGTTTTGACAAACCAGATGAGATTCGAGAGTTCCCAAATGGACGATTGGAGCTTATCAAGGTAGGTGATGGTGTGGTAGGGCGCGCAACTTTTATGCCGGGATGGAGATGGTCAGAGTCGGTTCAGCCTATCGCTAAGACTAAAAGCTGTCAGGCTCCACATTTTCAATACCATGTATCTGGTATTCTAAAGGTACTCATGGACGACGGAACAGAATACGAATGTAAGCCCGGCGATGTCTCTTTTCTTCCATCAGGACATGATGCATGGGTTATAGGAGACGAGCCAGTCGTTATTGTAGATTTTCAGGGTATGCTCTATTACGGAAAGCCTATCTAAGTCTGCGTACTCACATATTTTTTTTAAATTTTTTAAACATAGTAATGTTGTAATATTGTGAAACTACATTGTTTGATATGAATTATGAATATTGATATTGATAGAGACGGTCAGTTCAAGTTATATCTCCAGATTTACGGCGTCATCAGGCGAATGATTGAAAATGGAGAGTGGCAACCTAACAGTGTGATACCTTCAGAAGAAGAGTTGAGCAAGTTGTTTGGAGTCAGCAAGACGACTATTCGGCATGCACTATCTGTTTTATCTCTGGAAGGATACGTAAGAAGACAGCAGGGTAAAGGAACCTTTGTTAAAAGTCCTCTTCCAGATTCTGGATTGACCATGATAACAAGGATCAGCAACAGTTCGCTCAAGGATGGCAAAAGCAGTGAACGAGAAGTACTTGAGAGTGGCATTTGCCAGCATGATAAGGAAATCCAACAGTGTCTCAATTTTAAAGATCAAATATTTTATATACGATGTAGAAACTCAAAGAATGACTTGCCAATATATATTGAAGAGCTCTATTTTCCGCTTGTCTATTTTCAAGGGATTTCAGAGGAAGTTGTCTCCAGTGTCTGCTTTCTAGACTTCATTAAAAAGCGTTCCTTAAGAAAAATATACAGAATTGCTCAGACTATCCAGATTCTTTTAATGAAAGAAGATATTGCAAAACTATTGAAAACTAATACAGGCGATCCTGTCCTTTTGATAAATAAAATATTCTATGATCATAAAGACAATTCCATTGCATATATAAGGCTTTATGGAACTGATAAGTATATAACACGAACTGACTTTTTTTCTATCCGGTAGTTTAGAGAATTTCTATGATTTCTGACAAATCCTGAAGGAGGCTGTGTTTTACTTGCTGAGATGAAATGATATGAATAGAGAGGTTTATATACTTAAATCGAGTAATTAATAAGACTGATTAACTTGATTGTAAAAGGCTATGAAAATTATTTAAAAATATTCCAGGAGGCTAAAAATTTAGGATTATGGGAACAACAAAAGCACTTTTGACAGAATCATCAGTTACAGCCAGATGGTTTCCTATTGGATTAGGCATCGGGATGATTATGCTGCTTTGCCTGATTTACGGTGGTGCTCAAATCTTGTTTGTTGGGCATGAGTCGCTCGGCACATCAAAAGAAGTTCCTTGGGGGATGTTTATAGTTAATTATGCATGGGCAATATCAAGCATTGGACTTAGCTACATAGCATCGTTTGGCATTGTTTTGGGATACAAGCAATTTGATGTTATTGGTAGGAGGGCTCTTTATCTTGCGCTTATTATAGTGATAGCAGGTGCAATGAGCGTGGCAGCTGATCTAGCTCAGCCATTTAGGTTTTATCACTTACTTCTTACAGGTCACTATTCTGCTCCCATGGGTGTTGTTGGAACGAGTTTGACTCTGTATGTTTTACTCATCGCACTTGAGCTTTTTTTGGTAATAAAACGAGGTCATCATGATATCCTCGTGAAAGTTGTAGCGGTAGCTGCTTTCATAGCTGCTATAATAGTTCATAGCTATCACGGCGCAATCTTTGGGCTTAACTATTCACGGTCTCTATGGTTTGGACCCTATTATCCTATTTATTTTCTTTTATCAGCCCTTTTTACTTCATCTGCACTGATTATCTTTATAACAGTAGCTACCTATAAATTTACAGGCATGCAGATGAGTGAAAGATTAAAAAGCTCATTGAGAACAATTGGAGTGATGCTGTCTTATCTGTTGGTCATCGCGCTTTTCTTCCTCTATTGGAAAATTGTTCCAGGACTCTTTGCTAATAAAAAAGAAGCCATTATGTTGATTACTGGTGACTTTGCATTCAATTTTTGGGTGGGGGAGATTCTCCTTACTTACTTGCTACCACTTGCTATATTGTTTTATGCAAAATTTAAGGATTTAAATAAAATGGCAATTGCAGGACTCATGGTTGTCGTGGGATTATATGTTGGACGCTATGACTTTATTATCGTTGGACAGTTAGTACCATTTCTTGCCTTCGCTCCTTTTGATGCGGCCGCAGGGACCCCTGTTACATCAATGGCAACCTATACACCAACTTTAACCGAGATAACTTACTCAGTAGGTTTGTTAGGGTTTATATGGACGAGCTACATTCTTGGCATTAAATACTTACCTCTGCATGAGGACGAAAATGATGAAAATCATTAATGATGACTATCAAAATATTGTTTTAATAATATGGAGAGTGTAATGTTTATCAAGAAATTACTTAAAAAAATAGATACACTTGCTCGCCGTGAAATTAGCTTTGGGAAAATACTAATAGGAACTGTTCTTATCACAATTTTAACTGTGGCAAGCGTTATTGTCGCAAGAATGATCATAGTTCCTTCCTTTACTGCAGCTAACAATGACTATAGATATCAGTGGCATCGTGTTGCCAACCAGCAGGAATGGAAGGATTTTAAGGTTAAGTATCAAGGAAGCAATTATTGCAATAATTGCCATAATGAGCAATATAAAAAAATAACCGAATCACTTCATTCAAAGATACAGTGTGAAAATTGTCATGGCGCAGCTATTGATCATCCAGACAATCCCCAAAGGCTTGCCATCGACAAAAGTAGAGAACTCTGCCTTAGATGTCATTCTTATTTGGCTTATAGACCTCTTGAATACAAAGAATTAGAGAAAAAAACTATCAGACTGAAAATGATTAAGCCTGACGAACATTTTCCTGACGAGAATATGCAATGTATTTCCTGTCATGACCCTCATAAGGCTGATTTTAAATGAGATTAAGGAGGTAAAACAATGGAGCATACCCGCAGAGATTTCTTAAAGATAGGCCTTATTACCATTGGAGGTCTTGCGATTCCTTTAAGTGCTTTTGAATTTTTGACGCCTAAAGCAACGGCTGATGTTGTTCGTTCAACAAATATTAGATGGGCTTTTCTTGTCGATATATTAAAATGTGTAGGGTGCGGTATGTGTGTAAAAGGCTGTTCCACTGAAAATGATGCACCAAGGCATGCCAATTTAGCCAGAACATGGATTGAGCGATATATTGTTACAAAGGATGGCAAAGTGATAGTTGATTCTCCGCAACAAGCATATGATGGATTTATAAAACATGAGATTAGGGGGAAAGATATTCCTACCGAAAACATTGCCAAAGGCTTTTTTGTTCCTAAACTCTGTAATCAATGCGATTTGCCTATATGTGTAGATGTATGTCCTGTGGGGGCTACTTATAAAACCACCGATGGCATTGTACATATAGATAGAAAATGGTGCATTGGCTGTGCCGCCTGTATCTCGAACTGCCCTTATAGTGTAAGATTTATCCATCCCACCCTACGTGTTGTTGATAAATGTAATTTTTGTTATCACAGAATAACTAAAAACTTAAAGCCTGTTTGCGTTGATGCCTGTGCCTTTGGTGTCCGTAAAATAGGCAACTTAAAAGACCTAAATGACCCTGTTACGCAGACCATTCTGAGTAATCCAGTAGCTGTATTAAAACCAGAGTTTAATTCTAAACCACATGTCTTTTACATTGGCTTGAGCTACGAGGTTAAATGAAAGAAGCTTCTTTTTATATAACCTAAGTCTTGGCGGTAGTGTAGCTTTGTAACACAGATGTCAACAATGCCTTTTTTCGATTATCCTGTTCAATACCGCCACTCAACAGGCATGGTAGATAACCTTGTAAGTATAGGCCTTGGAGTTGAGGATGCTGGTGATCTTATCGACGACCTGAGTCAAGCTTTTGATAAGACTTAAGGTTTTTAGGTAAGTGGATTGAAAAGGGCGACATTCATTTTTTTATTTGCTGATGCGATTTTCTCTCTTAAGCTCTCTCTGCTTCCATATCATGAATATAGCAGGATAGATTAATAATTCAAGGATAGTAGATGTTATTACACCTCCCACCATAGGGGTAGCTATCCTTTTCATAACATCAGCTCCTGTCCCAGTTGCAAATAGAATTGGCACAAGCCCGGCAAGTATGATGGAAGCGGTCATTATCTTGGGTCTAATCCTTTTTACTGCTCCATACATTATCGCCTCTTTTAGCCCATCAGGAGTTTTGAGCTTTCCTTCTTTTTTCCATTTTTCATAAGCAAGGTCAAGATAAAGTAGCATGATGACACCAGTCTCAGCATCAAGCCCTGCAAGAGCAATAATGCCTACCCATACAGCTATGCTCATATTATAATTGAGCAGGTAGAGGAGCCAGAAGGAGCCAACAAGTGAGAATGGGACAGCAAGAAGAACAATCATTGTCTTGACGGCAGACTTAGTATTCAAATAAATCAGGACGAATATAATAAGAATTGTAAGAGGGATGACAAGTTTTAATCTCTCATGGGTTTTAATAAGATATTCATATTCGCCGCTCCACTGAATGCGGTAGCCCTCTGGAATTTTCAGAGTTGCAACCTTCTTTTTTGCGTCCTCTACATAACTGCCTACATCCCTTCCTGAATAATCAATAAATACATAAGATGCAAGAAGACCCTCCTCACTTTTTATCGAGGTGGCACCTTTTACGATATTAATATCAGCAATTTGACCGAGTGGTATATTCGATATCGTCTGAAATTGAGGTCTTAAGGGGATATTCTCCCCTGATGTTTTACCTGTCATATCAGAACCTGCACTCATTACAGGCACTAAAACCCTTTTGAGCTTTTCGATATCATCTCTTAATTCCCTTGAATATCTAACATTTACAGGGTATCTCGCCCTGCCTTCAACGGTAGTAGTCAGGTTCATCCCGCCTATTGCAGATTGAATAATTTCCTGCACTTCATCTATTGTCAACCCGTACCGGCCTGCTTCTTCGCGCTTTATACTAATATCGAGGAAATATCCTGTTGTAAGGCGTTCTGCGTATGCGCTTCTTGTGCCTGGCACTTCCTTAATATGGTGTTCTATTTCTATCCCGATTCTTTCAATTTCTTCGATGTCTGGACCAAGTATTTTGATTCCAACAGGCGTTCTGATACCTGTTGCAAGCATGTCTATGCGGGCTTTGATTGGCATTGTAAAAGAATTGGCAACGCCAGGAATAGTAAGAGCATCGTTCATTTCATCCTTAAGCTTTTCTACAGTCATGCCAGGTCTCCATTCGGATTCTGGTTTCAGGTTTATAACTGTCTCAAACATCTCAAGAGGGGCAGGGTCTGTTGCTGTCTCGGCTCTCCCTGCCTTTCCGAATACCTGTGCAACCTCTGGGATGTCTTTTAATAATTTGTCCTGAAGCTTGAGAAGCCAAGCAACCTCTGTTATGGATGCCCCTGGCACAGTAACAGGCATATAAAAAAGTGTCCCCTCATAAAGTGGCGGCATGAATTCAGAACCAAGTTTCATGAATGGATAGGCAGTTAAAGTAGTGATAATAATGGCTGCAATTATAACCATCTTTTTAAAACGCAATGTAAGCAACGCTATAGGTTCATACATTTTATGGAGAATAATACTGATAGGGTTTTTTTCTTCGGGTTTGATCTTTCCCCTGATTAAAAATGTCATCAAGACAGGGGTAAGGGTTATAGCAAGAAAAGATGCAAAAAGCATCGCAAATGTCTTGGTATAGGCGAGTGGTTTAAAGAGTCTTCCTGCCTGTGCCTGAAGGGCGAATACAGGAAGAAAGGCAATTGTTATCACCAGCAGAGAAAAGAATAGGGAAGGACCAACCTCTTTTGCTGCCTCGATGATTACATCTTTTCTGCTTCCCTGTCTGCCGTGCAATTCCCATTCTTCAAGCTTCTTGTGGGCGTTTTCGACCATGATTATAGAGGCATCCACCATAGCTCCTATAGCAATAGCTATCCCGCTCAAACTCATAATATTGGAGGTTACATTCAGATGATACATCAGTATGAATGACATTATTATCGCCACAGGTAATGTCAATATCACCACAATGGCGCTCGGCAGGTGAAACAGAAAAACTATGCAGACAGCACTAACGGCAATAGCAAGCTTGATGATCTCATCTGTGAGGGTATCTATTGAGCGGCGTATGAGGTCAGTTCTGTCATAAGTTGTGACGATTTTTACACCTTTTGGAAGGGCAGGGGCTACTTCATTATTGATTTTCTCTTTGACCCTGTCTATTACATTCAAAACATTTTCGCCAAATCTCACAACCACAATGCCGCCTACTACTTCACCTTTGCCATCTAATTCAGCGACGCCCCTTCTGATTTCAGGGCCGAGCTGGACAGTCGCAATATCTTTTAAATATATAGGCGTTCCTACATTATTAACGAACACAGGGACATTTTCAAGATCTTTGATATCCTTGATATATCCCCTTCCTCGAATCATATATTCTATGCCTGAAAATTCAACCACCCTACCTTCAACATCACGGTTGCTTTTTCTAACAGCTTCGAGCACCTTTGTGAGAGGAATATTGTATGCCAGGAGACGGTTGGGGTCAATTGTAATCTGATATTGCTTGACAAACCCACCTATGCTCGCTACCTGTGAAACCCCTTGAACACTTTCAATGGCGAGTTTGATATACCAATCCTGAATTGAACGGAGCTCAGAAAGATCATATCTGCCCGACTCATCCACTAATGCATATGAGAATCCCCATCCAAGACTTGTTGCATCCGGACCAAGAACAGGGTTGACATCAGTCGGAAGTTTATTTCTAACAGCCTGAAGGTATTCAAGTATCCTGCTTCTAGCCCAATAAATATCAGTGCCTTCTTCAAATATCACATATATAAAAGAACTTCCCAGAAAGGAAAATCCACGCACTGCCTGAACTTTTGGTGCCGCAAGAAGGCTGGAGGAAATGGGATAAGTAATCTGGTCTTCCACGAGATTGGGGCTTCTACCTGTCCATTCCGTATAGATTATCACCTGTGTATCACTCAAATCTGGAATTGCATCAAGGGGGGTCTTTTGAAGGGATATATATCCCCATATTAAGAAAAAAATAATTAGCATTAAAACAATGAAGCTGTTTCTAGCGCTATATTCAATTATTTTAGATATCATTGGAATTTATCCCAGTGACTCAGTGAGTATGGAGGGGGATGACGCCTTTGAGTTTTGATTCGGAATCAATAAGGAATGTCGCCGATGAGACGACATTCTCTCCCGATTGCAGACCTTTCAGAACCTCAATATTTTCATCATCCTTGAGACCCAGTAAAACCTCTCTCGGCTCAAAATACCCTTCCCCTTTATCAACATATACAATTTTTCTCATCCCTGTATCGATTACAGCACTTTTAGGGATAACCAGTCTCTTACCAAGATCAATCTTTATTTCGACATTGGTAAACATCTTAGGCTTAAGCTGCCCATTTGGGTTAGGCAGTGTGAATCGCACGCGAGCGGTTCGGGTATCTCCAGAGAGTTCGGGATAGACATATTCAATAGTGGATAAAAATTCCCTTTTGGGTAAATAACTAAGGGCGATTCGGGCTTTCATGCCAACCCTGACAAGGGATAATTCATATTCATATATTTCAGAGATTATCCAGACAGACGATAAATCAGCAATATCAAAGAGCTTCTCACCGGGCATGACACGCATTCCTTTTACTGCCATTTTTTGAACAACATACCCACTGACAGGACTGTGAATAGTAATAGTTCTAAGAGGGGTTTTTGTCTGCTCTATTTTCTTTATCTGTTCTTCTGTTATATCCCAGTAACTGAGCCTCTTTTTTGCTGCTGAGATAATTTTCTCGGCATCTATGGAAAGCATTTTTCTTAGCTCATTGTCAGACTTCAATATTTCAGCATCTGCCCTCCATCTCAATGCATCTATAAATTCGTGCTGGGAGGCTATCAGTTCAGGGCTATAAATCTCAGCAAGTGGATCACCCTTATTAACATATTTGCCTGTGTAATCCACATGAAGCTTTTCGATCCACCCCTCAAATTTAGTATTTATTGAAGAGAGCCGTCTTTCGTCATACTCGATGCGCCCTACTGTTCTGATAATCTTTTTTAGAGGTTTTACAGTTACCTGAGTTGTTTTAACACCAATTAAATGTTGTTTCTCTGGGGATATTTCAATCGCAGGAGCTTCGGCTTCATTGCTATTGACCTGAGTGGGAGCTTCAGGCTTCCCATCCGGCTTGCTAGTTATTGTCGCATGTCCTTGATGGTTTGAAGAATATTTCTGCTTTTCACTGGAGGAGATTTTGTTAATAGCCCCTGATAATAAAAAATACACAAGAATTCCAATGCCACAGATTAATAACAAAACAATTAAGGGCAACCCTTTCTTCATGGTCGATCTTCTCTCTCACTATCTTCTATATTACTATAACCTGTAATTTTCAGGGCTGTAAGCTCTTCAAGTTTTGCGATAGCCTTTTCCCTTTCAACAAATTGAGTCCAGTATAAAATCTCAGTATCTATTATGTTCTTGATTTTTGTTAAAACAGATAGGGCATCAGACTTTCCTGCAATATATGCTGCTATTGAGAGTTCAACATCCTGATGCATCTTGGGGATAATGCCGCTTTTATACAAATCAATCAGTCTCTCAGAGGTCTTAAACATCGAATAAGCATCCCTCACAGATGTGAAAATCATAAGCTTTGCTGCGTCAAGTTCATTTCTTGTTTCAGAGAGTAAGGATATGCTCTCATTTACAGACTCTCGCTGCTTTGTTCTATAGAATAAAGGGATGTTAATAGTTGCTGTGATGCTCCACATATCTTGAAATAGAGTGCCTCTAGCAAAATAGCTTCCTGTTAAAGTAAAATCAGGATAATATTCTCTGTGAGCCATTTTTAGTTTTGCCTCAGAACCTTTGACCATACTTTCCAGAGCCTTTATATCAGGTGAGTTTAAAACTGCTATTTTAAATAGTTCGTCAAGGGAATATCTAAAAAGGGTGGCTTCTATTTCTGTTGGTCTTCCTACCGCTGCATTAATATCCCTTCCAGTTGTATAGTTTAGCATCGCCTCAATGGATTGAATCTTTTGCTTGAGCATTTCCTTTTTTTCAAGTAGCATGTATTTTTCTGTCTGAGCCATCAATAAATCCTGAAGAGTTCCTGTCCCTGTTTTATAACGGGACTCGGCAACATCTTCAATTTTTGAAAACAAGTTTGTTCGTTTGTCGAGTAAATCAATAGTTTTATATACCAGAAAAAGCGAATAATAAAGCTCCTTTACTCTTGATATGATTCTAAGCCTCAAAGATTCGTATCGTGCCTGGAGGCTCTCAAAGTCTCTTGCGGCCATTTCGCGCTTTAAAGAGAGCTTCCCATAAAAAGGAATCATCTGAGATACCGAGAACATCCACTGTGAGTCGGGAGACATTTCTTTGCCGAAGGTATAAAGGTTTTTTGTGCCTTCATTCTGATAGCCGAACATGAACATTGGATCGGGGAGGCTTCCAGCCTGAGGAATTCTAAATCGTGAAGCTGCGACCTTAGATTGGGCAGAACGTATTTCAGGATTATTCCTCAGAGCTTCATCGATCAAGTCTTGGAGCTTCAAGTCTGAAGAAAATGCGGATTGAGGGAAGAAAATAGAGGCTGCCAGTATAGAAAACCCGAGGACAAGGCAAAAACGCAAAAAAGTCAAAAAACGGTTAATATGGCTGCTTCGATTTTGCCATTGCCCTCGCATCGAGGCTACCTGATATCGATGTTGAATTTCATACTGCTTGTCCTGCCATCACGGGTTATTTTTACGACGACATTCCATGGTCCAGCCATCGAAAAATTCAGTTTAGCCATGTATTCCGAACCCTTAATCTCAGCATCAGTCATGTAATTCATTGGTGCCATGCCGGGCATCGGCGGCATTGAGTATTCGATTTTTACTTTGGCGTCATTGATATATTTGCCTGATGTATCTTTAATTTCGACTTTTATCTGATTGACGCCGACGATGGGCGGATTTTTATCAATTTTCGCAGTAACCTCATAGTCTCCCGCCTTTTTCTTTACCGTATAATCTTTCGCATAAGCAAAGCTTGCAATCAAAAACAAAGTTAATGTGAAAACTGCTAATTTCTTCAATTTCGATCCTCCTTCAGAATATTCAAAAAACAGACCTTATAATTTATTATCCTACATTGTAGCATACTCAAATTATAAATGCAATGAAATCTAAAATACAAGTATAAAAGTATTTTGCCTATAAAAAGATTAATTATTTAGAACAGATAGGACAGTTATCCTAAAACTGTTTTCAAATACAATCTTATATTTTATGTCTACTAAAATCTGTTTGCTAAGATAGATAACAATTCC
>FMSI01020571.1_pt1 | contig 11459 bp, 10 predicted proteins | sample 1504471 | NCBI WGS metagenome assembly FMSI01 (sample SAMEA4475357, study PRJEB15587) | soil metagenome | biome: Soil; feature: Field | place: India | collected 2015-03-11 | depth 0 m
GGCGGGCGGGTTTGCGCCCGCCGTCCCGCCAATTGCTGAGGCCCGTTTTCCGGTAGGTTGCCAGTTGGTCAGCCGTTCCCGCGCAGGCATGGTTGGCTTCCGCAGCAGGGATTTACGGATAGGGCAGAGCAGCGCCCTGCCCTACCGCCCCATAGTTGCAACGATCAGCGCAACCGCCTATTGCTTATAGGCCGCGTCGATCTCGGCCAAGGTCGCATCCAACGTGCGATTGCCGCTCGCCCAGTCGGTCATCCCCTTCCAGAAAGCGGCATTGACCGCTGCCGGCATCGCATCGGAGGCATCGAAGCGGGCCGCTTGCGCAGCAAGGATGGCTTCGGCGACCTGCCGCTCGATCGAGGTCGGATAGACGGTCAGATCCTGATCCTTGTGCGGGAAGACGCCACCGCCGAGACGAGCCCACGGCGTCGCCGAGGCGCCGGTCGCCACGAACTCCATAAACTTGCGCACTTCCGGCCGGTCGCGGCCCTTGAGCACCACGAACACATCACCACCCACTTCAAGCGCCGGGGTGACGTTCGGGTCAATCGGCGGCATCACAAACAAACCAACCTTGTTATCGAGGTCAGCCCGCACCGACTCTTGGAAGAAGTTGGTGACGAAGCTGCCTTGCAGGTGCAGCCAGCAGTTCGGCGGGTCGGTGAAGAGGAACGTTGCCGCGTCGCCGAAGTTGGTCAAGACGATCGACTGGCGGCCACCGTAGACATTGCCATCGGTGAACCAGACCTCGCCCAAAATCTCGAAGGCGCGCTTGACTTCGGGCGAGCTAAAGGCTACTTCGCCGGCAATCCAGCGATCGTAGACCGCGGTGGTCTGCGTGCGCAGCATGATATTCTCGATCCAGTCGGTGCCCTTCCAACCGGTCGCCGCGCCCGACTCGATCCCTTCGCACCACGGCGTATGGCCGTTGGCCTTCATCTGCTCGGTCAACGCCTTGAGCTCGTCCCACGTCGTGGGAACCTTGTAGCCAGCCGCCTCAAAGGCCGGCTTGTTGTACCAGATAAAGCCCTTGGCATTGACGCGGTGGAAGACGCCATAGGGAGTCCCGCCAAACGTACCCAGCTCCTTCCAGAACGGCGCATAGTTCTTGTCAATTAAGGACAACACTTCCGGCCACAGTGGCACCAGATTGCCCTCGGCGGCCAAGCGGGCCGCACCACCCGGCTGCGGGAAGCCAGCGATATCCGGCGGATCACCTGCCTGCACGCGCACGACAATCTGGGTATCGAAGTCATTGACGCCGGTGTAGACGACATCAATATCGGGATTCGCCGCCTCGAAGACCTTGATCACCTCTTCAAAGGCATCGGCTTCGCCACCGCCAAACGCGCCGAGGATCGTCACTCGCTTTTTCTCACCACCGGTTTGACCAGTCGAGCCGCTAGGTTGGGGCGAACCGCCACCACCGCCGCAGGCGGCCAGCACAAAGCTCACCGCAACCATCAACGAAATAAACAGGGCCAGTCGCGAACGCGGCATCGTTCTCACTCCTTCTGCTGGATGCAAGTCAACTTTGACGATAAGATCACATCGTCTGGCAACGAGGCGTTTTGCTAGCTACGCAATCATCACGTGTCGTTACAAGGCAAGCGGCTCACTAGCAAACGATGCTTGCCCAGAGACGCTCCGTGCTAGCAATGACCGAATCATGCGCGGCCTACCCTCCTCTTCGTTGCCAAGCTACGCCATAGCTATTCTGCCAACCCCACCTCCTTTCCATCAGCGCAAGCGTTGCCGTTCAACGGCAAACAACCAACTAGATCGACTCCCGTTCGATCAACGGGCAGGGAAGATAATGCTGAACAGGCGGCAGACTCTCGCCGGTGGGCAACGTCTGCAACAATTCAACCGCGCGGCGGCCCATCTCGTAATGGGGCAGCTCAACGGTGGTCAGCGGCGGGTAGAGCTGCGCAGCGATCAATTCGAGGTTATCGAACCCGATCACGGCCACATCGTGCGGGATACGCAAGCCGAGCCGCTTGATGGCATCGTAGGCCCCCATCGCCATCTTGTCGTTAAAACAAAAGATCGCCGTCGGGCGATCGTCGCGCTTAAGCAGAGCGAGAGCGGCGGCAAAGGCATCGTGGGCATTGGAATGGCAACTGCGCACCAAGGCCGGGTCAAACGGCAAGCCATAAGCGGCTAGCGCCTGCCGGTAGCCTTCGAGACGGCCAAACAGGGCCGACATCGGAATGATCTCGTTAATGAACGCGATCCGGCGATGGCCGCGCCGAATCAGCGCCTCAGTCGCGGTATAGCCACCTTGCACCTCATCGGGAATAATGGCCGGCAGCGACCGGTCGGCGACAAAGCAATTGACCAGCACCACCGGCGCCTGCGTCAATTCCGGCGGCGGTATCACTTCGTGATGGTACATTGCCGCATACATCAATCCCTCCACCCGCCGTTCCAACATAAATTGCAGCGCCGTCTGCTCGATATCACGCTGGCCACTGGTATTGACCACCAACAACATCTGCTGCCCTGCCCACGCCGCCTCTTGTGCGCCAAGAATGATGCGCACGGCGTAAGGCGACGTCACCACCTCATCGGAGATTAAGCCCAACGTGTGCGAGTGGCGGGTGCGCAAACTGCGCGCCATAGCGTTAGGCCGCCAGCCAAGGGCATGAATCGCGGCCCAGACCCGATCGCGCGTCTCTTGGCTGATGGCGGCGCTGGTGACGTTATTGACCACAAACGAGACCGTGGTCTGCGACACGCCAGCCAGCCGGGCGACGTCGTACATTGACGGCGGGCGGTTACGTTTTGAGCGAGATTGGTCGTCCATTGACCGTATCGATTGACTTTGGTAAAACGAATTACTAATTCAATTTATAAGTTAACACGGATTTAATCACCTGTCAAGAGGGTGCAGCAGCTTACCGGTATAATATCAGACTTGTCAATAGTTGCGAGGGGTTATGAGGGAGAGGGGAACGGCAACCGGTGGGGTATCGTAGGGGCACAGCGGCGCTGTGCCCCTACACTCCGCCGGCCCGGATCAAACCGGCCAAATTATTGCGCCCCTGATCGGCCAACAAGGTCGCTTGGGCAATAAACAACTGCGCGGTGGTCACCGCATCGTTGAGCGCGTTGTGCTGGGCATAGATCGGCAACCCCAGCGCGTTCACCAACCCGCGCAACTCGATGGCCGGCGCCGGCATATCGCGTGACTGCTCACCGAGCCATTGGGCATTGAGGTGCAAGGTCATCGCCAAACGGGCTGTATCGAGGATAGGCCGGCGCAAGCGCCCGCCAAACGGTTTGAGCGCCGCGTTGATGAAACGCACATCGATTTCGGCCACATGTACCACCAGCACTCTTCCGGCAATCCGCTGCAACAGCCCGGCAAGCACCACTTCCGGCGGCGGCGCATCGCGCAACTCTTCCGGGGTGAGGTGATGGACGCGAATGCTCTCAACGCTCGGCTCACGGCCGGGTGGTGGGCGAATAAGTGAAGACCACGTCTGCTTCAGCAAGACGCGCCCATTCTCAACATTGACGGCGCCAATTGCGATCAGCGCATCGTGGCGTGGATCGAGGCCAGTGGTTTCGACATCGATCACCGTGTACGGCACTTCCCGCCACGGCAAGCGCCGGTCAGGCTCAGGGAAGGCTTCGTAGGCCCGCACAAAATCGGCGGGAGGCGTGCGCTGAAAAAGGCGTGACCAAAACGAAAGCATAGTCTCTCCCGTGCCAGCGTCACGCCAACCGATCGGTCTGGAACATGAGCGCCACCCCGCGCTGCACCGAGGCAATCGCCTGCAATGACTCTTTGATCGCGCGCCGTTCGCGCGGGCCAAGCTGGTGGAAATTGACGAGATTGTCAGGCGGCAGCCCCAGCGCAATTTGCTGTTGCTGATGTTGCAAGCGCAGGGTCGAGAGCAGCTCAAACGCGCTAATCAGATTATCAGCGTCTTCGCGGCTCAACACCCCGGCAGCCATCGCCGCGCGCAAGCGCGCGATGGTATTGGTCTCGTTACTGCGGGCTTCCAGCCCAAACAGACGGGCAATATCGACCACCATCGCCGTGCCGCGCAGCTTCAGATCGAGCAGATCGCGCTGTTCGCCGCGCCGTTCGAGCGCGACTTGGCGGAAGAAGGTCAGCGGCGCGAGTTGGCGGAGAGCGGCGCGGGCAAGGCGGGCCATAAAGATGCGATGCTCGGCGGCATGCTGGGTAATCGTGCGAAAGATCGGCTCAGCCGGCAAAGCGCCGTAGACTTGGCGGTAATCGAAAAAGATCGCCGTGCGCAGCAACGACTCCTCATCGGGCACTTCGATCCAGCGCCGGAAGTAACGTTGCCAGACCGACAGCGGCTGGCGCCATTCGGGATTGGAGGCCATCACATTACCGGGGCAACGGGGGAAACCGCATTCAACCAGCCAACCAACCACCAATTCGGCCAACTGTTCAAAATAGCGCACTGCTTCCGGCGAGGCTTCATCATCATACACCAGCGCATTGTCTTGATCGGTGCGCAGGGTCTGTTCATAGCGCCCTTCCGAACCGAGCACCAACCATGCGTAAGGCACGGGGGGCGGCCCCAATTCGGCTTCGGCATCGTGCAGCAACCGTTGCAACAAGGCATCGTGGGCCACCGCCACCACACGACCAATATCGCTAACGCGCGCCCCGGCAGCCATCAGGGTATTGACCGCATCGGCCACTTGATCGGTATAGCGGCGCAGATCGGCCAGTGACGTCGCCCGCTGCAACAGGCGCGGCAAAAAGAGCGGGCTATTGCTTTGGCGGCGCAAAATATCGGTATGGGTAACCAAGCCGATCACGCGATCGTGATCAACCAACGGCAAATGGTGAATGCCGCGTTCGAGCATCAGCAACAACCCCTCGAAGGCCAGCGCATCAGCCGAAATAGACGTCGCCGGCGCGCTCATCACCTGCCTCACCAGCGTCGTATCGGGCAAACCTTCGGCGAGCACCCGATTACGCAGATCGCGGTCGGTAATAATGCCGGGCGGGTGCTGATCAACAATCAGCGACGAAATCCGCTCGGCGCGCATCAAGCGCGCGGCATCCCCCACCGTGGCATCGGCGCTGATAAACACCGGCGGACGGGCGATCAAATCGCGCAGGCGGGTTTGGAACAGGGCCGGGTTCGAATCGGCTTGGCGGGACTGGATCGCATACCCCAGCCGTTCGATCACCGAAGCGGCAAAAAACGCGGCGAACTGCGGCTGTTCGGCGCGCAGCCGATGAAAAATCGCCGCCGGCAACAAATAGAGCAGGGTATCAGTATGGGCGCGCACCGTCACCAGCGGCGGCTGGCCGCGGATGAGGGATGGATGGCCGAAAGCTTCGCCGGGGCCAAGGGTATCGACCACCTGATCACCACTACGGAGCAGGTCGACCAAACCCTTGCAGACAATGTACAGAAACTGAGCTGGCTCGCCGCCACGGGTGAGGATCGTCTGGCCAGCGCGGACAAACTCAATCTGCAACTCACTGGCAATTTGGTGAACAACATGATCGGGCAGGCGATCGAAGGGGGGGTAAGAGCGCAAAAAGCGGGCGATCTCGTCCATACCGGCATTGCTCATTGATACAATGCGAGGCATCTCCGGAGCGGAGATGCCTCGCCAGCGACGACGGAACTACACAGGAGGCTACCGGCGTTCAATCAAGAGACGAATAGCGGTGCGTTCCTCGTCATCGATTGCGACATCGATAAACGACGGAATGCAAACGATATCGATCCCCTCCTCGCTCAGATAGGTGCGGGCAATAGCGACGGCCTTAATTGCCTGATTGGTCGCGCCAGCGCCAATCGACTGCACTTCAGCCGAACCATTCTCGCGCATAACACCGGCAATCGCGCCGGCAACGGCACTCGGCCGCGAGCGGGTCGAGACCTTAAGGACCTCGGCACTGCGCTGCTGACGAGCGGGGGCGGCGTTGCCATCGCCGATAGCCCGCTCTAGCGGCTGGGCGTTGCTCATAGCTTCCTCCTGTTGGTGACGGGTAGATAGACGGCTCGCATCATCGGGCGGAGTTGCCAGGCTCATACCGGCGCAGCCTCCTCGTGTAAAAGAACCCTGATAGCCGACAACCGATGCGTATGGCAATTGTACCACACAGCATCGTGGTTCGCCTACCAAATGGCGAGCAATTTTGCGCCATTTGGCCTATGGACTACCGCGCATAATCCACTACGCGGGTTTCGCGAATAATCGTGACTTTGATCTGGCCCGGATACTGTAAACTCTCTTCAATCTTCTTAGCCACATTTCGCGCCAAATGGACACTAGCCAGATCATCGATCTGATCAGGTTGGACCATCACGCGCACCTCACGGCCGGCCTGCACAGCAAACGCGCGTTGCACGCCGGGGAACGAGGTAGCAACCGTCTCTAGCGCTTCGAGGCGCTTAATATACAGATCAAGCGTCTCACGCCGGGCGCCGGGGCGCGCGCCCGAAATGGCATCAGCCGCGATCACCAAAAAGGCTTCGACGGTTTGCGGTTCTTCATCGTAGTGATGCGCGGCAATTGCGTGGACAATCGCCGGCGAACGGCCCAACCGGCGAGCAATTTCAGCACCGATCAGCGCGTGGGGGCCTTGCACCTCGTGATCGACCGCCTTGCCAATATCGTGCAAGAGCGCAGCCGTTTTGGCAATATTCACATTAGCCCCTAATTCAGCCGCCATATGCGCGGCCAACAGCGCGCATTCCAATGAATGCTGCAAGACATTTTGGCCATAACTGGTGCGATACTTCAACCGACCCAGTAGCTTGATCAGATCGGGGTGCAATCCTTGCACGTTCGCTTCGTAGGCGACGCGCTCACCCTCTTCGCGCATAATCTGCTCGATCTCAAGCTGCGTTTTGTGAACCACCTCCTCGATCCGTGACGGATGGATACGCCCATCCTTCAATAACTTCAGCAACGCCACCCGCGCCACTTCGCGGCGCACCGGATCGTGGCATGAGAGCGTTACCGCTTCAGGGGTATCATCAACAATAATATCAACCCCAGTGATCTGCTCGAAAGCACGGATATTCCGCCCTTCGCGGCCAATAATGCGCCCTTTCAGCTCTTCGCTGGGCAGATTCACCGTTGAGACGGTCATTTCCGCAACGTAATCGCTCGCGCAGCGTTGAATCGCCAAGCCGATAATCTTGCGAGCAATCTTATCGGCCTCTTCTTTCGTTTGCTGTTCGAGTTCGCGGATGCGGCGAGCGGCGTCTTCGCGCGTTTCGCGTTCAACCTCGGCCAAAATAATCGACCGCGCTTCATCGCGCGACAACTGCGAAATGCGCTCGAGCTCCTGTGCCTGCTGGCGCTTGAGCCGTTCCGCTTCTTGCGCCAGTTGCTCGATTTGGCGCTCGCGTTGCTGGATCAATCGCTCGCGTCGCTCGATTCCTTCGAGTTTGCGATCGATATTTTCCTCTTTCCGTTGCAGCCGCTCTTCTTGCTTTTGCAGACTTTGGCGCGACTCGCGCAACTCGGCCTCGGCCTCGTTGCGCAACCGCAACGCCTCATCTTTAGCTTGCAAGAGAATTTCTTTTTGCTGGGAACGCGCTTCTTCGATCAAGAGCCGCGCCTCAGCAGCTTTGCGTTGCACTAGTGAGCTGACCCCATTGTTCGCCCACCAAATGCCTATGCCGGCGCCGCCGGCCAACCCTGCAAGCAGGGCGACGACGGCCCAGAGTAGCTCTGTCACAGTAGCCTCCTATGCAGTTGTTAATGTGCATGGCGCCGAGAAGATGTCCTCGCCGGCGATATGCGAACAGAATATTGTAACTATGGATCATCAATCCATTAGATAATCCTCATCATACTGATCGATACCCCTGCTGTCAAGACTTTTGCCGCGAGTCAGCGAGTTGAAGAGCGGTATTGCATCTGCTATAATCGGCGAAGGTGCCAGAGCGCGTACCCTTGTTGTTGCGCGCTCGCTGCAAGTTAGACGCCATCCTGAGGAGGATGAAACCGCATGCTTCGTTCATTCTGGCGAGCCACGTTGCTCTTGCTTATTCTTGGCCTGAGTTTGCTTGCACTGGCGACCTGCGCTACCCAACCAACCTTGGGGACGCCGTTGTTCGTGCAGCAATTGACTACGCAACCGGGCAATTATGCCGGACGTGAGGTGACGGTTGACGGGGCATACGTATGGCGACCGGGCGATCCTTCGCTGTCGGTGCTGGCTGTCGGCGTCAGCACGCTTGACAACGGGCTTGATGCGCAGCCGATCGGTGAAGCGATTTGGCTGGAAGGCTTCCCGGTGGAAGTGACCGAGCATCTGCACCGGCCGGGTGACGCGGTGTACGGCTTTGTCCGCGTGCGCGGTCGTTTCGAGGCAAATGGTAACTATGGCCCCGGCGGCGCGTACCGCTTCTTGTTGACCGTCAGCAGCGCCGAGCCGATCGAGCGCATCCGCCGCGTCGAACAGCGCCTCGCCGATCGCCCGCTTGGCCCTGATAAGGTGTCATTCTTTGAATTGTTGCGCAATCCGCAGCAATATCAGGGGCAGCGGGTCACGACGCAAGCGTACTATTTCTGGAATTCGATCATTTATGTGCTGGCCGAGGGGATCTCAACCGAAGAGGACGGATCAAGCCCGCAGCCGGTCGGCGGCGCGATCTGGGTCGAGCAGTTCCCGCCTGATCAGTCGGCGCTGCTGACGGTTGGGCCAAATAACAGCTTCGTGTGGGGGCTGGTGGAAGTGACCGGCACCTTCCAAACCGGCGGCGGTTTTGGGAAAGATGGCGCCTATCAGAGTATCTTTTTCGTCGAATCGGCCCGGCCAGTGCAACCATAAGAACAGTAATCACACAGCGAGGCAAGGGGGGTGTATTACTTCATCGAGCCGATGCGCGAAGATGACATCCCGGCTGTGCAAGTGATCGAACGGCAAAGCCAGATGACGCCATGGTCGGCGCAGATGTACCGGCGCGAGATTCAAAACCGGCAAGCTTGCCGCTATGTGGTCGCCCGCGCCGATACGCATCCGCCCAACGGCGCACCGCCGCAACCTGATTATCCGCTGTTGCTGCGCATGTTGCAACGGCTTGGTCTGATTGCGCCATCGCCAGGCCAACGCGCCCTGATTGTAGGTTATGGCGGCATCTGGCTGAATGAGACGAGCGGCCACATTACCACTATCGCCGTCGCCCCGCCGCACCGCCGGCGCGGCGTCGGCGAGCTGATCCTCAATGCGCTCATTGATGGAGCATACGAACTGAATGCGCAATACCTCTCGCTCGAGGTGCGGGTGAGCAATCTGACCGCCCAGCGCCTTTACCTGAAGTATGGCTTCCGCCCGGTCGGCCAGCGCGCCCATTACTATATCGATAATCAGGAAGACGCGCTGGTGATGTGGACGGATCCGATCACCACCACCAGCTACAAAGAACGGTTGCGCGAGTTGCGCCGCCAGTTATACGAACGCCTGCGCCAGCAGGCTGATCAGGTCGTGGCCGATAACCCCAGCAGCGGCCCCAGCGTCGGGTAGAGCGGGCTTTGGCGCAGGTCGGCGGCGCGGTAGCGACCGCGATAGACGGCATCGGCCAGTTCGCGATGGAGCTGAGCCAGCCGCTCGCGGCCCTGCACCCGATCGCGAAGCGCAGCATGGCGCAAGAGCAACGCCGCTTCATTGCGCGGCGAGAGTTTACCGGCAAAGAGGCGATGCGGCGCGCGTGGCGCCAACCCCATCTCATCGCAACGGGCTAAGATTTCGTGGTCGCGATCTTGCCGGTAGACCGGATTGACCGTTGCTTGATCGCGGTAGATGTCGCGATAGTAGCGTGGCGGATACGAACCAAGCTGGCTGAGCAGGATGTTGATCCGGTGGCGGTGGCGTTCGTTCGGAATGTACAGGTAATCCCAGATGACGAAATCAACCCCGGCTTCGACGCAGGCATGCAATACCCGGCGGAGATTGAGGTTGCTGTCGGTGATGTAGGGCATGATCGGCAAGATCGCCACCCCGACCGGAATACCAGCCCGCTTCAATTCAGCCGCCATCTCAAGGCGTAGTTGCGGCGACGGCGCGCGCCCCTCAAGCCGCACGGCGAGGTGCTGATCAAGGGTCAGTAAGGTTGTTACCACGATAGCCAAGCTCTGCTCGTTGATCTTTTGCAGCAAGGCGCGATCTTCCAACACCAGCGGGCTTTTGGTCATTACCAGACACGGCTGATTATGTTCGGCAAAGAGCTGCAACACCTGCCGGGTAATGCGGTAGGTCTGCTCGGCAGGCTGGTATGGGTCACTGAGCGCGCTGATCGCGATCAGGTCGCCGCGATCAATAGCCGGCAATGCCGCAGCGAGGCGCTGGGGCAAATCAACCGGAATCGCGATCGTCTCGTTGAGCAGTCGTTCGCTATAGACCCAGCTATCGCAATAGGGGCACCCCAACTCGCAGCCGGTATAGATGCTCATCGTGTAGGCCGAGAGGAAGTACTCGTTGATGAGCGGGCGGCGCGCGCTGAGCGGCGGCAGGTTGGGAGCAAGTTCGCGTTGATAGTATGCCATAGGCAGCGCTTACCCATTGGTGCGATTGCGGCGCGCGGCGGCCAGCGCAGCGAGCAGTTCGGTGTGAATGAGACCGTTGGTTGCGACGAGCCGGTCACCGGCGAGGGGACGCCAGACGCCGCCTTGCCAGTCGGTGATGGTAGCGCCGGCTTCGAGCGCGATCAAACCGCCGGCGGCGACATCCCAAGGCTTGAGACCGAGTTCCCAGTGGCCATCGGTGCGGCCAGCAGCGACAGCGCAGAGATCGAGCGCCGCTGAACCGGGCCGGCGAATGTCTTGCACCAGCATCGCTAGATAGGTCATTTCGGCCAGATTGTTATCGGGCTGTTCAAAGCGATCGTAAGGCAAGCCACTGCTGAGCAGGCTGCGGGCCAGCACCGGCGTTTGCGAGACGCGCAAGCGGCGGCCATTGAGAAACGCGCCGTGGCCGCGTTCGGCGTAGAAGAGTTCATTCCGCATCGGATCGTAGACGACGCCGAGCAGCAATTCGTTGTAGGCGAGCAGGGCGATCGAGACGGCGAAGATGGGCAGGCCATGCAAGAAATTGAGCGTGCCGTCGAGCGGGTCGATCAGCCACGTGTAGGGCGAAGACATGCTGACGCCGCTGCCCTCTTCGGCGATGATGGCATGGTCGGGGTAGCGAGCACGGATGGCGCCGACGATCAGGGCTTCACTAGCCCGATCGACTTCGGTGACGACATCGGCGTGTTGTTTTGGTTCGTAGCTGATATCACGTTCAGCACCGGCGCGGATGAGCGCGCCGGCGCGATAGGCGAGTTCAATGGCGAAATCGAGCATCATAGATGGCAGACCTGTCAATGGTACGGTCGCGAACACCGTCTTCATTGTAATACCAAAATGCAAAGACGGTTAACGCAAAGGCGCAGAGCGATCAAAGGCGTAGAGGGTGGATGGCACCCCCACCCCCGGCCCCCCCCCCCCCCGGG
>FMSI01030236.1_pt1 | contig 11454 bp, 9 predicted proteins | sample 1504471 | NCBI WGS metagenome assembly FMSI01 (sample SAMEA4475357, study PRJEB15587) | soil metagenome | biome: Soil; feature: Field | place: India | collected 2015-03-11 | depth 0 m
GCATTCTCCAATTCAATGGTTGGCCTGGTACATAACATTGGTCATGCTATTGGTGGTGTATGTGGTGTTCCACATGGAGTGTGCATGAATGTTCTTCTGCCCTATGGTCTTGAATACAACATGCACAAATCTGCCCAACATATTGGTGAGCTTCTCTATCCACTGGCTGGTGAAGAAATATACAACAAGACACCCAAGAAAGAGCGCCCTCTAAAAACTGTTGAATATATCCGAAAGCTCATACAGGACTTGCACGATGCCACTGACGGCAAACATCCGCGATTCCTAAAGGAAATCTATGATCGCAATGGTAACCAGATCGTACAAAAGGAAAAATTACCCGACATCGCACAAACAGCCATGAGCGACCCTGCACAATTTTATAATCCTGAAGACCTGGATTATAATGACTACATTATGGTTTTAGAAGCTGCATGGGAAGGTATTCCACTTGACAGAAAAAAAATAAAAAAAGGATAATGAAAAGAAGCGCCATGCATTGTCATGGCGCTTATTATAAAAAATTGGGTTATGGGTGTATGAAGGTTGAACATATTTATGATGATAAAACAATTAAAAATTTTACACTATATTTTATTTTACGCACAGAAGGAATCAGCTATTTCATCATTGTTCCTCTATTACTCCTTTTTATAACAGTAAATATTAAGTTTTCATACAATCAATTGATATTCTTCGCAATATGTGTTGCATTTGCATTTCCGGTTTCATTTATTACTACACAAATCAACAACATTATAGTAACAAGACCAGTGCAGAAATACTTTAATGCCATTACCAGCAACGAGGAAATCTCTGAGGAATTATATGAATTAGCTTTTAAAAGATTTTTATCGCTTCCGTATTTGCACAGTATTGGCGCTTTTTTCAGATGGGTGGTTGGTTTATCAATGTTCACCGTACCCATAACGCTATCAGAACATTTCTCAACTACACAGGTTATTGTTAGCTGGATGAGTATACTAATATGTGCTCCATCAGGAACTGTGTTGTATTTTCTGCTTACTGAAATATTTATACAGGAAATATATAATAAAGGTCTATTCCCAATAACACCAGAAAACTTTATATTGCGAAATAAAATGAGTATTACTAAAAAATTAATGATTTCAACTACAGTTATTGTTTTTACGCCATTCTTTATAATGATAGCATTTGTAATAACCATAATAGATTACAATGCTATACATATCACCTATTCATGGTGGAAACTGCTTATTTTTGGTACTATAGGATTAGTATTTTCACTATTTCTAGCTAAATTATTAGCTAAGTCGCTAATTATGAAAACAAATATCATAAAAGAATTCTTAAGTGCTGTAGGAGAAGGTCAACTTGCTGCGTATGCTAAAAAAATAGCAGTTGCTGATGAACTGGCAGATATTAATATCTCTGTCTACAATATGAAAGAAAATCTACGAAGAATGGTTGAAATAATACATCTAAGCTCCTTAGACTTAAAAGAAACAAGTAACAACATGAATGAAACATCAATGAAATTTTCAGAAGCATCACGTGATCTTTCTACAATAATCGAAGAAACAAGCTCCGCATACGAAGAAATGTCATCATCCTTTGAAATGATTGTAAATACTATCAAAGCACAGGTGGAACAAGCTAGCACGGTAAATCAGGAAATAGCTGCGATTAATGCATCTGGTTCCAACCTGACACAACAAGTACAGGAACTGACAGGCACTTTTAATGATGCTATCAATGGAGTAGAGAAAAGCAAGGAAACATTACAACGCTCTGTTACAGCAATAACCGATATATCTCAATATCTGGAGACTGTTGAAACAACAGTATCAACAATTAATGATATTGCTGACCAGATAAACCTTCTTGCACTCAATGCAGCCATTGAAGCTGCACGTGCTGGTGAACATGGAAGAGGCTTTGCGGTTGTTGCCGATGAGGTAAATAAACTGGCTGATAAAACATCATCGCTTGTAAAGGGCATTCAGTCTACAATTGAACAATATTCCAGCAAAATCAAAAATGAGATCAGATTCATAAACGAAACAGCAGCATTATTTGAATCGGTTCGAAACAAAATGATTATAACCCAAAATGTGTTAAATACCACTCATCAATTCACCAAAGAACTTTCTTTACAAAATGAAAGCATTCTTAAAAATATTGAAAGGTTGTTACAACTTTCAAATGAAATATATACTACTTCCAATGAACAAAAGATAACAATTGATGAACTAACAAAAGCAATCAATTCAATTAATGAAGTTGCTTCTCACACTGCAGAAGAATCACTTTCAATACAAACCCTATCTGAAAAATTGGAAAATAACGCAAATCAATTGTTGGAAAATATTGCGTATTTTAAAATTACTGTAGACTAAATTTTGCTACGACTTTTTACCACTAACGGAGTCGTATAAGAATCAGGATATAACTTTAGGATTATTTTATTATAATTATTGTTTTTTCATTTTTTCCAAGATCAAAAAATAGAATAAAATATTTTAAAAAAATAATTTTTTATTTGACGTTTAAATCATATTTTAGTATTTTATTAAATATTAATTCATCTAATTTTATCATAACAAAGCGAGAGACTATTACTATGGATGGCAAATCAAGCATTATTGAAGCAGTTAATGTTCGCTATAGTAAGTTGGCAACAACCAGCTGTTGCCTGTCATGCGGTAGTGCTATACATCATGCACAACCTCAACTTAGAGAAGTATGTGTCGATTTAGGCAGTGGACGTGGAACTGATGTATTGCGCATGGCAGATGCAGTGGGGGCCAATGGATTTGTTTATGGCATTGATATCTCTGATGGCATGATTGCAAAATCCATTGAGCTATCAGACAAGTTTGGCTATAAAAATGTTAGATTTATTCAATCAGAACTTGAGACCTTACCACTGCCCGATAACAGTTGTGATGTCATCATTTCTAACTGTACTATAAACCATGTTAACAATAAACAAAACGTATTTAATGAAATTTATCGCATACTTAAACCAGGGGGTAGATGTGTCATCAGTGACATTTATTCTATTGGGCATGTACCACAAGAATACAAGAATGACCCCGCTGCAGTAGCTGAATGCTGGGCAGGTTCAATTCCAAAAGATGAATATATGGACATTATTGCCCGTGCAGGCTTTAATGAAATAGAAATCTTAGAGGAAAGCCAACAATACAAAAAAGGCGCAATTTACGTTGCAAGCTTTACATTTAAAATAATAAAGCCACAATAAAATATATTTAGCAAAGAGGTGAACATGAAATCGCTTGTTGCACCAAAAGAAAACAAATCGCAGGTAGCACAGTGCTGCGCAAAAATTTCAACTATTGTTGCAGGCTGCCACGATTGAAGAAACACTGCCACCTGTGCTGAACATTCACTGTACAGGTGGCAATCACTAAGCAAAGGTATTGACCATGCAATTGTCACAGTACACCATCATACGTAAATTACATGACTCACCCAATTATTTTATTCTAAACCCCCTTACCATGCAGGCTGATATCATATCACAGCATGAGATGGAAGCAATTACCAATGGCACTTTTGACATACACAAGTTACACCAGAAGGGATATGCACTAGAAGAGCAGCAAGAAAAAATGTTATACCGCAAAGCATATTTGCAATTCCTTGATGCACGTGATACTTCCGAAGTGCAGATTTTCTTTGTTCCCTGGTATGCTTGTAATTTTGCCTGCGCATATTGTTACCAGGCAGGGTATGAGCATAACAATGGCAAATTAAAACATGAAGTAATCGATGCATTTTATTCATACATCACAACCAACATTACAAAACCCAAATACATTACGCTTTTTGGTGGAGAACCGCTGTTAGATTCACTACATACAAGGAAATTAATTTCCTACTTTGTTGAAAAAGCAAACTATCACAAATTTCCCTTAGCGATAGTTACCAATGGATATACCCTCAGTACATATATTGACATTCTCAAAACAGCAAACATACGCGAAATTCAGGTAACGCTTGATGGAACTAAAGAAGTGCATAACTCACGCAGACACACCAAAACAAAACAACCAACATTTGAAGCGATAGTTACCGGCATAGATAATGCCCTGGCAGAAAACATTCCAATAAACTTACGAGTGGTTGTTGATGGAGAAAATATTAATGATCTTCCCAATATAGCACAATTTGCTATAGAAAAAGGGTGGACAACAAATCCACTTTTTAAAACCCAAATTGGGAGAAACTACGAATTGCATTCCTGCCAGGCAAATAATATTCAACTTTTTGACAGAGCATCGCTGTATGAAAAAATGTATGAACTCATTACTGAGCATCCCCATATTCTTGAATTTCATGCTCCAGCATATTCAATAAGTAAATTTTTATTTGAACAGGGGAAAATGCCTCATCCTCTTTTTGACGCATGCCCTGGTTGCAAAACTGAGTGGGCGTTTGACTACACGGGTAAAATATACCCCTGCACTGCAATGGTTGGTAAAAAAGGTGAAGAAGTTGGCACATACTATCCGGCAATTTCATTACACTCATCCGCCATTAAAGAATGGGAAAATCGTGATATAACATCAATACCGCAATGTAGCAACTGTTCCTTGAGTATGCTGTGTGGTGGTGGCTGTGCGGCTGTTGCTAAAAATAAATCAGGTCAGATACTAAGCCCCGATTGCAGGCCAGTGGACAGGTTGCTTTCAATGGGGATTTCACTGTATTTTGAAAAAGAAATTATTTCGGATAGCACTACGAATTCCAGTTGTGATTGTGCACAATAACGATACCATAAAGTAAATAACAGGAGAATACGATGAGTGAAAAAATTAAGTATATCGATGCATCACAATTTGAAAGCGAAGTATTACACGGTGGCACTGTTATTGTGGATTTTTACTCCACAGAATGCCCGCCCTGCGAGGCGTTAGCTGCAAAGTTTGAGCCATTGAGTGAAATTTTTGGGGATGACATTACATTCATAAAAATTTTTAGGCAGGAAAATCGTGAATTAGCACAATCATTAGGAATATTTTCTTCACCAACTGTGTTGTTTTACAAAAATGGCACTGAGATTGGAACACGTCTGTCTGGAAGCATAAAGCGCTCTGAGCTTCTTGACAACATTAAGCTACTGTTACCCATAAAGCGTTTTGACAAGTTACTATCGACAATACAGCCTGTTACAACCTATACCGATTTACTTGTTTTAGGTGCTGGCCCTGCAGGATTAACGGCAGGCATTTACGCTGCACAGGCAAAGCTTACGACAATAATTGTAGACACACAACTCCCCGGTGGACAGGTAAAAACCACGCATATGGTTTCTAACTATCCTGGTTTTGCAAAACCCGTTGAAGGCTTTATGCTTATGCACTATATGAGTGAACAGGCAAAAGAAGCAGGATGCCAATTTCGTGTTGCTGTTGATGTAACAGAAGTGAATTTTAAAGAAAAATATGTAACAATTGATGGTATTGAAACAATATATGCCAAAAAAATTATTCTTTCAACAGGATGCAGTTATAGAGAACTAAATATTCCTGGCGAAATTGAATACAAGGGGAAAGAGATTTCGTATTGTGCAACCTGTGATGCAAAATACTATCAGGACAAACATGTAGTGGTGATAGGCGGAGGCAATTCTGCTATTGAAGAATCATTGTTTATTGCTAAGTTTGCCAGTAAAATAACAATCGTGCATCAATTTGACAAACTGCAGGCAAACAAGGAAGCACAAGAGAAGGCTTTTGCTAATGAAAAAATTTCATTTTTGTTTTCGCACGAACCACGTGCATTCATAAAAAATGATGATGGCAGTATGGCTGTTGAAATTGAGAACCTTAAAACGGGTAACCGTTCAGTTATTGCATGTGATGGAGTCTTTATCTTTGTTGGCATGAAACCTAATATACTTCATGAAGACTTGCAGACCAATAATGGGTATGTAATCACAGATGAATATATGCATACATCACTTCCCGATGTTTTTGCTGCCGGAGACATCCGCTACAAACCATATCGTCAGATAACAACGGCTGTAGCTGATGGAACTGTTGCTGCTATAACTGCCGTCAGGGAACTGGAAGAATCTGCTGTTGCAGTGTAAACAATTATTGAGCAGGCTTTACCACCTGGTAGAGCCTGTCTTCAAAATATTTATTTTCAAATTGTTCTTTTTCAAAATCATCAGGAAACAGATACAAAATTAAAATCCACTCACCTTTAACAACATCTACTTTAACCGACATTGCATATACCTTTATATAATCTTCTGTTGCAGTTATTTTTACTCTGACTCTTTCACCTCTGGGAATTTTATTATCGCCACGCACTGCATCCTGTAGAAGTATATATTCACCTTCATAATTTTTTATGTTGCTTCTTTGTTCCTTAGTAATAAAACTGGAACAGTTAGATAGTGATGTGATAATTAACATCAATAATAAAATAGATAATATTTTATTTTGTACCATTTTATTCAAAGCATTTGAATATAAAACAACCATTATTCCCTCCTCGCAGATTAAGATTACATCAATGTCATTCCACGCCTGACCTGGATTCTTCAGAAACTTCATTCCAAACTTGGTTTGGAATCTTTCCTTTTACCTGAGATCCTGAATCGTGATCAGGATGACACGATGAGCAGCAAAACCTGAATCAATTCTGAAGTACATTCAGGACGGAAAACAGAATGACTTTTAATATACTCATTTTCATTATGATAATATGATAACTATCATTTTTTAGATAACACAATAATATGCAATCCAATCAAAACTTACCTACTATGTTTTAATGATTAAAAATTGTCAAGCCTGTATAAGAGCAATATACTAAAAATATATTGCATATAAACTGGCACACTTTAGTCTATGCAAAATAATAACTCATGAGGTTTTATATGTATATTGATTCACATGCACATTTTGATCTCTGCGCTGAAGACCATAAAACACATGCAGATGCTATCGTTGCATTTATGAATGAACATAATGTGTCAGCTGCTGTCCATGTGGTTATTGATATTGATGGCTTGCAGTGGGGAATAGACTTTGCAGGTAAATTTGACACTATCTACCTTGCTTTAGGAATTCACCCTTCATCACCGGCAGATAGCGCAATATTAAATACATTTTCCAAAGTTATCGAACAATATATTAAAATAATGCCTGATAAAATCTTTGGCATAGGTGAAACGGGGCTTGACTATTACCGCATGCGCCAACCAAAAAAAATGCAGCAGGAATCATTTCATACACAGATTCAACTTGCAAAAAAATACAACCTCCCTGTCATCGTGCATTCACGCGATGCTATGGAAGATACATACGCGATACTAAAAGTATATACGCCACTCAAAGGCATTATTCATTGCTTTTCCGGTGACCTTGTGGATGCCAGGAAATTTATTGACTTAGGTTTTTATATTTCTTTTGCTGGGAATGTAACATATAAAAATGCGCTCACTCTTCAGCAGGCAGCACAGTATGTTCCACTTGATCGATTGTTACTTGAAACTGATGCACCATTTTTAACACCTGTACCGCATAGAGGCAAGCCAAATCATCCTGGTCTGGTGATACACACATACCAGTTTGTTGCTTCTCTTAAAAAAGTGGCATTATCAAATTGTATTGACAATATTTCGCAAAGCTTTTCCAATTTACTCAAGAAAAACTAATTGGCCTTTTAATGGGAATAGAAGTTTTCACATCAGATTTTCTGGTTATAGGCAGTGGCATTGCAGGCTTAACGTTTGCAATAAAAGCTTCTGAACTGGGAACTGTACACATTGTAACAAAAAAGAAAGACTTTGACTCAAATACCAACTACGCACAGGGTGGTATTGCTTCGGTATTTGATCCTCACGACTCAATTGAAGCTCATATTAACGATACATTAACTGCAGGCGCGGGCCTTTGCAATGAAAAAGCTGTGCGAATATTAGCTGAAAGCGGTCCACAGCGTGTGCAGGAACTGATGAACTGGGGAGTACACTTCAGCACACGACAAAATCCCAATGGCACAGTAACACTTGATTTAGGCAGGGAGGGTGGACATTCGTACAATAGAATAGTACACACAAAAGACCTCACCGGACAGGAAGTAGAACGTGCATTGCTTGATGAAATAGCCCTAAGAAAAAACATCCGTGTATTTGAAAATCACACTGCAGTGGATTTGCTCACTCAACATCAGTTAAGATTAACCGGCAAATTAGTAAATTCCTATAACGATATCACATGCTATGGAGCATATATACTTGATAATACAACAGGTGTAGTGCATATTTTTACTGCGCCTTATACATTGGTTGCCACTGGCGGCATTGGGCAGATCTATCTGCATACAACCAATCCTGACATTGCAACCGGTGATGGGATTGCAATGGCATACCGCGCTGGTGCGCTCATTGCTGATATGGAATTCATACAATTTCATCCAACTTCCCTCTACCAGCAAGGCCAAAAGGACCGGGCATTCCTTATAAGCGAAGCTGTACGCGGTGAAGGTGCAATTCTTTTAAACAGCCGCGGTGAACGCTTTATGGAAAAGGTACATCCTTTAAAAGAATTAGCACCGCGTGATATAGTCGCCAGAGCTATTGACATGGAACTAAAACGCCTTGGCGACCAATATGTGTATCTTGATATATCGTTTAAAGATAAGGATTTTTTGTCTTCCCGTTTCCCCACTATTTATAATTACTGCATGGAAGTAGGCATTGACATAAGTAAAGAGCCTATTCCTGTAGTACCGGCTGCACACTATCTGTGCGGTGGGATAGTATCCGATTTAAATGGCAGAACATCAATCAACAATCTATATGTGTCAGGCGAATCTGCTTGTACTGGTGTGCATGGAGCTAACAGGCTTGCCAGCAACTCACTTCTTGAAGGAATTGTATTTTCGCACAGGGCATTCTGCCACATAAAAGAAATATTTTCACCTCAGCACAAAGATGCATTGCCTCAATTTCCACAGTGGGACAAAAAAGGCACCTTTGATTTAGAAGAATGGATATTAATTCAACATAACATTGAGGACGTCAAGCGTGTCATGTGGGATTACGTTGGTATTGTTCGCTCAAACCGCAGGCTTGAAAGAGCATGGCGCCGCATTACACTACTGGAAGAAGAGATTCAGGATTATTATAAGCGAAGCACTCTGACATCGCGCCTTATTGAATTACGAAATTTGATCACTACTGCTAAACTGGTTGTTCAAAGCGCTCTGCTTCGGAAAGAAAGCCGGGGGCTTCATTACAATACCAATTATCCTGCGCAGGATGAATCATTAAACGGGAGTTTTATTATATCATCACAGCAGAAACCAATATTTATGAAGATTTCAGATATTTATTTTACGTAACGTGACATTATTGGTGCGATTTAACTATTTTTTAATTGTGGAGGATTTCACTATGGCAAAGCGCTTAATCCTTCATGGTGTTGTACAGGGTGTGTTTTGCCGCTATTATTGCAGTGAAACAGCCAAACGCCTTGGGCTTCATGGCAGTGCAAGCAATTTAGCTGATGGCACGGTTGAAGTCCTTCTTGACACTGATGATACTGCCATGGTTGAATCGTTTATTCATGCGCTGAAAACCAATCCCTACGGCATTCGCTTCTATGGTTCTATTAGAAGAGTTGATACCTCTGATTACAGTGGAACTATTCGCGGTGACTATCGCTTTTAATTTTCTTTTATTTTTTTTGGCCTGGGCACTTTCATGGTGCGGGTATAAACAGTTTCAAAATGTTCAGATATCTGTGCAAAGTTCATTGCAAGGATTGCATTAAGTGGCGTATCCTTAATTTTGTTATAATAGTGCGATAGTTCCTTTCTAAACTGATTGTTGAAATGTTCTTTAGAATAGCCATGAGAAAATTTATATGCACCCATTCTGCGCACATCACCATTAAACTCTGGATTTATGTGATAGAGTTCATGAAATGCAACATTGAGTTTTTCATAGGCAGGCAGGTCAAAATACCGCGGAATGTAAAAATAGATTATATATAAAATCTCATGCCCGTTATTCATAACCTTGGGAAACACATACCAGTGATTTTTAAACTTCTTTAACGGAACTCCATTTTCAAAACGCAAAGGAACCACCTTAGCAAAAATACCACCACCAGTGACTTTTTTATTATAGGCACTGCATACTAAAACGCGATTCATGTCAATATAAGAAAACAACGGTGTAGCATTAATTATATCATAAAGAAGAAAGGCCATGAAATCTGAAAGGTTTATTGAACTTTGGGCCATAGCTATTGCTTTGATGCCAGTTCAATTAATTCTTTTGCATGTTTTACACTAAGGTCTGTTACCACTTCACCTGCCAGCATACGGGCTACTTCCTTTACTTTATCATCAGGCGATAGTTTTTCAACAAGCGTTGTAGTGCGCGCATTAACCGATTTCTTTTGCACCATATAGTGATTATCAGACATAGCTGCAATTTGAGGAAGATGGGTGATGACCAGTACCTGCCGTTGTTTTGCAAGTGCCTTTAATTTTTTACCAACCACTTCTGCAGTCTTGCCGCCAATACCCGCATCAACTTCATCAAACACCAGCGAATCAACGATATCAGCATCAAGGATACATTTTTTGAGTGCAAGCATGATTCGTGACATCTCTCCGCCGCTGGCCACCTTTCTAAGCTGCCGCAGGTCTTCACCTTCATTGGCTGAAAGCAAAAATTCTACTCTGTCAAGGCCGTGAGGGTATAATATGTAGCGTTTGTTATTGGCCTCTATCTCACCATCAGGGCTTATCTCACGCTTGATGGATACTCTAAACACTGTGCCCTGCATTCCAAGGTCAGCCAATTCCTGGGTTACCATCTGTTCTAATTTTTTTGCAGCCTCAAGGCGCTTTTCAGAAAGCTGTAACGCTAACTCACGCGCCTGTTGCAAGGTAACTACATATTCCTGCTGCAGTTTATCGAGCGCTTCTTCAGTTGACGTGATGGTTGCTAATTCCCTCTTGGCATTCTGTGCATACGCAAGTACATCCTGAATGCTGTCGCCATATTTTTTCTTTAAACTTGATATAAGTGCCAGCCGCTCCTCAACCTGGTTAATACGCTCTGGGGAAAAATCAATTGAACGTGCATAATCACGCAAGGTAGCATATCCATCCTCAAGTGAATAATATGCTTCTCGAACTGTCTCCAGAACACCTGATAGATTTGGATCGTAATTAGCCATGTGCCCTAAACTTATTTCTATTTTTTTCAAGCTCTGCACAACTCCACGGTCACCCTGCATAAGTTCCTGTACTGTATTCAATTCATTAAACAGTTTCTCAGCATTGCTCAAAAGGTTTGACTCATTCTTCAATGCTTCTTCTTCGTTTGGTTGCAGGTTTGCCTGTTCAATCTCGCCAATTGCATATGTCAGGTAATCAATACGGCGGGCTTTTTCACGTTCATCT
>FMSI01017837.1_pt1 | contig 11449 bp, 11 predicted proteins | sample 1504471 | NCBI WGS metagenome assembly FMSI01 (sample SAMEA4475357, study PRJEB15587) | soil metagenome | biome: Soil; feature: Field | place: India | collected 2015-03-11 | depth 0 m
CGAAGAGGAACTTTGCTCTGAGGGGGGATGCCTGCCCTGCGAGCGGGAGCGGCGCGCCCGGCGAGCCGCTGTTGAAACTCCTGCCACATCTCCTGCGAGGACGGCGCGGACGTTGTGACCTTCAGCACCCTGCGCAGGGAACGATGCCATTCCAGCTCCTGCGCGCACGCCCGGCACGCCTGAAGGTGCGCCTGCACCCATTCCAGACGCCGACCGCTCAGCCTGCCGTCGATATACTCATCCAGCCACCACCGAACCAGCATACAGCGCATCGCTACTCGCCGTCCTCCTGGGCAAACCTCTTACCATACAGGCGGCGAAAGGTGTTGCGAGCCCGGTGCAGGCGAACCTTGACCGCCGCCACCGAGCAGTTCATCACCTCTGCCATCTCCTCCAGCGACATCTCCTGAAAATAGCGCAGTACAAGTGCCGTCCTCTGCGGTTCCGGCAGCTGGGCAAGCAGTTCCTGTACCGCCTGCTGGGTCTCCACCCGTGCCAGCTGTTGCTCCGGCTCCGCCTCGATATCGGCGCGGAACTCGCGCAGGGCGTCCAGCGGTATCTGCGGATGACGCTTCTGCTTACGCACATGCGTAATCGCCGCGTTCACCGCCACTCGGTACAGCCAAGTAGAGAGCGCGGAACCGCCCCGAAAGCTCGAAAGCGAATCGTAAACGTGCAGAAAAACGTCCTGCGTGACATCTCGCGCGTCGTCGGGGTTCTGCACGATGCCGTACACCACGTTGTACACGTAGGGCTGATACCGGTGGTATAGTTCCTCGAACGCGCTGGCGTCGCCCGCCAGAAATCGCTCTATCGCCTGGTGGTCGGCGTCAGCCGAGTTAACCGTACCGGAAGAGTGCGGCAACGCTATCGCTCCCAGATTCGCCAATGATTCGCTCCCGCTTCCCGCCTTGCGCGGATGTCATGCACAGATAAGACGTCATGCATCCCACAAAGGTTACAGGGCGCGGGGAGTTTCGCTCTCATTCTTAGACGCGCTTTCTCACTCTCCCTCTTCGGGATGCAGGCGAACGTGGCTGGAGTATTTAACTTAAATAGTGCAATCAGCTGAATGGAGGCGACGGCACATGTCTGTTCCGTTGGGCGATTTTGCAGAGCACAACGCGGAGGTGCAGCGCGTCTGGGAGGCATACCGGGCGGGCAAGCCGGTACGCGTGCCCATCATCTGGGGCATGAACGTCCGGTTTACCATGGAGATACCCGAAGCAAACCCGCGAGGCATTACCTTCGAGCAGTACTTCAATGACCCGCAGGTGATGCTGGAATATCAGATTGAGCATGTCTACTGGGTGCGCCACCACATCCCGCAGGACGCCGAAATGGGCGTTCCCGAAAAGGGATGGGACGTGTGGGTGGACTTTCAGAACGTATACGAATCGGCGTGGCTTGGCTGTGAGGTGTTCTACTCTCCCGACCAGGTGCCTGACGTGAAACCACTGCTGGTGGACGACAGGAAGAACCTGCTGTTTGACAGGGGCATTCCCGACCCCTTCACGGGTGGACTGATGGCACGCAACTGGGAGTTTTACGAGTACATGAAGCGCAGGCAGGAAGAGGGCTGGACCATGTACGGCAAGCCCATCGCCTCCGTCTCGCCGACAGGTCTGGGGACGGACGGACCCATGACGGTGTGCTGTAACCTGCGTGGAGCGTCGCAGTTCGCCGCCGACCTGCTCGAAGACCCCGACTACGCCCTGCAACTGCTGGACTTTGTGACCACAGCCATTATCACCCGCATCAAAGCCTATCGCCGCCATCTGGGACAGCCGGAGAAGACGCCCGGCGGCTGGGGGTTCGCCGATGACAGCATTGAACTGCTCAGCACGCGCATGTACGAGCAGATGGTCTTTCCTTTCCACCAGCGATTGAAAGAGGAGCTGATGGAAGACCCCGCCCAGCCAATAGGCATCCACCTGTGCGGCGACGTGCAGAGACATCTGGTATTCCTGCGCGACAGGCTGAACGTGCGCAGTATCGACACTGGGTTCCCCATAGACCTCGGCAGGGCGCGCCGCGACCTGGGTCCCGAGGTGGAACTGCTGGGTGGACCCGCGGTGCCCCTGCTTCATCATGGCACGCCAGAGGAGGTGCGCAAGGAGACCATCCGAATCCTGCAGAGCGGAGTGATGGAGGGCGGCAGGTTCATCCTGCGCGAAGGCAATAATCTTGCCCCGGGCACGCCGCTGGAAAACCTGTGGGCGATGTACGAGACCGGAAAGCAGTACGGACGATACGACTAGCACAGGAGGAGGGCACAGCGATGGAGTTCTTTGAGGTGTTAAGGGAGCGTCGCTCGGTGCGCGCGTACGAGCGCAAGCCGATTGAAGAGGAAAAGCTGCAGCAGATCCTGGAAGCCATCAACAGCGCGCCCTCAGCGGGCAACCTGCAGGCATACGAGGTGGTGCTGGTGCGCGATCGCGAGCGTATCCGCCAGCTGGCACGAGCATCCCATGACCAGACCTTCATCGAGGACGCGCCCGTGGTGCTGGTGTTCGTTGCCAACCCCTTGCGCAACAGTCACACCTACGGGCGACGGGGGGAGCATTTGTACTGTATGCAGGACGCCACCATTGCCTGCACGGTCGCCCACTTCGCTGCAACCGCGCTGGGGCTGAGCAGTTGCTGGATTGGCGCGTTTGACGACGAGGCGGTGGCGAAGATTGTGGGCGCAGAGCCGCCTCTGCAGGTCGCGGCGATACTTCCCATCGCCTACCCTGCCGAGCATCCTTCCGCACGCCCGCGCCGTCCGTTGAGCGACCTGGTGCACGAGGAGCGGCTGAGGAGGACGAAATGAACAGCTATGAACGGTTCATGACCGCCCTTTTGCGCCGCGGGGAGCCCGACAGGGTTCCCCTGTGGGAGCTTATCGTCAACGAGCCGACCCTTTCCGTGGTGGGCGCGAAATCGCTTGAAGACCTCGCCGAGATGGACCATCTGGACGGAATCACCATCTTTGAAGATATGCAGATGCAGTTGCTCGGCTCGGCACAGCGGTCGGAAGTGGTGTGGCGAGGGCGCACCATTCTGGAGGGCACTCAGCAGATTATGCGCGACGAGTGGGGCATCATCTGGGGCGTGACGGAGTTCGGAATCCCCTACCCCATTGAGGGACCCATCCACTCCCGCGAAGACCTGAAGCACTACACTCCCCCCGACCCCGATGCGCCACACCGTCTGCGCTCCCTGCGTGAGGCGGTCAAGCGGTTCAAGGGGCGCAAAGCGATTGTTTTCCTGACCCACGATGGTTTCGAGTTCCCCCACTACCTGCGCGGGGGCATGGAAAACCTGCTGATGGACTACGTAGACGACCCCGACCTAGCACATACCCTGGCGGAGATGGTGATTGACTATAAGATTCGCCTGCTTCGTCACGCCATTCGCGAGGGGGCGGATGCCATCGTCTCGGGCGATGACTACGCCACCGCACACGGTTTAATCATGAGCCCTGCTCACTTTCGCACCTTTATCCTGCCCTACCTGAAGCGCAGTATCGACGCCGCGCACGAGATGGGCGTACCCTACATCAAACACACCGACGGCAACATCTGGGCGATTATGGACATGCTGGTGGAGGTGGGCATTGACGCGATTGACCCCATTGAACCCTTAGCGGGCATGGACATCGGCGAAGTAAAGGCACGCTACGGTGACCGAATTGCCGTTATCGGCAATGTGGACTGCTCGCTGGTGCTCACGCAGGGCACAAAGGAAGAGGTGGAGGAGGCGGTGAAGGAGACCATTGCCAAAGCCTCGCCCGGCGGCGGACATATCCTGGCGTCCAGCAACTCCATCCATCCCGCCGTCAAGCCCGAGAACTACCTCGCGATGGTGGAAGCAGCGAAGAAGTACGGCAGATACCCGATAGATCCGAACCTGGTGGCGGAGTATCGCACGCGCCGTTACATCCAGCGATACATCCATGCGCCGGAAGCCCACAGCGGGTGACAAAGGAAATCACGTTCGCTGGCGTGAACAGAATGCTGTGACCATCCGAACACTGGTTATCCTGACGGGGCTTCTGTTCCTGCTGGTTCCGACGGAGGCGCAGCGAGTAGTGGTGCTGTGCCTGTCTCCAGCCGACAAAGAGAGCAGGATGCCTCATCTGCTTCAGCAAGCCGCCGACCTGCAGGGAGCACAGGCTCTGGTGCTGAGCCGCGTTGCTTCCTCGCCGTGGAGACGTTCCGAGCCACTCTCGCTGGAGCGGTGGGAGCGGAGCGCATACCTCACCCTGAACGCGGGCACACGCGCGCTCGCTCCCGAGAATCTGCCAGCGGAGGGCATCGAGCGACTCCGTTGCCTGCTGGAAGCCAATGCGGGCTGGAATTATCCAGTGGTGATAGGGCTTCTGCCGGAGGAGCTGAAGGCGAAGGGAGTGCGCATCCGCTATCTGACCCTGCGCCCCGACTCGCCCATGTTGCTGGTAGGAGCGCCGTTTGCCCTGCGTGATACCCGTGCCGTATCTGACTTCCCCATGTTGTTGCGGATAGCAGAGTTCATGGTGCGCGGGCACTCACGCCTGATGCTGTGGGTTGACGCCGATGGTATCTCCCCCGTGCAAAGGCAGACGCTGGTGGGCGCCCTGTACAAAAACCTGACCCAGCCGCAGGACAAACTCTACCTCCTCCTGCCCATTCCCACGCCGGCAGAAGCGCAGAAAGGCTTGCGTCTGGGATGGGTGATGCGACTGGGCAGGGAGGACTCGGGTGTACTGGCATCCAGATCCACGCGCCTGCCCGGCTACATCACCCTGCCCGACCTTACCGCCACGTGGCTATCGCACTTCGGCAGTGCTTCCATTCCGCCAGAGGTGCTCGGCTCGCCGGCGCGAACTCTGCCCGATGAAGAGGCAGTACAGAGGGTACATCGCCTGTATCTGTCGTCCCTTCGGCAGGTGTGGTGGAACCGCACGGTGGGCGCACTGCCGACCGCGCAGACGGTGGTTCTCGTGGTGGCATGGTTGTGTTGGTATCGCTTCGGGCGAGTGATGCGGGCGCTGTGGCTGTTTCCGTGTCTTGTGCCGGTTCTGGGCGTTTCGCTGGCTCCGGTGCTCATCTGCCTGCCGCTGGGCGGCATCTCGCCCCAGGCTCGCGCCGGCATCTGGATAGCCGTTCTGGCAGGGCTTCTGGTGTGGCTTTCGCGCTTCCCTTTGCGCTACTCCCTGCGTGGGCTGGCGACGGTGCTTCTTGTGTTCGTCGGGGTGGGGCTGTTGCACGGCGGCGACCTTCTGCGCTGGAGCGGCTTCGGTTACATCCTGCAGGAGGGAGCAAGGTTCTACGGCGTGGGCAACGAGATGGCGGGCAGTCTGCTCGGAGCGCAAAGCGGCTTCCTGTTGACGGAAGGGGCAGGCTGGGGGCTGGTGCGCTGGCTGGCAACCGCGCTGGCGGTGGGTGCGCCGTTCTGGGGAGCGAATGTGGGGGCGATGCTCGCCTCGTTGTGTGTGGCAGGCGTGCAGGCTCTGCGCTCGCGCAGAGTGATGCTGTGGGGGATGCTCGCCGTGGCGGTTCTGGCAGTGGGGGTGGTGGCATGGGAGATAGCGTCCCCCAATCCAACGCATTTAGGGGCTTTCCTGCGCAATCCCCAAAACTGGTTACCAACCCTGGCGCGCAAGGCGCAGATGAATCTGGCACTGCTGTGGCAGAGCGCATGGACGCCCCTGCTGGTTTTCGGGTTACTGGGGCTAAAGGGCGCGCCGGCGGGGGTGTGGGCGGGAGCAATTGGTCTGCTGGTGCTGAACGATTCGGGAGTGGTGGCTGCCGCGGCGATGCTGGCGTGGTGGTGGGCATGGCGGGTGGCAGGGCACGAGCAAACCTCCCCCTAAAGCCCTGTCGGGTGGTCAAAGAAGCGGTGTTCCAGCCCGAACTGTCGCTGCAGATGCTCGCCCAGCGCACGCACCCCCAGCGTCTCGGTGGCATAGTGTCCTGCATACACCAGATTGATGCCCAGCTCTTCGGCGTCCAGATAGGTGTGGTGCGCGCCTTCGCCGGTAATCAGCGTGTCGATGCTCAGTCGATGCGCTTCGGTGAGGATGCGCGTGTTGCCCCCGGCGCCCGTCAGGATGCCCGCGCGTCGAACGGGGTCCCTGCCGAAGGGAAGTACCTTCACCTGCGTGTTCAGCCTGTGTTCCAGCAGAGATACCAGCTCGGACAGGGGCATTTCGGTATCGCACACCAGCCCGATAGGCACGCCCTGGTAGTCCCCGAAGCGTTCGCCCGGTGTTAGTCCCAGCAATCGCGCCAGTCGGGCGTTATTGCCCACCTCGGGATGCACGTCCAGCGGAAGATGCACCGAGTACAGACTGATGTTCTCACGCAGGAGTGGTTGTAATCGCCTGCGGAACCGCCCCACGATGGGTTGCAAGCCGTTCCAGAACAAGCCGTGATGCACCACCAGCAGGTCAGCGCCCCACGCCACCGCCTCTTCTACCGACGCCACAGAGACGTCAACCGCCGTTAATACACGGCGTACCTCTTCCCTGCCCTCCACCTGCAACCCGTTGAAGGCGTTCGGATAGTCGGGAACCTCGCGGACAGCAAGGTATTCGTCCAGATAGCCCACCAGATCAGGCAGACGAACCATGATAGACCTCCTGTAACCGACGCGTGAGTATCGCTCCCACACCCACGCCCAGTATGGCTGATGCGGGCACAAAGCCCGAATCATTGAACACGAAAGCGGCGACAATACACGCCAGCCACGCGGTATACTCCCTCTGCCATCCACCCCCCACAGCCTGGAGGATGCCGCTTCGTCGCATTGCCCAGAGCGCAAGCGCAATCGCCGCCAGCACCGCCCACGCAAACGGACTGCTCAGCACCCGCGCAGTCAGCGCAAGCTTGGAGGCAAGCGTCTCCATCACCGCTTGCCAGCCTCCCGTTTGCCACCTCAGCCACGCCTCGCCAATGTGCGACGGCGATGCACTCAGGCTGTCTATCCACATGATGCCCACCGCGCCCACTATCGCTGCCGCCAGCCACCCCACGCATCGCCTCCAGCCCTTCCCCTGCATCATCTCCCACGCACAGCCAAGCCCTGTTGCCGCCGTGAGCCATCCGCCCAGATTGGCGCCCCATGCGGGCAAAGCCAGCACAGTGGCTGTGAAGACCCATAACAGAGCACGTAACGGATCACGCAGAGCGTACATCCCCCACGCCAGCGCACACCCTACCAGCACACCCATCATCTCGTTGCCGATGCCGTAGAAACGAATGCCCGATAGCGCGTATGCGCTGTACATGGACTCTCTGATACCATGCTGACCGCTGATGCCGTCCACCAGAACTACCAGCACGCTCAGGGCGCAGGCGCGAATGTAGGCGCGAAACGGCTCCTCCCATGCTCCCCAGTGCGCCCACAACGACAGACACACCGCCGACAGCATAATCGCGCCCACATACTGCCACAGCGTTCCTGCGGGCAGATAGGTCGCCAGTATCGTTCCCGCGGGCAGGGAGAGCAGTCCGCCTATTGCCACCGAAAGCAGTAACCTCGCGCGACGGGATGCCCTCTGCCTGCGTATCAGGCTCAGCGTGGTAAATACGGCAAGAAGTCCGCCGCCCACCTGCAGTCCACCGACCGGTATCAACCCCTGCGCGTTCCATCGGCACAGCCGGGCGACTCGTTGAACGACCGTAAAGGCGTTCTCTTCCCCAATAACACGGATGGGGTGCTCACCAGCGCGGGAAGCCATACCATGCCACCGTAACAGCGTGGGCGCGATGTTCACATCAGAGATTAGCCCCCGGGTACGCGTGGTGTCGGAAGTTAAAACGCCCGGAGACAGCCCACTTCCCGCGGCGATGACTGGAGCCAGCCCTTCACCGGGTGGTGGCAAGCCGATGATGAGCACCCGGTCGCGTTCGGGGTTCAGCGAGCCGATTGCTCTCTCCAGCTGTCTGCTCACCATGTCCGGGCTTCCCCCAAACCACCATATCTGCACCTCTGCCGTGGGAGAGGCAGGAGGATGCGGTTGCTCGAACAGGGATTGCAGATGCTCCTGTGGCGGCTGGAAACGAGTGGTTACCTGTACGCCTGCCTGCCCCAGGGTGTCTGTCAGCAGGGGCGATGTGCGCGCTACGTCCTTTGAGAACGCCAGTCGTTTCCCCGTCTGCAGGGTGAGGGCAAAGCGGGTAGCGGCATCTCGCCCTGCGCCCACACTCATCAAGCCGACCGCGCCATGCCTTGCCAGCACGTACAGCGCACCTGCCTCCCCGCGTTCAATCCGCTCCCACGTCAAGCCCTCTACCACCACCACTGCCGTCACCGGGGGCTGGGCAGAGGCGCAGGGGAGCAAGCATGATACCAGTAACGCTATAGCCAGCGAGGTTCGCTTCACGGTTTCACCATCGTGCCCACGCCGCGGTCGGTGAACACCTCCATGAGGATAGCATGGGGCTGGCGTCCGTCAATGATATGCGCTCTGTGCACTCCGCCGCGCAGGGCGGTGATACACGCCTCCAGCTTGGGCGCCATACCGCTCTCTGCCTTGCCGTTGCGCAGGAGCTCTTCCGCTTCGGTAATGCTCATCTCGGAGATGAGCGAGGAGGGGTCGTTGAGGTTCGCCAGCACACCGGGCACGTCGGTCAGCACAATCAGCTTCTCCGCCTTCAGCGCGGCGGCGATGGCGCCAGCGGCATGGTCGGCGTTGACATTGTAGCTCTGCCCATCCTCGCCGATGGCAACCGAGGAGATGACCGGGATGTATCCCGCCCCTGAAAGCACTTCAATAATCTCCGGGTTCACCTGAGTCACCTCGCCCACGTAGCCGATGTCCGTGCCGCCGGGGGTCAGCTTCTTCGCCATCAGCAGGTTGCCGTCCTTGCCGCTTAGGCCCACTGCCTTGCCCCCCGCGCGGTGTATCAGCGAGACGATGCCTTTGTTGGTCGTGCCCGCCAGCACCATCTCCACAATCTCCATCGTCTCGGCGTCGGTCACGCGCAGACCGCCCGCGAAGCGTGGTTGCAGTCCCATGCGCTGCATGACCTCGCTTACCTCTTTGCCCCCGCCATGCACCAGCACGGGCTTGATGCCCACCGTGCGCAACAGCACGATGTCCTGCATCACCTGCGCCTTGAGGCGTTCGTCCACCATTGCCGCGCCGCCATACTTGACCACAAAACACTTCCCACTGTAGCGCTGCATGTACGGCAGCGCCTGCACCAGCACGTTTGCCTGATGAATCGCTTCCTGCACGTCTGCACCTCCATGAACGGCTTTTATTGTACCGACAGACGAGGGATTACGCAACTGAAGGGGATATAAGCTGGAAAGCCATCTCCACTGCCTGCTCCGGGGTCTGGGCTTCGTACAGCGGCGCGTGCTCTCGGGGCGGCAGTTCCCAGGAACGAAGCAGGACCACCGGTTTGCCCACCTTGAGCGCAAGGGCAATCTCGGAGAGAGTACCATAGCCCCCGGCAATGGCGATAATCGCATCGCTGGCGCAGATGTTTATCCAGTTGCGTCCGTCACGCAAGCCGGTGAAAATGGCCACGTCGATATACGGGTTGGGCGGGGTTTCGCCGGCGTTCATGCCGGGCAGGATACCAATGGTCAGCCCTCCCGCCTCTTTGGCGCCTCGCGCCGCCGCTTCCATCACCCCGCCGCGTCCACCACACAGCAACACCGCCCCTCGCTCGGCGATAAGCGCGCCTACCCGACGCGCCAGCTGGTAAATCTCTTCATCACACTGCGACGCCCCCATCACTCCAATCACCACGCGATAGGTTCGTGCCACCGCCTTTGCCTCCTACACGGGTTGAATGCACAGCGGGTCGTCGTTGCCGGGGTTGTTCACGCGCGCCGAAACGGCGTACGCTTCCAGTTCCTCCGCCGGGTACGGCTGTAACAGAGCCAGCAGGCGTGAAGGCTCCTTCAATGAGGCGTCCAGCCACTGCGACTCCTGCTCTGGCAACAGGATAACGGGCATCCGGTTATGAATAGGAGCAATCAGCGCGTTGGGTTCGGTAGTGATAATCGTGCAGGTGCGCAGGGGTGAGCCGTCGGGCGACTGCCACTCATCCCACAGCCCAGCGAACGCAAACAGCCCACCATCTCGCCGGCGGATGTAGACGGGGATGCGTCGGTTGCCTTCCCTGCGCCATTCATAAAAGCCGTCGGCGGGGATCAGGCATCGCCGGCGCGTGAGGGAATACTTAAAGGCGGGCTTTTCCGTCAGCGTCTCGGCGCGGGCGTTGATGAGGCGGTTGCCGATATCCGGGTCTTTCGCCCAGAAGGGAACCAGCCCCCACCGGCAGGCTTCTATCCTGCGCTCGCCATTCTGCATGACCACCGCCACCGGTTGCGATGGTGCGATGTTGTAGCGTGGCGAGAACTCAAAAAGTATCATCTGCGCCCCAAATCGCTGTGCCACCGCCTCCGCTGGTTGTGTGAGAGTGAAACGTCCACACATGGGGTATCCGCCCCTTTCACCGTTGCTACCTGTATGATACTCCATGGGGAAGTTGGAATGGAAGAGCCGGATCGCCTGAAAAGGGGAGCGGTTGTGCGCCGCTCCCCATGGCTCAGAGGTTAGTTGTTCGCGCCTGCTGCACCGGTGCCCTTGGGTTTCATGGGACCGGTGTAGTAGTTCGGCGGCAGTTCCTCTTCCTTCTTGCCACAGCCTGCCAGCAGGACGGGCAACAGCATGACCGCCGCCAGCAGAATCAGGGTTGCGCTACGAAAGCGCCGGGCTACGCCACGCATCGTCCTCTTACTCCATTGAGAAGGTGTAGTAGGTCTTGTAGTAAACGGTCTGACCGTTCTCAACCGTAGAGGACAGATAGCGCTCGGAGTTGCGGGCGATGCGCTTGGCATGTCCGTCCAGGAAGACGTAGTTTGCGCCGTCCTGGTGCACATACGCCGACTCGCATCCCAGCACGATAACGAAGTAGCCGCCGCCGACCATGGTGATACCGTCGCCGATAAGCACGGTCTCGGCGGGTCGCTTGACCTCAGGCATGTAGCGGGTCAGACCGCCCATGTCTGGCGGGTAGGCGAGGCTACCGGCGTACTGGTAGTACGGGTCTTGCTGGGTGCCGCTGCCGGCACGCTCTGCCATCTGGAAGGTAATGGCGTAATGCGACCACACCTCCAGCGGGGGCCAGTAAGCGTCCAGCTCGCCCGGATAGCAATCCGGGGCATCTGCGCCCTTCTTGATGCTCTCGGGATTGCCCGAAGGGCAGGCAAAAACGCCCGAAGGCGGATTGGTGCCACCGTTCTTCACGTACGGCTGAAGCAGACCGGTCCACAGTCGCTGTGCACGCGGCTCGCCGGAGTAGTTTGCCCGCCTCAGCCAGGGCACGATGGCGTCGTCATAGTCCTGCGCGTACATCAGCACCGCCGTGCCCATCTGCTTGCAGTTGCTCAAGCAGCCAGCAGCGCGTGCCTTCTCACGCGCCTGCGCAAAGACAGGGAACAGGATCGCTGCCAGTAT
>FMSI01045837.1_pt1 | contig 11449 bp, 9 predicted proteins | sample 1504471 | NCBI WGS metagenome assembly FMSI01 (sample SAMEA4475357, study PRJEB15587) | soil metagenome | biome: Soil; feature: Field | place: India | collected 2015-03-11 | depth 0 m
TTTACAGCAACGTGTGGCGGACGTACACCAAGGTAGGTTCGAAACACACGAGCCAGTTCTTGGTGAATGACCTTGTCTTCAAAGCTCGGTTGGCCGTCGGAAACAATAAGAAAGTGGTTCAAGGTTCCGAACAGAACCCGTAACACGAAACGAGCGCCTAAAACCGGGTCGGGGTGGTCGAAGTCGTGACGGCGCTGCTGCAAAAGGACCGCCATTTTACCAGCCAAAAACTCGAATAAATCCCGATTCCTCGCATTTGCCTCGGGGTCGGTCATGGCCCTCAGAAGAAAAGCGCGAAAAAGCCCGCGGCGTTGCGAGTACACTTGAATCAAAAATTCCACGAGAGCTTGCATCATCCCGGGGGTGGGTACGCCTTCCCACCGATCTGGGCTCAACACGCTCGAGGCTGTCGCCTTGGCTTCCTCGCAAAACCGCTCGTGCAAGGCGTGAAGCAACGCAAGCTTTGTCGGGAAGCGCCGGTAAAACCCTCCAACGGAGGTGCCGGCGTTGCGAGCAATTTGCGCTACCGGGACCTGGTCGAACCCGAAATTCGACACCAACTCTTCGGCAGCCTCCAGGATCCGCCCAAGTTGCTCCCGTGTTCGCCCTTGGCGGGGCGGCCGGACCCAACGTAGAAAGCTTTCCGTCGCACGGTCTTGTTGCGGGAGATGGGATCGCATCGTTGCTCAACCGAAGTACGGCTTCCGCTTCTACTCGCTTCGACAACGGAAAGCAAGTGCGGTAGCGCAAAGAGCGGAGAGAGGATACCGGTTAGGCAGTGAAGAACCAATCTCGCCCTTCCACCCGGTCGGTATGCCCCATGTATTGCCGAATGAGGGTACGGGCAGTGGGATGGGCAACGCTGACCAAGAGAGGAAGCTGCGGAAGACTCGACAGAGCCTGTGGTGGGACAACGGCTGCGCCCCGAATGGTCAAACCAATTCTCCGAGGGTGCACCTCGACAATGGCGTACGGCTCTTTGCCTTCGTGGCGCAAGGCCCGGCAGAGGCGGCGCGCGGTAGGACCGTAGCCCCAGAGCAAGTAGCGGTCGCACCGCTGAAGTGGACCGCGCGCGAGGTAGTACGCCTTGCAGCGAGCAAATTGTTCCTGGCTGTATCGGGCCTCGGTCAAGCTCGCTTTGGAGGCGTGCACGCGCCAGAAGTGAAGTCGCTGGGGCAAATTGGCGAGTCTTTCGCCGGATTCGAGCAAGCGCAGGATCAAGTCGTAATCCTCCGGCCAGATGGTGTCGCGGTACGTATGCCGCTCTAAGGTAGAGCGGCGAAACATCATCGTGGGGTGAAGAACTGGGCACTCGATAAAGCGTTCTCGGGCGACGAGTTCGGGGGTTTCGAGGCCATCCAGCCAACGGACGTAACGGCGAAACCCGAGGCGTACGTGCGCAGCTGGAAAGGCTCGCACTCGGCACCCGACGCCGGCAAGGCTAGGGTCAGCATCCAGAGCCTGTGCTTGACGTAGCAAGCGCTGAGGGTGCATAGCGTCATCCGCGTCCATGCGAGCCACGAGAGCACTTCGGCAGTGCGCCAGGCCGAATTGTAATGCCGCGACAATCCCTTTCCCCGGAGACGGGAACACACGGAAGCGTGGATCCGCACACGTGAACTGTTGCAGGAGCTGCCAAGTACCGTCGGTGGAGTTATCGTCAACGCAAATGCATTCCCACGAAACGCCTTCCTGCCGTTGCACACTTCGTAGCGCTGCCGGCAGCGTGCGCTGGCCGTTCCGAACGGGTAACAGCACCGAGACGCTAGGCGTTTCCCAGTGAGAGCCGTTCGTCACCAATGGAGTCTCTCTCCGAACCTGCCTGCCGCTTGTGTGCTGGCGAAGTCTGTGTGCGACGGGTTAGGTGCAAAGCTCGATTGGTGCAAGTTGGTTCCTTTCTCGTCCTCCGGAACGGGTCTCCTGATTTCGTGTTGATCGCGGAGGGAAACGGATGGATCGGTTGACCATCTCGCCCGGGCCTCGGCCGATTGGAACCTCGTCGTTGCGGGTGTTTCCTGTGGCTTACGGTTGCTGGCGCTTTGCTGGAACGTCGGTTGCCGCAGCAAGGGAGAAAATTGAATCTGCCTTGGAGGTTGGGATCCAGTTGTTCGATCATGCCGATGTGTACGGCGGCGGCGCTGCGGAGACGTTGTTTGGCCAGGTGCTGCGTGAAGCCCCTCATCTTCGATCCCAGATGCTGATTGCCACAAAGTGTGGTGTTGTGCCGGGAATACCCTACAACGCAACGCGGGCTCACATCTTGCGGTCGGCCGAAGAGTCTTTGCGACGCCTGCACTGCGACGTGATCGATTTGTTCTTCGTTCATCGGCCGGATGTGTTGACCCACCCGGAGGAGACGGCTCGCGCCTTGGACGAGTTGCGCCAAACGGGGAAGGTGCGCGAGGTGGGGGTGTCGAACTATACGCCGAGTCAGTGTGCGGCACTGCAGTATTTTCTTCCCTTTCCCCTGGTGGCACACCAGCGCGAGTGGAGTTGCGTTTGGCCGGCCGTTTTTACCGACGGTACCGTCGAGCAGTGCTATACGGCACGCTTGAGCCTCATTGCGTGGAGTCCGTTAGCCGGCGGTAAGTTATTGTTGCCGTTGGAGCGTGCGGCACAGGACAAAAACTCTTCTGTGCTCGTGCCCACGATCGAGAAACTGGAGGCCTTGGCCCATAGCCAAGGTGTCGATCGCGCTGCGGTCGCGCTCGCCTTCCTGCTAGCCCATCCTGTGAACGCGATTCCTATTATTGGCACTCAGCGAGTAGACCGAATCCGCCGAGTGCTTCTTGCCTTCCGGGTCGAATTCGACAGAGCGGAATGGTACGCGCTGTTTCAGGCTGGCAGGGGCAAACAGCTTCCGTAAGGTCTTCTCACCGGAGTGCTGGTGGCAGTTCGGCGATTTGTTCCAATGAAGTCATGACGCGCTCAGGGGTGATCCGGTGCAAGCATTCGTAATGGCCGAAGCGACACGTTCGCTGCAGGCACGGGCTACACGTCGGAGGGTCGTACAATACGGTGCAACGCGCCCCATGAGGAGCAGTGCGCACCGGATTCGTCGAGCCGAACAAAGCAACTGTGGGCACCCCTAAGGCAGCAGCCAGATGGGTTGCCCCAGAGTCGTTTCCCACGTAGGCCAGGCTGTGCACCAGTAAGGCCATGAGCTGTGGCAAAGTTGTCTCTCCTGCAAGCACGTGGCACCCAGGCCCGAGGCCAGCGGCAACCTCCTGGCAAAGGGGTCGCTCCGAGTTGGTTCCTACGAGAGCGACTTGTACGCCCAAGGCAATGAATTTTCGAGCGAGGGCTTGCCAATGCGGGGCGGGCCATTGCTTGGCTGGGCCGTAAGCCGCGCCGGGAGCGAAAGTAACGTAGGGTGATGGAACTTGAAACGTCGTGAAAGTGGCTGGGACAGAAAGCGGTGGAGGAGAGGAAGGCGCAGGGCAGCCAAGGCTGGATGCCACCAGATCAAGGTAACTCGATGTGAGGTGGCGATCCGGCCGTTTCAGATCCAGGTGAAGTGCATGGGTAAGGAGGGCGGAGCGTGCTTGGGCAGCAACGCCGATCCGGATAGGCACGCGTGCAAGGTAAAACCACAAGGCCGATTCGAAGCTACGCGGTAGGATAAGGCCGATGTTCCAGCGTTGTGCGCGGACCTGCCGGATCAGGCGCCAGCGCGAGGAAAAATCAAACCGTCCTTCCCCGCGCCGGTAGGCAATGACAGTGTCCACCCAAGGAGTGGCGGAAAAGAAACTGGCAAGCTCCTCTCGCACGAGAACACCAAGATGCATTTGCGGAAAGTGCGAACGCACAGCCCAGACGGCTGGTAAGCTCATGACAACGTCGCCGAGCCAATTGGGTGCCTTCACGAGGAGGTGGGTTGCGGCCTCCACGACGATCGGTCTTGGGTGGAAACCGGGTTCGCTGGACATGACCTTACCAGACCACGTTCACGGGTGCTCCCCTGAGGAAGGCGCGAATGTTTTCCGCGGTTGCCTGCATGAGTCGTCGCCGTGCAGCGAGACTTGCCCAAGCCATGTGTGGCGTGATGATGCAGTTTGGGGCGGTGAGCAGAGGATTATCTTTGCGAATGGGTTCTTCACTCACGACATCTACCGCAGCACCCGCGAGCCGTCCGGACCGTAGAGCGTCGGCGAGGGCTCCCTCGTCGATCAGTCTTCCACGAGCGGTGTTAATCAAGAATGCGCCGGGCTTCATCAGTGCGATGAGCGCCGCGTTGACAAAGCGTTCGTTGGCCGGAGTTAGGGGGCAATGCAAGCTGACCACGTCGGCTTGGCGAAAGAGGTCGGCCAAGGTGACCCATTGCACCGATGTGGGAAGGTCGGAGGGTTGGTGGGGCCCGGTTGCGAGCACGTGCATGCCCAGAGCACTACCAATTTGGGCTACGCGCCGCCCTATGCGGCCGAAACCCACGATTCCCAGCTTCATGTCTTGCAGCTCCACAGGCGCTTGCAGCCAGAAGCTAAAGTCGGGGCACGCTGCCCAGCATCCACCGTGTACCGCCTGATCGTGTACTCCCACCCGATGGCAGAGCTCTAGCAGGAGCGCGAAGGTGTGCTGGGCGACGCTGCTGGTACTGTATTCGGGTACATTTGCCACGACCACTCCCCGCACACGTGCCGCCTGCACGTCTACCACGTCGTATCCCGTAGCGAGCACGCCGATGAAACGCAGATCCGGGAGCTGGGCAAGCGAGGAGGAAATTAGGGGAGTTTTGTTCGTGAGGAGAATTTCCGCCCCCCGCGCGCGTTCCACAACGAGGTGCACTGGGGTCCGATCGTAAACCACAAGCTCGCCCAATTCGGCGATCGGGTCCCACGGGTTATCTCCAGGATTGAGCGTGTAGCCGTCTAAGACAACGATCCGCATACAGGTGTAACTTTTACAAGTATTGGTCCAGGGTGTTCCACGGGTCAGTGCCAGACGCCGCCCTTGGTGCCAGCTTGCGCTTGGCTGTTCGCCAGGGCGAAGTGCGCTCGGATGATCTAAGAGAAAAACAACTGGGCGAGTAGACCATGGTGGTCTGAAACGTGCCCATCAGTAGTTATTCCGTTCGCTAGCTGAACATCCGTTGCCTTTACTGCTTCCGCCGCGGAGCGCCAGAGCAGGACGTAGTCGATCCACTCGTAGGGTTCGTGCACTGTCGTACCCTTACTGCCACCCGAGTTTCGTAGAGAGGTCGTGAGATCGATCCAATGTTCCAGTTGTTGCACCAAGAGGTGCTCGTGCGGTGTGGTGTTGAAATCTCCGGCAGCACACACTGCAGTTGCACCTCGGGCGCGGGCCCGAGCACAGTCGGCCAGTTGCGCCCACTGCGCAGCACGTACTCGGGCATACGTGCGTCGTCCGTACTGTGCCTGGAAATGCGTGTGGAGAACGACAACGCGGCGGGATGAGCGGCGCAGGACCAACGTGTGAATTCCTTTCCGTGCCAGGCCATCGCCTTCCCAAACGCGCCACCAAGGAGCCGACGAACGCAGTGGTTCGAAGGATTCCTCTTCGATCGTCCAGGTACTGGCACGGCGAAAAAAAGCTGCCAATCCCCCGCGGGGACCGAGACCAAAGTCATCGATGGTCGAGACCGGATGAAACTCGGGGCGTAGAGCTTCGCGTAACACAGACCAATGTGCGCGCAGCCAAACCTCGGAAAAGAGGAGCAAGTCTGGCTGGGGACGCGTAGCGCGCAGCCACCTGGCGACCAAATTGCACCGGCGCCCCCAGTGCCAAGACCATGGCAGCCCGTGCAAGTTCCAACACAAGAGAACTAGGCTCTCGGCTCCGTTCACGCTTGGTCGAGTGCCTGGGCAAGGTCGGCGATGAGATCATCGGCGTCTTCGATGCCAACCGAGTAGCGGATGAGGTTGTCGCGGATACCAATTTGAAGGCGCTCCTCGGTTGTCAGTTCGTAGAAGCTCATCAGGGCAGGCTGCTCGATCAGGCTCTCGACCCCTCCCAGGGACGGTGCGATACGCGGAATTTTGCAGGCATCGACGACTCTTGACGCTGTGGCCAGATCGCCGCGCACTTCAAAGGAGACCACGCCACCGAACCCCTTCATTTGCCGCTTTGCCACTTCGTGTTCCGGATGCGTGGGCAATCCAGGGTAGTGTACCCGTTCCACCTTTGGGTGGCGCGCCAGGAACTCCGCAATCCGGGTTGCGTTTGCATTTTGCCGTTCGACCCGCAGGGCCAAGGTTTTCAATCCGCGAATCAGCAGGTATGCGGCAAACGGGTCGACGACAGCTCCCGTGATCCCTTGAAGGTCACGGATGCCAGAGATGAGATCGCTCGAGCCACAAACGACGCCGGCAAGCAAATCGTTGTGGCCGCCCAGATACTTCGTGGCGGAGTGAATGACCAAGTCCACGCCAAATTCGATCGGGCGTTGGTTGATCGGGGTGGCGAACGTGGAGTCGATGATGGTTTTCACCCGATGACGGCGCCCGATAGCGGCCACCTTGTCAAGGTCCAACACGCGGTTGTAAGGGTTTGTTGGCGACTCGCTGAAGATCAACCGGGTGGTTTGCCGAATCGATTCCTCCATCCGCTCGTAGTCCCCGGCTGGAACCGTCGAAACCTCCACCCCATAGCGCCGTAGAACCTGGTGGAGGAACTGGCGGGTACGCCGGTAAGCGTCGTCGGTGACCACCACGTGCGCCCCCTTGGCCAACATGGCGAATAGAGTGGTCGTGATCGCAGCCATACCACTGGAAAACAGCAAGGCGTCTTCGGCTCCTTCCAGTGCCGCGATTTTCTTCTCCGCCACTCGCTGTGTGGGGTTGCCATAACGACCATACTCCTCACGCTCCACTCGGCCCTCGAAGTGATCGGCGATTTCAGCAGAGTTGGCAAAGGTGTACGTGGCCGTCTGGACGATCGGTTCCGTTATGGCATGAGCAAGTTTGGTGCGGTTCTCCCCGGCATGGACCGCGCGGGTGCTTGGCCCGGTGCCGGTTGGTTGCGGCTCTTCCATTCACGCCTCCATAAGGCGGACCTTGTCCGCAAAGCGTCGGATCGCGTCGACCACTTTGCGGGCGTCCGGAGGTAACTCCAAAGGATGATTGGCGTACTTGGGCTGCACGTCGGGAATTTTGCCAAGATGATAGGCTGTTTTTTGCTCGGAGAATTTTAGGCCATGAGCAGTGGAAATAACGACGACCCGTTGGTTCGAGCGAATGACCTTACGTTCGACCAGCTTGCGGAATACCGCCAGTGCCACGCCGGTGTGAGGGCAGTTGAACATTCCGGTTCGGTCCGCCAGCGCTGCTTCGTCAGCCAGTTCCGACTCCGTGGCTTGCTCTACAACTCCGTCGAACTGCTGGAGCACCTTGACGGCTCGTTTGTAACTGACAGGGTTGCCGATTTGAATCGCGCTGGCCAGCGTTTTCTTCGCTTGTACCGGTGTGAAGGTCCGGAAGTTGTTCAGGTAGGAAAGGTACAACGGGTTGGCGTTCGCTGCTTGCGCAACAGCAATCCGGGGAAGTTTTTGGATGAGTCCGAGCTCCTTCATCATGAGGAACCCTTTTCCGAGGGCGCTGACATTGCCGAGGTTCCCGCCCGGAATGACAACCCAATCGGGGACTTCCCAGTCGAACTGCTGGACGAGTTCGATGGCCACGGTTTTCTGCCCCTCGAGTCGTAAACTGTTCATCGAATTGGCAAGGTACACGGTTTTCTCTTTGGTAATCTCTTGCACGAGGGCCATGCAGCCGTCGAAATCGGTGTCCAAGCTGACCACGAGCGCTCCATTCGCAATAGGCTGAACCAGTTGTGCCGGCGAGACCTTGTTCCGTGGCAGCAAGACGACCGCGGGAATGCCAGCCGCAGCGCAGTAGTTGGCCAGCGCAGCCGAAGTATCGCCCGTGGAGGCGCAGGCTATGGCCGCAATGTTCTGGCCTTCGGCAATCATTTGCTTGACCACGGAAACCAGCACGGTCATGCCCAGGTCCTTGAACGAGCCGGTGTGCGAGTTTCCGCACTGCTTCACCCAGAGATCTTCTACTCCGAGCATCTTGCCGTAGCGTTCGGCCCAGAGGAGGTTGGTACCGCCCTCGTACGTTGACACGATATTTTCGTTGGCGATGAACGGAACAACCCATTCTTTCTTGCCCCACACCCCCGAGCCGTAGGGGAAGTCGTTCCGGCGGTACCGCTCGTCAAAGAGTTTCATCCACGCCGCAGCGGAACGCCGCCGCAGTGCGTCCATGTCATGTTGGACGTCGAGCAGGTCCCCGCACGATGGACAACGATAGATGATCTCGAACAGACTAAATCGCTGTGGGCAACCGTTGATGCATTCGAACCACGCGCTGTACTCGCTCATCTCTGGCCTTGCTCCCTTGCCGTTACGACCCGTCCCATTGAGGTTACCTGTGCTTGGAGACCACGCTTGTGACACAAGCTGTTGCGAAAAGGGCGGATGGTGTCAACTTGGAAGGTGCTCCCGATCACGGCTCGGCTGTCTCGGGCCACCAGCCCCAGTAGGTTTGAAAAGCCGATGATGGTCGCGGAGCCACTCGATACCAGGGGTGAACGAGCGGTTTCGCCGTACCACCGAGGTCGGAGTTGCTGGGTCAATTCGGAAAAGGGAATGGGTAGCGCAAAGGTCGGGGCATCCACGTTGGCACAGAGGCGCGAGTTCTATTTGACTTTTCTAGGGCAGCGCCATACGTAGTCACCTGCAGTGCGGAGCGGAATCCTGAGTTGACTAAACTCGACGCACGGGTGATGAAGGCACGAGTGAGGGAAGCGAGTGGTGACGATACTGAAAGTGGTGCTGTTTGTCGGGATGGGCGTGATCTGGCCCATGGCCAGTTCGGGGCAGGTAACGAGTGTATTTGCCTGTAGTGGTGGTCCGCGCGACGGGGCTGCGTGCGAGTCGGACACGGATTGTTTTGTCTCTTGCCCCAGTTCGTTTGGAGTGTGTGTTGTGATCCAGGGCGTATGCGATGGGGGTGAGTTCGATGGCTTCCCGTGCGACTGCCCGGGTGGAACGTGCGTCGGAACGGGCGCAGAGGGGACCTGCCAGGGAGGCCCCTTTGCTGGCGATACGTGCCGCACTGCGGCAGGTGAGGGTACGTGCGGAGCAGGCCGGGCTTGCGTGGGGACGCAGAAGATATGCACCGGTGGTGACTTCCGCGGCTTTGGCTGCTTGCGAGCGGCACACTGCCCTGGGGGGAGCTGCGCGTCTACGGGCCGTTTTTGTGACGGTGGCGACTTTGCAGACTTTTCCTGCGCTGTGTCGGCTGACTGCAACTTGCCGACTCCCGGTACTACACCAGGTGTGTGTCGTACCCCGGACTTTGGGTGTGCAGCGGTAACTCCGACGCCTACCCCTTCGCGAGCCTTCACCCCAACGCGCAGCGCGACGTCCGCAAGGGCCACGCCAACGCCGACGGCGCGCACACCGGCATCTCCTCCCGCAACAGTCCGCACCGCCACGCGTACGCCCACCGGCCCTGGAGCGAGCCCTACGCCGCCGTCCCCCGTCGTCTCGGTTACTCCCGGGCCGAACACTGCTGTCGTTGCGGTTGCGGCGCCCAGGGGAGCCGACCGCATTCTTGTGCAGAACCCAGAAACCGTGCCGCTCACAGGCAAGATTACGCGGATTGGAACACTCCAGACGTGCACGAGTTTTATTCGTCGTGCGGGCAGTGCTGAGCTCGCCATTAACCCAGCACTACCGGTTGACGTGAGCGAAGGAACCTTGCTGACAATCGGCCCTTGCGGGGTCGAGCAAGAATTCGTTCAAGAAAGCTGCGCTATCGGGGCTGGACCCAGGCGCGGTTTTGGTTTGCTCCCCGTGTGCGGAGCGATCTTGATCGCAGGCCTCTCAATTGCCCGCCGTAGCAAAACGTGCTGCTGGCCAAGAGCAGCAAAACGAGACCAGAGTTGATCCGTTGATCCTTGCGGTTGGCAGAGCGTAAGGGTAGGCGGCGGGTCGCGTGGTCGGTAGGGCACGCGGATTCGGTCTTCGACCAATGTCGGGGTAGGCGACCGGCCAGACCTGTCGGCCCCCGCAGGGAGCGGCTTACAGCTAACCTAAGGCGACGCTGCCTCTGGTTGCGGAGTGGGCGAAACGCCAGGTGGTGCTGCAGCGTCGGGCAGTTGCCCACCTAGCGCTCGTTCAAGATCGATGAGGGCTAGGTTGAGTTTTTCCAGGGTATCGAGGAAATCTTTCCGTATATCCAGTACCTCGAGTTGCTGCGCGAGCCACTCAGCACGGGTTGCTTCGTCACGTTCGACGAGCCGCCGGTGCAACCGGGTGTTCTCTTCGGAGAGGGGCAGAAGCTTGCTGCGAAAGAGTTGCAGTTCTCTGGCCGCGGCAAGGTACGACCGGTACGCTTGGCGGACGTCACGTTCGACTCCGTGTTCCAAATCGCGGAGTTGTGCCGCAATCCGTTGTCGTTGGGCGATACCTTCCTGTATGTCGGCCTCTTTCGTTTGAAACAAGGGTAGGGCGATTCCAACATCGCCCCCGCCAAAATCGCTGTTGTCAAAACGCGAATAGGAGGCTGACAAGGTAAGGTTCGGGATACGTTCCCGACGATGGACTTCAAGTTGCGCCTCCGCCGCTGCGAGCGCCTGGCGGAAGGCTTGAATGTCCGCCCGCTGCGCTTTGGCCTGCTCCGTTAAGACACCAGGTGCTGGCAACAGGTGCACGTTCTCGGGAAGAGTACCGGCAAGCTCGATGTCCTGCTCGAAGCTAATTTGAAGCAAACGCCGGAGCGTGTCGAGTTCTGTGTTCCGGTCTTCTTCTCCCGACCAGAGTTCGCGCTCGAATCGCGCCACTTGGAGCGCGGCGTTGTTTTGTTCGATCCGCTCGCTGAGTGTTGCCCGATCCACCGTGGTGAGTTCGAGAAGTTTTTGGGCAAGGTCAATTTGATCCCGAATAAGCGCGAGGCGCCGTTCGCGGCTGAGTGCTTTGGTAAATGCAGTTTTTACGTCGGCAACCAAAGACACCCGCTTTTGCGTTAAGTTCCAGCTTTCTTGCTCCAGGTTGTGCCGTGCCGCTCGAACACGCGACTCGCGCTGGCCGGCAATTTCTACCTCTTGCGAGAGGAAGACGAAGAGGTTTGGCCGACCACCGGTTTCGGCCCGGCGCGATGCCCCCAAGCTGAGATAGGGATTGCTGGGAAAACGGGCCGAGGAGCGGCGTAGACTGGCCTCGGCAATTGCCACTTGTTGGGCGTCAGCGAGTAAGTCTGGGTTCGCTTGTAAGGCCCGCTCCACTGCGGAGTCGAGGGTGAGTCGCAAGGGTTCAGCGACGGTGGTAGCAGGAGCACTGCAGAGTATCCCGGTTGCGAGAAGAAGGTAGATGATCCCTGCACCGAACATGCTGTGTCCTTGTACGCACAAAGGTACCCAAGGAGGAAAACAGGGAAAAGGGCGGGGAAGAGAAGAACGCTAAAAAAGCGAGCGGCACCTATCG
>FMSI01004547.1_pt1 | contig 11446 bp, 8 predicted proteins | sample 1504471 | NCBI WGS metagenome assembly FMSI01 (sample SAMEA4475357, study PRJEB15587) | soil metagenome | biome: Soil; feature: Field | place: India | collected 2015-03-11 | depth 0 m
AGGATAGGAAAAAGTGAGGAGGACTCAGATACAAGGGGTTGATATTTCATAAAGAATTCATTGACAATGATTGCTAATTTATATATAATTCCACACGGCGCCATCGTCTAACTTGGTTCAGGACATCGCCCTCTCAAGGCGAAGACTACGGGTTCGAATCCCGTTGGCGCCAGTTTAGTTTTTTGCGATTTCAATTTTAATTATTTCGTAGATTTTATCTTCCAGTCTTACTTTATCACCAACCTTTTTTTCTAACAATATCTCTTTTGCCAGGGGAGATTCATAAGATATAATATTTTTTGAAAGATCAGAGTCCCAGGGACCGAGGATTGTATATTCAAGAATGCTATCTTCCTGAAGACTTCTTAGAGTCACTCTTGTTCCAATACCAACTCTGGATATATCAATATTATTAAAATCAATTATTTTTGCCCTCTGAAGTTCGGATTCAAGCATTCTTATTCTTTGATATAGCTGATCCTGCCTTTCTTTAGCTACCTTATACTCAAAATTTTCGCTCAGATCCCCGTATCCCCTTGCTCTGCTTATCTCTTTTTTGTTCGCCGGTATTTCAACGGTCAGCAAATGTTCAAGTTCGTTTTTTTTGCGAATAAGTGATTCCTGTGTCGTATATAAGTAATCTTCTTTTTTCTCAAATAGTTGAGGAAAATGGTAATTGATGATTCTTAAATAATCATTCTTTTCATAATCCTTGAGTGCAGTTGATCTTATCAAAGCATCTTTTATCTTCAAAACATCAGCAATTTCTCCGGTTTTTATTATTTCATCAAATTTTTCTAAGGTAAAACCTTTTATAAATATCTGTTTTGCTCCCTTGATATGTTCAAGGCTATTTATCAAACGAGGCAGATATTTTACGTCGGTGAATTCCTTAACCATGCCGTTTGCAATTTTCTTTAATAGAAATAAAAATGTTCCAGGAAATTTCTGGGGCATTAAAATTACTGATTTATAAAGATCGCCCAGTTCAAATCCTGAATTTGTCAATTGTTCTTCAATCACCTCAAGAAGCTTCGTATCATCAGAGACGGTGAGTATTTGTTGGAATATCTTTTGCCAGTCCTGTGGTTCACGCCTTTTGATTTCTTCAAGAAATTTTCTTTTATGCTCATAATTTTTCAAATTTAATAGTAATTCCTTAATCCCTTTAAATTGCAGTAGAGCATCAATTGTATAATTAAGTCCTGTTTTTCTATGTTCATCGCAGAGATAAAGAATATCAAGCGCCCTTGCTGGTTCTGTCCGGTATGTTTCATTCGCAAATGAAATAAGCAGGTCGAGCATTGCGCTAAATATTTCAGGACTTTCTCGGGCACATTTTTCAGTGAGTAAATACTTTTCATCAATATCTGCCTTTTTGAAAGATTCAATATAGGTCTCTTTTTTATCAAAATTCTCAATATATTGATAAATCTTCTGTCCCTTTTTTAATTCGATTTTTATATGCTCATTTTTCTCCAATTTTTTTCTCACCTTTTCCCAGAATTTATCAAGTTTGTTTTCTTCTACAACACCTGTTAAATAACTTTTGATTTCACTGGAACTCAAGGATGTTTTAAAACTTTTTAATAAATAAATAACCAGTCTCAAGGGGTCTTCATTTGCAAAGATTTTTAATTCTTCTATATTTTTGTATTTTTTATAAAGATAATGTCCCTCGGGTGCGGGTATTATTAGTTTATGGGCGACATCAAATTTTACAAAATAGCCCTTCTGTTTCTGAAAATCGACAACAAGTTCTCTCTTCTCTGGGTTCATCGCCACGACCTCTCCCAGTCCGTATTTTTCGAAATAAAATACCCTGCCAATGTCGTATTTTAAAAATTCTTCAAGACGTTCAAGACATTTGAAAAGATGCTCACCTGTTTCAATCCGAGATAATTCAATATATCTTTCAATCCGTTCATTATCGCCATATCTTTTTTTATATAAATCAACGAGTGCCTTTCTAACGATACTATCATCTTCGGTGAAATAGGCCATATGTTTATATGTTTCTATCGCCCCGTTAATATCATTCTGGTTGATAAGATGACAGGCAAGGATTTCAAGAAGCATAAATCCTCGGGATGTTTCCCTTATTGATTTTAAACCATCAGCAACACTTAAAAAATCCTTTATTGAAATACTTTTATCATCGAGCATCTCTATCCAGAGGTTTTCAAGTTCTGAAAAGTCTTTCGCTTCAATTAACCTTTTTGCTTTCTCAATCATCAGGATATTATATTGAAAAAATTAAAATGGGCAAGGGGATTTAATCTTTCCTTGACTAAATAGTTTATTTCTATATAATATTTTGATTTCTATGATAACCCGCAGAATAAGAAACTTTGAGATAAAGGAGCTCATTGCTACCGGTGGGATGGCGGCAATTTATAAGGCAAATCAGACAACCCTTGATCGGATTGTTGCTGTGAAAATTCTTCATGGCCATCTTGCCCAGGATAAAGATTTTATCATCCGCTTTGAAAGAGAGGCAAAGGCTGCGGCAAACCTACAACATGAGAACATTGTAAATATCATTGACTTTGGACAAGAAGAAGAAGTCTATTTCATTGCAATGGAGTATGTGGATGGCAAGAGTCTAAAAGATTTATTGAATCAAGTAAAATTTATTCCACAGGAAATTGCCCTTGGGATTATCCTTGAAATTGCAAAGGGTCTTGGATATGCCCATAATAAAGGGATTGTGCATCGCGATATGAAACCAGCAAACATCCTTATTGGTTATGATGGATGTGTCAAACTTGCAGATTTTGGACTTGCCCAAGCACAGGATTTGACCACCATAACGGTTACCGGCGCAATAGTTGGAACGCCAGCATATATGTCTCCTGAGCAGGCTGCAGGGAAAAAAGTAGATAATCGTTCGGATATCTTTTCCCTCGGTGTTGTTTTTTATGAAATGCTCACAGGTGCAAAACCATTTAAAGGTGATACCTATTCTTCGGTCATCCATGAAATTCTTACAATAACACCACCCAAGGCATTTGAGGCAAATCCTTTGATTTCAAAGGAATTGAGCACGATTATTGAACGAATGTTAGAAAAAGATACGGATAAAAGATACCAGAATATTGAAGAAATCTCACAAGATATTACTACTAATATGAAACGGTCAAGGATTGAGGTAAGCCGAAGGGATATCGGTGATTTTGTGTCCACACCTGAAGAAAAAATCAAGAATTTACTGGAAAAAAGAAAAGAACGTCATTTTGAGCGGGGTATATATTTTATCAACTCTGGTTACGAAAAGATTGACGATGCAATTGCAGAATTTGAAAAAGTGCTATTATTAGACCCCAATGACACAAAGGCAAGGGATTATCTTGAAGAATTAAAGACAAAGAAGGGAAAGATAGCGCCTAAAAAGATTAAAGAAAAAAAACCGACAAAAAGATTCCCTGTTTTTACTGGACTATTCATTGGATTAATTGCCATTGCGATAATAATTTCTTTTCTTTTCCATTCTTTTAAGAATGTTCCAACGAAGGAATTGACTGGTGTTGCAATGATTAATACCACACCTTCTGGAGCCTTAATATTCTGTGATAATGACAGTACAGGAAAGATAACTCCTGCAGCAATAGAAAATTTAAAGATTGGAGAGCATCAACTGGAATTAAAAAAGGAAGGCTATAAACCATTTGTGCAGAAGTTTGAAATCAAGGGTAATGACACAATACGACTTGACATAACTTTAATAGCTGAAATCACAAAGCAAGACACTGTAACCCAAGTTAAGACTCCGGTTTTCCAAAAACCTGTGCCACCGGTTCCGGGAACGAGTTATTTAAAAGTGAAGGTTACACCCTGGGCAAGAATTTATATAGATGGAAAGTATATTGAAACCACTCCTATTGCTGGTAATCTGACGGTTACTTCAGGGATTCGTAATATACGTCTTGAAAATCCAAATTTTAAGATATGGCAGAGAAATATTAAATTCAATCCCGGTGAAACAATTGATTTAAATGTGCGGCTTGAACCACTTGAAGGGGCTTTAAAACTCGTTGTCAAACCCTGGGCTGATGTCTATATAGATGGCAAATTTTATGAAACAACACCCATTGCCCAGCCGATAAAATTATCTGCTGGAGAGCATAGATTGAAATTGATAATCCTCAGTTGGTTCTGCGGGCTCCTGGTGAAATTGATTTTCACTTGAGTCCAGTAAGGCGATATTTTGGAGATCTGAAATCCTTGCGGATGGATATGGCTAAGAAAGAATATGACTACAAATTCTTGATAAGACAATCTTTGCTTCCTAATCTTGAACAAGTTCTTGGTCCGATCGATGTCGTTCCAATGATTTTCAGAGAAGGCTATGTTAATACTGACAGAAAAATTGTAATTATCACTGAATCAGACATATTTGGCTATATCCCTAAGCGAAAAGAGCGTTTTAAGGGTTTGTTCATTGATGATTTAAGAGGGTTGAAGATTGATGATTATGTAGTGCATAATGACTACGGCATTGGTCAGTTCAAGGGATTGATTCAGGTTGATTTTGAAGGAAGAAGAATAGAGTGTCTGCGCATTGATTATGCTGATGCCGATAAGATATATCTGCCTGTGGAAAAGCTGAATCAACTTGAGCGCTTTATTGGTGCCGAAGGCAAACCACCAAAATTGAGCAAGCTCGGGAGCGATTTATGGCTCAAAACCAAGGAACGGGTAAGAAAAGCGACGGAAATTCTTGCCCGTGACCTTGTTAACCTTTACGCACGCAGACAGCTAAGTCAGGGTTTTGCATTTTCAAAGGACGAACCTGAAATGCGAGAACTGGAAGCCGGCTTTCCATTTGAAGAAACACGAGATCAAAGAAAGGCAATTGATGAGGTAAAAAAGGATATGGAATCACCAAGACCCCAGGAACGGCTTATATGCGGTGATGTAGGTTTTGGAAAAACAGAGATTGCACTGCGGGCTGGTTTCAAAGCAGCTCTGGATTCCAAGCAGACAATGCTACTTTGTCCAACAACATTACTTGCCTTCCAGCATTATAATACATTTGTGACCAGATTGAGAAATTTTCCTGTGCGGGTTGAAATGGTTTCACGATTCAAGAGAAAAATTGAACTGAGGAAGATTCTTGAAGAAATTCGTGAAGGCAGGATAGATATTGTCATCGGCACGCATCGTTTGCTTGCGCCGGATGTTGTATTTAAAAACCTTGGACTTTTGATCATTGATGAAGAACAGCGATTTGGTGTACTACAAAAAGAAAAAATTAAGAAAATGAAACGGGGAATAGATATCATTCTTCTTTCTGCAACGCCAATACCCCGCACCCTTTATATGAGCCTTTCAGGATTGAAGGACATTTCTATTATTCATACACCGCCTTTGGGCAGAAAGGAGATTGTCACCCGGCTAATTCATTTTGATGATGAAGAAATAAGAAAAATAATACAGTTTGAATTGAACCGCGGGGGTCAGATATTTTTTGTTCACAATAGAATTCAGACTATTGAAACGGTGAGAAACCGCTTACAGAATCTTTTGCCGGGCTTAAGAATCTGCCTGCTTCATGGAAAAATCAAATCCGAAATAAATGAAAAAAAGATGATGGAATTTTTGGAAGGTAGATACGATTTGCTCTTGTCCACGGCAATTGTTGAATCCGGACTTGATATGCCTAGGGTAAATACGATTATTATAAATGAAGCAGACAAATTCGGTCTTGCCGACTTGCACCAGTTACGGGGTAGGGTGGGTCGTTCTGAAATTCAGGGTTATGCCTATTTTATTGTCCCTGTACGGAAATTGACTGAGGAGGCAAAGAAGAGACTAAGCGCAATTATTTCTTATACCACACTTGGTTCGGGTTTTAGACTGGCAATACGAGATATGGAGATTCGCGGGGTTGGAAATATTCTTGGTAAAGAGCAGTCTGGTTTTGTTAACTCAATTGGTTATCATCACTATGTGAAAATTCTTAATAGGGTTGTTCAGGAATTACAGGGTAAAGAAATTTCATTTGAGCCGGTGTTGAATCTGAATATTGCTGGATATATTCCTTCTGAATATATATCCAGTGCTTATGAGCGGACCGCCATTTACAAAAGGTTGATGGAAGTTCAATCTGAATACGAGCTGAAGGCACTAAAAGAAGAGATTCTTGACCGCTTTGGCAAATATCCACCCGAAGTTGAGCAACTTTTTTATCTTGCCAAAATCAGACTAAAGTCGATTGAACTGGGAGCGAGCGAGGTAATGCAGATGGGCACCACTATTGTTTTCTATAGATCAGGTGAGATTGTACTACAGATGAATGCAGAATTAAAGTAGAAACTTTTGAATCAAATCTGACCACTGTTCATCAGATAATCGTTCGTATAAATCAGGGGTAATTTCTCCGCCATCAGCGATTGTCATGCCCAGTTCTGCTTCAAATTCTTCACGTAGTCGATTAAATTCATTTTCTAACCAGACCCGAGCAACATCGCCTTTCTTAAGTTCGCCAATTTCAGGCGGCGGTTTAATCTTCAAAAGCCAACCAAGATTATACGGATCTTTTGTTATCAAGGAAGGTTGTGATTTTACAATTTCATTTATTTCCGTTATCTCAGCAGAAATTGGTAGCCGCATTTTTGCTATTCGATTTTTGCTCCCTATTTGCCAGCATTCTTCACTTTTGTCCAGCATCTTATTGGTCGTGATTTTTACCTCATCAATTTTTCCAATTATCTTTGCTGCAAAATCATCGACACCTACTTTTACTGTCTCACCTTCAATTTTTAACCAAATATGATTGGGTGTATAGTAGTAATTCTCTCTTAAAGCAAACCCTTTTATTCTCTTCTCTTTCTTCATCTCTCTTTCGCGCCTCTTTCTTAGATAAGGATTAGCTTCAATCATATCCTGGATGTATTGATCAACAGCACAATGCCAGCATTCATAATTATTGGAACAAAGTTTAAAAGTAAAATCACCAGTGAGCATATAACGGCATTTACGCTCTTCTGCTGGTAATTGTTTTAACTTCTTTATCGCCTCAACCACCATTGGAGACTCTACATAGGCACAGCCTGCGCCACTCAAGGCCTGGTCAAAAGCACAATTTTTGCAGTCATAACCACTCGTACATATACGGTAAGCGATGACTCCCGCCTTTGTCCAAATACACAGATTTTCTTTTTCTTCTGCCATTTTTTTCTCCTTTTTTTCTAATTTTACCAAAAATTCTTTATATATAGCACAGTTATTATAATTTGACTCACAAGGATTTGTTTCCATAAGCCTATCCTTGGGTAGCATCTTTTTCACTGCACAAGCAGTGCAGTATTGAACCAAAACTTCTTCTAAGAATGGACATTTCATAAGCCATTTCAATGCGGCCTTTATACTGTGTCATTGCTCCGGTAAATGCTCCCTTCTCATAGCCAAATAATTCTGCCTCAAGGAGGGTTTCGGGTATTGCCCCGCAGGCAACAGGAATGAAGGGTCCGGTTTTCCTTGGACTCAATGTATGTATTGCTCGAGCAACAAGTTCCTTACCGGTTCCGCTCTCACCTCTAATTAGAATCGTAGATTTTGTAGGCGCAACGGTTTTGATCATTTCAAAAACCTTTAACATTTCAGGACTCTTTCCAATCAAATCCTGGAATTTGAATCTTTTAGTAAGCTCCCTGCGTAACCTGATATTCTCTTTTATCAAACGCTGGTGTTCAATGAGTTTTTTGATAACAAGGCTTATTTCCTCAGGATTAAATGGTTTTACTATATAATCAGCAGCCCCTTCTTTCATCGCCGTAACCGCACTATCAATCGTAGCATAGGCAGTTATAATCACCACAGGTATCTTTAAATTACTTTCTTTAATTTTTTTTAATACTTCAATTCCATCAATTTGTGGCATTTTAAGATCAACAACTGCCAGATCAAATCTTTCGCTTTTAAGTAGCGCTAAAGCCTTATATCCATTTTCTACTGCAACCGCATCATAACCATCCTCCTTAAGCCAGTCCGAGAGTGAACAACGCATTATCTCTTCGTCATCGACAATAAGAATTTTGCTTTTTATCATAAAGCCTCCCTAAATCAATTGTTGTCTAAAGAAATCATCACACTTCAAACAAAAACTACAGTTTTTATAATCCAGAGTAAAGATACTATCAGCTAAAAACATTGCGCAACTTGGATCATCGCAATGAACCAAACCGAAACAATGTCCTAATTCATGGGTCAAGGTCTTCTTTAGCCTTTCTGAAAGCAATTCGTTATCATCTGGTAATCTGTAAAACTTTTGATTGAGACGATATATTGAAACAATCGCTACTCTACCGCCCAGTTGTGCTTCTCCGAAGACATAAGTAAGAACAGGTGTGCATAAATCAACATTTGTGACACCGATGAGCTTTAAAGCATCATCCGGAAAATTGTTAGTTAATTTATTAAGAATTCTACCAGCATAGTATTGATTTCTAATAGGCTCAAATGCAAACTGTAGACACTCCAGGGTTTTACCTAATCTAAATGGTAGTGAAAATAGACTTTCTAATTCATTAAGGATAGAAGCAATATTATCAATCTGAGATATACCAACAGGTTTTATGTAGATATAACGAACAGCCATGATTGTGTCCCGATTCCTGTGGAAATTCATAAAACACAACCTTAACGCCAACATTATAATCATTTAGGCTACCTTGTCAACCTTTTTCTTTATTATCTCAGGCATATCACGCCAGCCAGGAATCTTCCTTAAGGTCATCTGACCACTGGCAAATAGACCATAAAGCATTATTAAAACCGCACTCTCAGTAGGAAAAGGCAGTTGTGTCTTTATGCGACGCCGGAATTCACCATAAATCCGCTCAATGATATTCGTACTTCTGAGACTCCGCCATTGACTCTCAGGATAGCGAAAGAAGGTCAATAACTCATCACCAGCCTCTAAAAGACTCTTAACCACACCTTCACAACGATTCCGCCACTGCTTAATAAAACGTTCTCTTGCCACTTTGGCTTCTTCTAAACTAGCAGCGTAGATAATGGTATGATAATCTTCTCGAATCGCCTCATGAGCATGTTTGGGTGCATGGGACAGAAGATTCTTGAGTTTATGCACAGTACAGCGTTGGACATCAATCTTAGGCCAGGTTGTCTCAACCGCCAAACGAAGGCATTGATTACCATCAATGATGACTAAGAGTGGTCGGGGTAGACCACGAGTCGTTAGATCCTCTAAAACACCTTCCCAGGCCTCTACCGATTCGCTTCCTCTTAGCCATAAGCCTAAAAGAATCTTCTCGCCACTCGGCCGCACCCCAACTGCCGCCAAAACCGGAATGCTTGAAACTCGACCACCGCAACGCACTTTCGCACCAAAACCATCAAGATAAAGATGAACCAACAATTCATTATGCAAAGCCCGTCGCTGCCAGACCTCAAACTCTTCCTTTAAGCGACCAACTAAACGACTAATGCTACTTTTAGAAAGGGGTGTTCCTTTCAGAAGTGGCTGTAAGGCCTTCCGGATGCGCCGGGTATTGGCACCACAGAGATAAAGACCTAAGATTGCATCATCAACCGCTTTGGCTCGTCGCCGATAACGAGGTAGCATCTGACTACGCCATTCAATCGTAGCCCCATCTGCGAAAAGTCTCGCCCTGGGCACCTTTATATCGCTCTTACCCAGCGAAGTCGAAAGCTGTCTTGCCTCATAACCATGACGATAACCACGACGACCCTCACCTCTCTCGTATAGACCAACTCCAATGGTTGCCTCAAGCTCTTCAATAATAATCTTTTCAATAAATAACTTTATTTCTCTTCTAATGGCTTCAGTAAGATAATCTTTCTCATAACTTATCATCTTTTCACTATATTTCATGGTTTAACTCCTTTTACTATATTATAGCCATTAAAATTTCCACGACAAGAGGGACACTACCACAGCCATATTTAGATTATATAAATGCGATTCAACTTGTCAATCATTTTTTCTAATGGTTTACTTGGTGATTGACAATGATTACGGAATTATTATAATATTATATGCAAGAAAAAAAATTGGTTGGTTTAGATTTTGAACTAATGAGACCATTGCTTGAAGGAATATTAAAAAATATTGAAAGCGGGGTATTTACCATCAATATGAATAAAGAAATTACTTCTTTTAATAAGGCCGCCGAGTGGATAACTGGTTATTGCTATGATGAAGTAATCGGTCAATCTTGTTACACAGTTTTTAAAAGCAGTCTATGTAAAGATTCTTGCGTTTTTGATAAAGTTATCAAAACTGGCATCCCGATAACTAAGAATGGTGTAGTAATTCTCGGTAAAGAAAATCAAGAGATCTGTGTTTCATATTCTGTGTTTCGCCTTGATGATATCCACAAAATGACCAAAGGTATTGGTGTAATATTTCGCGATACCACTGAATTAAAAAATTTGCGGACGCAGTTAATCCAATCAGAAAAATTAATGGTGATGGGTCAGTTAGCTGCTGGAGTTGCTCATGAAATCAATAATCCGATCAATGGTATAATTACCTATATCCATCTCTTTCTAAAAAAACTTGAAGAAAATCGTCTTGACCCAAACGAGTTCAAAAGGCACCTAAAATTTGTTGAACGAGAAACAATGCGCATTGGGAGGCTTGTGAGAAATCTATTAAATTTTTCCCGAAAAAGTGAACTGGAGCTAGGTGCTATTTCACCGATTTGTTTGATTGAAGAAACCCTTCCTTTATTGGATGATCAATTTTTGCAAAAGCGGGTTAATGTCATTAAAAAATACGATAAAAACATTTCCGATATTCTGGGTGACTTTAATCAACTTCAGCAGGTCGTTATTAATTTAGTTATGAATGCACTCCAGGCGGTTGACAAAGGTGGTCGGATTGAAATTGAACTTTTACCAGAAGGTATAAAGGGTAGTGAATGTTTTGTAGTAATAAATATAATTGATAATGGCGTGGGCATACCACGGGAAGATTTAGCAAAGGTTTTTGAGCCTTTTTATACAACGAAGACTAAAGATAAAGATGGTATTGGATTAGGACTAACAATTGTCCAGCAGATAGTCAATGCCCATCATGGCCGCATCACAATCAAAAGTAAGGTTGGTGAAGGAACAACAGTGTCAGTTCGCTTCCCCACTATTTGACCAACACTATTTAAATACAATATCCTCCAGCAACTACAAAAAACATTCCAGTCTAATCTACCTTAATGTAGTTTTTTCAAGACCATCTTTCGGGTATGAATAAGAAATTGAGAATTTGCGCAAAAATAGGTATGAATGAAAAATAAACAATTAGATATATGCATGTAACTGAGGTTTATCCACATTTATGAAAACGGAGTATAAAGATAGTAATGTTTAAGAGTTGACTATTTGTAATTTTGAGTCTGTCTTTCATCAAAATAAAATCTTACCCAATTAAATTTATGATTTTCAGGATAAAATAGAA
>FMSI01060358.1_pt1 | contig 11406 bp, 12 predicted proteins | sample 1504471 | NCBI WGS metagenome assembly FMSI01 (sample SAMEA4475357, study PRJEB15587) | soil metagenome | biome: Soil; feature: Field | place: India | collected 2015-03-11 | depth 0 m
GCTCCGTACCTTGCACCGTCCAGCTCATCATGTAGGTGCGCAAGGTGAAAGTCGTGCGCTTCCTCAACCCCGCCGGCGCTCCCCAGAACGTGCGACTCCCCGTTTTGTCACGCCTCTCTCGTGTCTCCGATCGCTGCCGCACACTCAGCCGCACCGCCGGTATGCGGTTTAGGCTTCCTACCGCCCCTACTCGCCCGTAGCGTTGTTCCAGCGCCACGTACCAACGGTTGGCGTTTGATAGGATGTAGCTGTTCATCGCGACTCTCCTTTCCTTTCTTTGCCCCTCTGTGCGGCCCTTATTCCCTGCTCGCGTCCAGCTCGAATCGTACTTTCGCCGCCTGCAAGAAATTCTTGCCTCCGGATCTGACCGCCCCAAGTTCGACCCTGTACCCGCCCGCGTAGTACAGCCCCGGACCCCACTCTCCGCGATTGCGCTCTAACACATTAGTCAAGGCCTCCACATACATCAGAAGCTGTTCGCTCACTCTTTCCAGGCGGTCGTGCGTCACGCGTATCTCGGCCGCCATTGCGATCTTTCCGGAAAAGCCACGGAATTTCTCTCGCAACAAGTTATTCAGGCTCTCGCAGTAGACGTGCAGGCTTGGGTATTTTACGCCCGCAGTCCTCTCTGCCAGCTCGCTGGCAACGTTCGCTGTCCAGATCTGATCCGTGCCGACAAACCCGGCCTCAATCCCCTGCTCTTGGGCCATCTTCGCTATCTCCTGGCCGATTCCCCCCTCCCCGGTCAGAATCTCCACCGCCTTCTTCGTCGCCTCGCTTCCCATTCGGACCATGAGATTGCCCCCTGTCCTCAGCCGCGCCACAAAAACCCTGGCGCATCGGACCACCCGCCGCCCCAACCCGGGCTCGGGCCTGCCTCTCGCCGTAAGTAGTGGTCCGGGCTCTGTCCCTCCCCCGGTTGCGGACCCTCCGCGAGCACTGCGCTAAGCTGAAGCCAGCTCGCTCCGCTTCCAAGCGGCGTCGCATTTTGCCGCCGCACATCACCGCCCGCATAGCCGACGTAAACGTTCCAGCCGGCGACCCCCTCCGGAGGTATCCCGGGGATCACCCGCAGACCTTGGCCGTAGGCAGCGGGCGTCAGCCGAATTTCGCTCGGAGCACCCTCCCCACCCTCGGCTCCGACCCACGCCATCTGCACACAGTACGTCGCCGCCGGAGCCTCCGCCGGCACCAGATCGACGCGCGGCGCGTCCGCTCGCGGAATCGGTCGCTTCACGACTCCCACGCCCGTATCCAGCAGCGCCTCCCAGGCCCACAACGCCTGCCTCTCCCACTCCTTCCAACGCTCTTTGTACCGGTCGTTCTGCTGCTGGTTTGCCGCCTCCCGGTAGCTCAACGCCAGAGTCCGGAACGCGTGGCATTTCTTCAAAGGCTCCGTGACGACTATGTGCCTTAACTCCAGGTCTCCCCTGCCCCGCCGGATGAGATATCGCCTGAGTTCGATCCCGAGCTCCTCCCAGGCCAGTCTTAATTTCACTGCCAGATCAATGCCTTCGACCCGCGCCGTCTCCAGTATTCCGCAATCGTAGGCCAGTAACTGCTCCAGCCCGTTCGCTGCGCCGTCCGTGAACAAGGCCATCCTCACTCCCTCAGCTCTTCGATTGCCCCAGCGCGCTCCGCAGAGCCCTTAGCTCTGCCTCGGGTATCACCGTCACCTGTACCCGGCTGGCAGCAGCCGCCTGCTCCGCCTGCCGCCTCGCTTCGGCCAGTTCTGCACGGTATTCCTCGGACTCCTCCGGCGTCGCTAACCTCGCCTTGCCCTCTACGATCATCCGCGCCGCTACCGCCCTCGGGACTTCGCTCCTCAGGCCGGCTCGTCCGCCGTCCGCCGTCTCGTGGCTCACGACCACGGGGTATTCCTCCGCGATACCCGCCTCAATCTCGCGCAGCTTCCGATAATAAGCTTTGAGATCCATCCTTTCCTCCTTCACCTGCCATCAGTTGGGCGGGTCGGAAGCACGGCATCACGACCCGCCCCTCTCGGCCTTACGTCAGCACCCGCACGCCAAAGTTGTTTCTCAACACCGCCACCCCGTAAAGCACGTCCACCGTAAACTGCTGGGCCAGCGTGTTCGGCTGGTAACTCATGATGATCCGCATCCCGAAGTTGCCCAGCTCTGCGTACTCCGCGATCGCGCCTGTCCCTGGCAGCGGCTGCGGCAGGCGCCGCATCACAAGCGCAAAGGCGTTCCGCGCAAACGCGATGTTGTGCGTCGTCACAGGCGAGCTGCCTGTCTTGGCTACGAACTGAGATCGGAACACGTAGAAATCCTTGATCTTGCCAACCGTGCCGTCCACCAGCGCTCGGAGCCCGGCCTCTCCCGCGGTCTGATACTCGCTGAACCGCGGAATTTGGCGCAGATGCGAATAAGTTGCGGCGTCCACCACCAAATACTTCGGCTCGCTTGCGGGCACTTTCGCCTGGAACAACGCCGTCTCCGCCGCGTCCACCACCGCCTCGGTGATCGGAGTGCCCGGCGTCCCCACCGGGGCGTTGGCTGTCAACTGGGCATACAGGTTCAATAGGTCCCCCTCGATCTTCTCAGCCAGCGCCGCCATAGCAGGCTGCATGTACAGCTTCAGCAGATCCGGCACCGCCAACACCTTGGTAACGTCCGGAACCAGAAACGTCGCCTCGGCGTGCGTGTTGAGCACGATCTGCGCATTCCCCAGGCTCGGATTCTGTGGCTGCACGGTCCCGCCCTCCGCTAGGTTGTTCGCCACCAGCGTCGGCGGAATCGGCACGTTGACCGTGTCCCCCGCTTGCGCCAGGGTCGGTTCGAAATCGCGATTGACCAGGTTGCCCATGACAAGGTTCCCTATCAAAGCCGGCAGCGCATCCACCGCCACCAGCTTCACAATCGCGTTAGCTACGTTCTGTGATGTAATCGCAGGCATCTTCTCCTTGCACTCCTTCTCCGCATTCCCTTCACCGGGTTTTGCGTTTCAGTTCCCGCTTGCGTGAACTTACCGGCTTCCCAGCAGCTGCGAAGCGATCCGCACGATTTCCTCTCTGGCTCGCTCCGCTTCCTCTGGACTCATCCCTGGACGGATCTTCTCCAGCTCAATTGCCTCCCCACGGCTCGTCACGCCCCCCCGTACCTCGACCGTACCTGACCCACCCCCTACCCGCGCGGGCAGAAACTCAGGGTTTTCCTGCACAAAGCGCGCCAGGTACTCTCGCAGCCCCACCTCTCCCTGCTCCGTCCTCGCCACCAGCCGGCCATCCTCCGCTCGGTAAATATCCTCCCTCACCGCGCGATACGCCAAATCCACCTTCGAAACGCCCAGCCGTTGTAGTTCCGAACGGATCGCGGCGCTTCTTTCCGCGGCCTCCCTCAGCTCTCTCTGCTTCCGGTTCTCCTCGGCCAGCTCATTCAGCCGCCGCTCTAATGCCTCCCTTCTCTTTCTCTCCTCCAGAAGCTCGGCCTTGTAAGCTGGCTCCGTTGCCTCCCTTTGCAGCCTCACGAACTCCTCGATCGCCTCGCGTATCATCGACCGCCGTTCGTCGGCCGACCCTGTCTCCTTAACCTGGCTTTTCTCCTCAGCCATCCCTTCTTTACCTCCGTTTATTGCTCCTTCTCACAACTTTCTCCCGCCACTCCCTCAATCTCCCGGGCAATCCGCTCCTTGACTTCCTGGCTCGCGTCACACAGATACTTGAATGCCAACCGCCGCAACACCTCCTTTTTCAACGTCTGCGAGCCCGCGCCCAGCCTCAACAAACGCTCCGCATCCGACAGTTCCGCACCAAAATCCCCGATGTCGAACTCGTCCAGCCCCGACACCCCTACGCGAATCTCATCCTGCCTGGCGGCTGCGATCGCACGGAGCACCCGCTTCATGGAATCCTTCACGGCGTCGCCATAGGCTCGCAGTACCTCCTGCGTGATGCTAAAGTCCCTTTGCTTGCTAAGCCCGGACTGCGGTGCCATGCCCGACAGCCCCCCGCCCGCCTGCGTGAGAAGGTAACAAACCCGGTAAATTTCGTTCTTCAGCCTTCCCAGGTTCTCCATCGCCACCTGGTAGACTTTCCCTTCGGGTTCGGTCCATCCGAAACGGTCCTCCGGGCCCAACTGGATGTAGTACGACTCTCCGACGATCTGCCGGAACTCCCTCTCCGAGTAAACCACCGGCATCGCGAACAAGCCCATCGTAATCGCCCAGGAAAGCGCGTTCGATTTGTTGAAGTGCTCCAGTTGCAGCAGCGCCGCCTTGTTCATCAACCACAGGCCTTCGCTTACCCTGAGCTCGAACATCGGCACCTGACGAAGTGCGGCCAGGCCGTGCCGCCCACGGGCCACTAATTCCCTCGCCTGCGGCCCCCTCTCGCCTCCCCACGCCCTCTGGATCTCGAAATCTGTCTTGTCGTAATAAACCCAAGTCGTCTCCTGCTTCCAATCCCCCTTCCCAGGCTCCCTCTGGCGCAGCGCTGCCGTCCGCAGAACCACCCACTCGTAATTCCCGTTCTCGTCATGCTCCCAGTTCACCAGCTCCTCAGCCGCATACCTGACAAGGTATGCCCGCGCAAGTCCCAGAGCCTCCTCCTCCGCTCGGTGTACCGGCCGCCTGCTGGCCCGCGGAAAGTCCACTACCGCCAGCCCGACCCCGGCCACCAGCGCATCCACCAGCAGCCTCCGGAAAAAGTCGCTCAGGCTTGTACCCCGTCGATCGCAGTCTTCGGTAAACCCAGCGAAAAACCGTCTGCCGACCTCGTCATCCCCTTCCAGCACAACGATCGGCTCCCGACGAAATAAGGTCGCCGCGTACCAGTCAATGATTGAGCCGATATAGTTTTCGTAGAAAACCCGGCTCAATCGTTCCTGGTAGACTGCGACCGGCTCTTTCTGCCTCGGGCGCAAATACGAATCCGCCCGCGCCTTCAGTTGTTCACCGCCGGCGTAAAGATCCCGGTATGTCTGCCACATCGCTTTCCGGGCCACATACTGCGGATGCTCCCGGTCCAGATCCCTCATCGGCTTGGTCTCCCTATGGCCTCTTTCCGCTCACAACAGCCTCTCGCCACGCTCGCCCGCCTGTCCCCCCGGCTTGAACTCCTGCCACAACAGGTAACCCAGCGCGTCCGATAAGTGCGTGCGAAACGGGTCCTTCTCCTTGTCAATCACCGCGCTGTCAGGCTTATAAACGACCTCCTCCAGGTCCTTGATGAGTTCACGGCATTTCGGGCTTATGAAAAGCTGCGCCGCACCGTCCGCACTTCTGAGCTTCGCGTTCACCAGCGCGACCCGCTCCCGCACCGGCGGATTCGCGCGTGGAACGCGATACCGTACCCGCTCGTAACCCGCGCGACGCAGAACCTCCCGGATCACTTGATAGTCGCTTGAACCGGTCGTCTTCGCATAGCCGCCCGAAGCGTCCCCGTAAATCACCAGACCCGCTCGGTGATGCGGAAACCGGGCGAGAAACTCCTCGCACGCCTCCTGCGTGCTCGAGCGGCTCAACACAATCTCGTCCACTACCCACACCGTTTCTGTCTCGATCTGTGCCACCAGTGAGCACATCGGATCTACGTTGAAATCCAGCGCCCACAGTAACGGCCGGCTTGCCAGCAGGCTGACCTCCCGTACGTGCTCCGAGCGCCGGAATTCGTGGTACACGCGGCTGCCGTACAGGTCCAGGTATTCACCTAGTACCTCTTGCCGGTAAAAGCTCGGATCGTAGCTGCGCCTCAACCGGTCATAGAAATCTGGAATGCGAGCCAGCAGGTACCGGTTTTCGAATGGCTCGGCGAAGATGACTTCGTAGCCATCCACTCGCTCAGCCACAAACCGCCGGTACACCCAGTCGTACCCCTTTGGCGTCCACACCGCGAACCCGCACAGCCGCTTCGCTTCCGGATCCCTAAGTCTCCCTTCCAGCACCACCCACGCCTCTTCCTGCGTGTAGGTCAACTCGTCCAGCCCAAACCAGGCCAAATTCGTGCCTCTCAGCCGCTCGAACTCTTCCACGGCCCGGAACAGCACCTTCGAGCCCGTGTCCTTAAAAACAAGAACGTTCTCAGCCTTGTTCAACTCGTACGGAATGCGGTTATGCACCAGGATCTCGACTAGGGTCGCTTGCGTCGCGTCCCTCAGCATCGGATAGGTGGGTGCTCCCAGCAAGCCGGTACGCCCGGGATTCAGGTAGCCCAGCTTGATTGCCTCTTGGCAAAGTGCCTGGCTTTTGCCCGACCCGATTGGGCCCGAAAACCCCTTGAACCGCGCGGTGGAACGGTGAAAGCGGGCCTGCGATGGCAAGGGAACGTATTCGATTTTCCTCAATCGTCCCCCTGCTCCGGCTCGACCCATGTGACCTTGATCTCCTTGGGCTGCTCTTCACTTAGCTCCTTCTCGAGCTGCACCAGCCGGATCAGATCGCTTACCGTCGCCTTCAACTCGTCGTTCTCTAGCCGCTTCTCCAGATTCTCGATGACCTTTTCCACCAGCGCCGCTTTGTCCTTCCGTCGCCTCCCTAGCCGCGCCTCGCGCGCCCCCGGCCTTTGCATCGGCCGGCCCTGTCTTGCGCTTTTGTTGGTGTCCATCCGGTAGCCCTCACCGCCCTGTGCAGCCGCCTCCCTCGCGCGGTCTGCCCTCTGGCGCCTCGCAGCCGGCAACGCCGGCAGTTCTCTCATCCCGACTCTGAACCTAGCACCCAACCTCCACCCGGTCTTTTCCCGCCTCCGTTATTCCACTGAAAACAGGCCCGATCCTCCCCACAAGCGTCCGTGAATTTCGGGGCGGGGCTCTGGAGTTGTTATCCTGAGGCTGTTGCTATGACTCCGCGTGAACGCGTGGCGCGCACTTACGCCCTGCTGCCCCACGACCGCCCACCTTTTGTGCCCGCCATCTACGAACACAAGGCCCGCCTCATCGCACGCACCCCTTCCGAGATTTGCCGTTCCGCCGAACTCCTGGAAGCTGCGCTCGAGCGCGAGCTGGAACTCTACGCGCCGGATATGGTCGTGGTGGGAGTGGATGTCTACAACGTGGAAGCCGAGGCCCTCGGCGCCTCGGTCATTTACTTCGACGACCCCTCGGTCCCAGGCCTCCGCGGACCTGTCCTCTCACGGCCTGAGGATCTCGACCGCCTTGGCCTACCAGACCCCGAATGCGACGGCCGCATGCCCCTCTTGCTAGGTGTCGCCCAATCCCTCGCGCGACGCCACGGCTCGAGGATCATCGTCCGCGGAGCTGTGACCGGCCCCTTCTCGCTCGCCTCCGCCATCGTGGGTGCCGAGAACCTGATGATCGCCTGCCTCGATCAACCGGCCTGGGCGCGTCGCCTGCTCGACGTTTCCGCCCGCGTCAGCTCCCTCTTCGCTCTGGCGTTCCTTCAACGCGGCGTCGAGGTCGTACTGTTCGACTCACGTGCTGCCCCGCCCCTGCTCTCCCCGCGGCTCTTCCGCGAACTCTTGCTGCCAGTCTACCGCGACTTCCTGATCCCGAACCTCAAGGCCGCGGGTGCACGCTTCCTCGCCCTGATCATCGGAGGCAACACCACTCCCTTGCTCGACGACCTCATCGGAACTGGTGCGCCTCAAATCCTCTGCGATGCGCCGGCCAACCTCGACGCGTTCATCGAACGCTGCGGGCGCGCCCGCATCCCCTTCCGTGCCAATGTGGACGCACGCCTCGTGCATCTCGGTCCGCCCTCTGCTATCCACGCCGCTGCCCTATCGATCCTCCGCCGGGCAGGCCATTACCCAGGCCTGCTCTTCGGCTGCGGCGTCGTCGCATGGGACTGCCCTCCCACCCACGTCCTCGCCTTGCGCGAGGCCCTCCTTTCCTTCCAGGCCGAACTCAGCTGCCGCGAACCAACCCCTCCGCTTCCGGATTCCCCGGACCAAAGTGCTTCAGCATGACCAAATCCTCCGCACTGCTCCGGTTTGTCACCCGGACTCCGTTCCGCGCCGCCTCCGCTGTGACGAACAGTTCGTCCTTCGTCATCTGACCGTACCGGATCAGCGTCGGCGTCTCAACTTCCAGCTCACCGATCAGCCCGTAACCCTGCACCACGATCAGACCGTACGCCGCGCCGTCCCGAATCACCACCGATCGCCCCGGATACACCCGCAGCTCTTTCGCGGAATAGAGCCGCGTCCCGTAAACGACCCACCTTTCCTCGTAACCCTGCTCCGCCATCTCCCCGGGATCCTTCACGGGCACCGGCCGGATCTTCCGTTTCTTCTCGAACTCCGGATCTACATTCGCCTCCCAGTCCAGCATCCCGATGATGTATTCCAGATCCTCATGATGCTCGGCCGGCACGTCCTTAACCAGCAGCTCCCGCGGCACCGGGCGCCCTTCCACCAAAGACTGGAACATGGCGAAAACATCCGAGTTCACTTGCGGCTCGTAAGTGACCAGCGATCCCGGAGCATGCAGGATTCCCGCGTCAATCTGCCAGCCGGTCCCCACTTCCAGCTTGTATGCCCTCGAAAGATACAATATCCCGTTGTCTCCTTCGTTCCACCTCTCCAGGCACCGCTTTACATCTTCCTTGCTCGTGCCCGGATTCAACCCCATAAAGGTGTACGGGAAATTGTTCTCCTTTACGTTATACTGCGGCGGGAAGTAGTAAGCCTCCGGCTTCCCTTTCCTGCCCACCCGCGCCGCGTGCTCGTCCCGCTGATGCATGTGGTGGGGAATCGGTCCCAGATTATCGAAGAACTTGCACAGGAGGTTCCAGCCCCCCTGTTCCCGCATCACTTCAGCGCCCAGAAACATGTCCCCCAGCTCCTCGATCGCTTCTCGGAACAGCACCCTGCGCCCGTCAATCTCCAGGTAGCTCAATCCCTCATCCCACGGTGTCCCCGGCCCGTTGTCCGCATTCGTCGTGGAGGCGAACCAGCGTTCGTCAATCCCGCCACGGTGCGCTCCCAACGCGTACAGGTCCCGTGGATCCAGTTTCAATCGCCCTCCGGGCATCAGGAACGCGCGCGGCACCCAACACGGAGCCAGCCGCACCACACCGTCGCCCGCTGCCAACGCTTCCCGAATCAATCCAGTGTTCGACATACCCATTACGATAGGCCGTCCGGCAGCCCCCTGTCCAGAGCACACCCACGCCCCAAGCCTGTTCCGGAAAAATGCCGACCCGCTGCCGAGTGAGACTTCAAATGCTCGGCGTCACTCCCCCCTCAGGCGAAGGCGAAACACTCAGCGCGGTACGGACTGGCGGATATTCGCTAATGAACCCTGGTGGACCTGGAGGGATTCGAACCCTCGACCTCTTCCATGCCATGGAAGCGCGCTCCCATCTGCGCCACAGGCCCGCGCTTCCCCATACTATACCACAGGCTCCGCCGCGCTATAGTGGTTGCGTGCCCGCCCGCTCCTCGTTCGCAGTGCTGTTGCTGCTTGGCGTTGTCCCGGCTCTGGCTCAGGGCCTGCCCCCTCGCCCAGATCCCGACAACTACTCCGCACAGGCCCGCCTCGCCGAAGCGACCATCGCGGCCGACTACCTGGCGCGCACCATCCCGCTGCCTTCGCGACCCAGGCTCGTCTCCAACTACCTGGTGATCGAACTGGCCCTTTATCCCGATAAGGGTGCCAAAGTTCCGGTTTCGGCCCAACACCTTTCGCTGCGCATCAATGGACGCAAGACCGCCCTTCTTCCCCAGGCGCCCGGCCTGGTCGCAGCCGAGCTCAAGTTCCCTGATTGGGAATTCGGCCCTCAAATCGCCGTCGGCGCAGGCGCCGGCGACGCGACGGTTATCCTAGGCCCTCCCCGCCCAGTCGAAAGGTTCCCCGGTGACCCCCGTGCGCCGCGCACCCCTCAGCCCGCTCCTCCCGCCCATCCAACCGCCCGCGATGAAACATCCCCTGTCTCTCCGGAGGAATTCGTACGTCAAGCCGCCCTCCCCGAAGGTGTCACCTCACACCCCGTCGCCGGCTTGCTCTACTTCGCCTTCAAAGGCAAGACCAAGTCCGTCCGATCCCTTGAATTACTCTATTCCGGACCGGCGGGCTCCGCGACAATCCGTCTCTTCTGAACCCTCACCGGGCTATTGCGTGTGCGCCACCAGCCTGGCCTCGATCCATAACACGACCACCAGCACCGCGACCGTCAGTGTCCCCGCCAGGGGGACTGCAATCACCGCGCCCGCTCCCCACTGCTCCACGAAAAACCCCAGCGACCACGGAGCCAGCAAGCCCCCCGTCACCGCGAACGAGAAAATCCCGTTGAAAAAGCCGGGGTGATACGCCGGAAACCTTCCCTTGATCCTCTCCACCACCAGCGGGTACACGGACGCAAACCCGCTCCCCACCAGCAGGATCCCCGACACTGCCCCGAAACGGTTGTTGGTCGTCGCCAGCACCACGCAGCCGAACAACGCCGCCAACACACTGGCTCCCAGCAGCTTGCCGTGCGCAACTCGATCCAGGATTGCGGAAGCCAGCACCCTTCCCACCAGCAACGCCAGCCAGTACAGGCTCAACATGAGCAGCGACGTCGCCGGGCTCACGCCCACACGCTTGGTCAGCAGCAGCGGCAGCCATCCGGCCAGCGACCACTCGTTGCCGAACTGGAAAAACAGTACGAGCGCCAGAATCACCCCCACCGGACTCTTCAACGGCGCCAGCGTCTGCCTCCAGTCCGTCTCCCTTCGTTCGCCGCTCCTCCCTGCCGCCGCCTGCACACACCGCGCCTTCACGTACATCCCGCAATAGAAAGCCGGGATCATCGCAAGCCAGAACAGGATGCTCCCCACCGTATAGACGTAGTAGGTGCCGGCCACCAGCAACGAGACCGCCACGCAGCCGGCGCCAAAGAAAATCCCCGCAAGGTACATCGTCGCCGCAGGATCGCGTTCGTATAGCGGCGAAATCGCTTGGAAAACTCCGCGATTCAACACGCCTGCGCCCAACCCGACACCCCATATTCCCGCCATCCGCCACAAATCACTCACGCCCGGCGGCAGCAGCGCAAGAACCAGCAAGCTTAGGCAACTCATTCCGGCCGCCGCCGCCAGTAGCATCGCCGTCTGCATCCCCTTCAACAGCCACCGCGCCACCGCGTAAGAAGCCAGCAGCCCCAGATTCATGCTCAGGAAAAATGCCCCTACCGCCAGGTGGTCCTCGCGCACGTGATAGCCCCAGGCAGGCAGAATGGCACCCACCAGCGCCAGCAAAATCCCGGAAAGTGAGAAGCCCGCCAGCCCCCGCCGCGCCAGGCAGGCATCGGTGTCCTGCGCCGGCTCAAGCGTGCGGGAAATCGGCTCGGGCATCACCCGCGTATTTTAACTTACCCGCTCGCAGGCAACTCCCCTTACCCCGCCTCCGCCTTCCCATAGCTCTCCGTCGCGTTTTATGTAATACCGTAGTCTACTGGAAAAGATTCTCTTTAAGACTCAATGATTTACGGTATGGCATCCGGATTGCT
>FMSI01054621.1_pt1 | contig 11382 bp, 7 predicted proteins | sample 1504471 | NCBI WGS metagenome assembly FMSI01 (sample SAMEA4475357, study PRJEB15587) | soil metagenome | biome: Soil; feature: Field | place: India | collected 2015-03-11 | depth 0 m
TTTATAGGAGGTTTATATGGTAAACTTTTCAGTCCTTTCAGAAAAACAAATCAGAAAGGAGGTTTATGACCTCAGAATGAATGGGGTTGAAAACTATGCCCACATTAATAGGGGACGAAAAGATGATCTTCCGGGATATAACATAATCAGTGTGACAGATTTACTTAATTTTTTGACTGTGAACGATTATATGAACGGTATAGCTAATAAGTATAACTTTAAAATTTTTAATAATAGCTTGCCGTTGAGCGTAATCTATTTCTTTCCAACTGTGTTTTTTAAGGCAAAAGAACACGAAGAAATGATGTTAAAAAGACTCGAAGCAGTTGATTATCATTGTCCTGTTTGTCGTGAAAGATACGAACTTAAAGATTTTTACTCTTTCCCTCTCTTTAAGTTTAATATTACAGTTTTTGAGAAAGATTTAAACAAGAAAAGTGGTGAAGAATTGATTGACCTCTTTGCTGTGATTAATCTTTCTGAAATTTCTCCTATTTGCTATAAGTGTCTGTCCTTTGCTCATCCCGAACTTATCGATATTATTAACGATGAAAAATTATCTATCGACGTCGGAAGAGAACATTTTAAAAATATTCATAAAGACAATCCAGACGCTATAGAAAATCTATTGCTTTATGAAACACTTGTTGATTATAAGAGAATCTTGCTTGATAAAATCAACTTTTTCTTAAATCCAGATGTCTATATTGATTTTGTTGATTTTACAAATCTTGAAAAAATTGGAGACTCCTATAGATATACAAGTTTTTCTGAAATGTTAGATAACTTACTTAAATAGACTAAAAGGGTGTTTTTACACCCTTTTAGCATCTTTTAAATAATTTAAGTTTATTTTAAAAAATTATAATTTTTTAAGGAGTAAAATATGACAGTAGAAAAAAATTACAAAGTAAATCTAAAAAAAACAAAAGGAGAAAATATGAATAACGAAAGAACAATACAACTAAACCTATTTGAAAATCTCGAACAAACAAACAATAGCAATACATCAATAATTAATAATAACAAAATAACTATCTCATTTTCCGAAAATAAAGAAACAAATCAAAAAGATACCCAAATTATAGAAATAATCAAAAGAATTTCCGAACTGAAAATACAAGAAAATCTTAAACAACAACTTATAATCTCAATCTCTTCCCACATAAGCAACTTAAAAAATAATCTCAAAATTACAGATACTATAAAACCTAACCTTCTTATATTAGGCCAAACTGGATCAGGAAAAACCTACGCAATACAAAAATTAGCCGAAATACTCGAAGATTTCTATATCCCTGTAACCATATACAATACAACATACCTCACTAAATCAGGTTATGCTGGACAAAAACCAACAGATATAATCATCCAGGCTATAAAAGATGCCTACAACTTATATAATAATAAAAAAATAAATAATAATTCATCATCACCAACAACCCAAAGCATATTCGGGTCAATTCCAGACAAAGAATTTTACAACATTTTCGGCCTAAAATACCCTGCTTCAGAAGATAATGAAGAAGATGAAAATAAAAAAAAGCAACAAGAACTTCAAACTATAAAACAACTTACAGAAACTTGCATAATCTACCTCGATGAAATAGATAAAATTAAAAAAAATACATATAGAGACAGTTCCCTCGACGCCATAGGAGAAGGTGTCCAACAAGACCTCCTTAAAATAATCGAAGGTACAAACATAGAGGTCCAATTCTCTACAGAAAACTCCAAGCCAATCACTATGACAATCAATACTAAAAATATCCTTTTTATAGCAGGAGGAGCTTTTACCGATATTACTTCCACAGAAAAAGACAATCCACAAAATTTAATAGGCTTCTCAAATTCCTACCATGATAATGAAAATTATAAAAAAATAGAAACACCCCCTCTTTTTGAAAAGTTAATCTCTTACGGAATGATTCCAGAATTTATAGGTAGATTCCCTTGCATACTCCAAATCGAACCCCTACCCTTCGAAAAATTAAAAGAAATCTTCTTTAATTCAAAAAGTTCAATCCTACATAACTATATCACAAACTTCTTTTCTTCTCTCGGCATAAATATTAAAATCACAGATGCCCTATTAAACGAAATATTTAAACTCGCTCAAACTAAAAAACAACTTGGAGCAAGAGCTTTCCACCACGCTATGATAGAATACCTACACGAAATAATGAAACAAATCTCTCCAATACTCATAAAAAACTATAACAAAAATTCCTCCATAGAAATAAAAATAGAATAATAACTGAAAAAACTAAAAACTCCTGCAATGCCCCCACATTGCAGGAGTTTTTTAATCATAAAAATAATATTTAATTTCTATACCCACCTCACTCCAAAATTTTTAATTTTTTTTCTTGACATATAAAAAAACATAAAATAAAATTATTACACCTTGATTTTTATAGAGGAGGTTTTTACAATGTCAGATATTTTTGGAAAAGTGAAGGAAATTATCGTTGATAAGCTTGGCGTAGATGAATCAGCAGTTAAACCAGAAGCTGCTTTCATTGAAGATCTTGGAGCAGATTCTCTCGACCTCGTTGACCTTATTATGGCTCTTGAGGAAGAGTTTGGTATCGATATACCAGATGAAGAAGCTCAGAAACTCAAGACTATTGGTGACGCAGTTAAATATATCGAAAGCCATCAATAAGCCTATTTTTAAAACAATATCAGGTGTCCAGCTTTTTAGCCATAGGACACCTTTTTTATTTTATATTCTTAAGAAATTTTCTTCCCGATTGTTTTTTGAAATTTAATTTATTATATTTTATAATGATATCTATCTAAAGTAGGGTTAAAATGTTTAAAAAGAGTTTGTTTATCCTTCTCTCTCTTTTTATAACCTCTTGCGATGAAATTTTACTCAAAAAAAGTGTGGAAATAAAATCTTTAAACTGTAACCTATTCTTTGACGAAATTAATCAAAAAATAGATGGTAACGTAAAATATATTATAGAAAATCCTCAAAACTCTCCTATCAACGAAATATATTTCTTCTGCAACCAGAATACAACTATTACTTCAATAAAATATAGAAATAATAATATCTCATTCGATAACGCTTTCCTCTATGGTTACAATATTTACAGAATAAAAACTCCCCCAATCTCCCCCGCTGAAAGACAAAATGTAGAAATAAACTTCACAATAATAGGCCCAGTAGAAAAAGAAAGATTTATCCTTAAAAAAAATATAGTCTTCCTCGATGTAAAAGAAATATGGTTACCCATCCCTTTCTTAAGCTCTCAGAAATTTTTATACAACATCAAAATTACAGTACCAGAAAACAAATATGCTATAATAGGTGGAAAAATTATATCCGAAACAGAAGCAAATAACTTAAGACACCAGACCTACGATAGTGAAATAGACGACGCAAAAAATTCTGGAACTCTCATTATATTAAATAAACCAAGATTTATTAAAGAAAATGTCTTCCTCTATACTTCTGATAAACTTTCTTCATCAACAATCCTCGATTATGCTTCAGAAATTAACAATATCCTCAAAAAAAATATTCAACCATCTGATTACTCCCAACTCCATATAATCGACGGAATCTTTCAATATGAAGATATGAATGTTACAATAGAAGGGGAAACATTCGCTAATATTATTTTCATATCAAACTTCTCTCAACCAGATAGTCAAACAAAATTTTATAAACTATTAGCTCACGAAATTTCTCATTCCTACCTCTCAGGAAAAATTAATTTCCACCCCGAAGAAAAAGCATTCTATGAGTCATTAATAGAATACCTCGCTATATCAGTAATAAACTCAAAATCAGAACAATTATACGAAGAAGTTATACTTAATAATAGATTTGAACTTATTAACCTTCTTAATAATTCAGAAGCAAATCCTTTCTTTATCGATTTTATATATAACGTAAACTTTTTGGATGCCGTATTTTCTGCTAAACCAAATCTATACTACAAACTCATAAGAACCCTTATTAAAAAATACAGATTCACCGAAATCGGAGAAAATGAAGTAACCACAACCATTAAAGAATTGCCTCTCGAACTTAAAAACAACCCCGAACAAGATCTTATCAATATTAATGCAACAGAAAATATCAAAAATAAAAAATTATACAATTCTTTCATTAACTATAGAATTGTAGACTATACAAACAGGACATCAAAAAATAAAACAAAAATCGACAAAATCCTACAGTTCAATATATCCGACAATTTCCCATTCGAGGTTAAAGCAAACCTGATTTTAAGATATAAAGACTACGATATTACAAATAACATATTCCTCAGAAACTCACAGACAAATATCTTTTTGAGAGAAAGACCTGTAGCCGTTATGCTATCTTCTCCTTTCGACTATGTAGAAGAAAATTTATACGATAACTATATCTACTTTGAAAATAATCTTGTAAAATTAATAGAAAATAACCTTAACCTATTTTACGCAGGAGAAAAAATTCAAGCCAGAAATATATCCATTACAGGTAAAACAAACTCTACTTCAAATATAGAAAGAAGCCTTGAACAGGATAGAGAGTTAAGCTACAAACTCAAAGGCAAAATAAGAATAGTTATCGATATCTTAAAACAAAAAGACGATAATATCTACATAATGGCTTACAAGTTACTTAACGAAAAAGTCTATTCATATATCATAATTAAAGGGAAAATAGATAGAGGCAATATAATCCTCGATTCTGTTTCTGACCCGCTTTTATAAAAATATGCTGAAACGAATAATATCAAAATCCGAAGAAGGTCAAAAAATATTCAAATATTTACTCCGCATAAGCGATGCCTCAAAAATCTTTCTCCATAAATTATTCAGAAAAAGAAAAATTTTAGTCAATAATTCCCCCATATCCAAAGATTACATAATTAAAGAAAATGACGAAATTTACTCAACTGAACTTTCCGAACTCAAAAAAGAAAAATCTATAGGTAAATTACCAGATATAATTTACTCCGATGAAAATATTTTAGTAATTGATAAAAAAAGTGGAGAATTAGTCTATGGAGAAAACAATTCTATCCTCGATAACATTAAAAATCACAAAAAATACGACTTCATCGTTCCCGTCCATAGACTCGATAAATATACAGAAGGCATCATTATATTCGCTTTAAACTACAAAACATCAGTAAAACTCACAGAATTATTCCGCAACAATAAAGTAATTAAAATCTACGAATCACTCCTTCACGGTAATATCGAAAAACAAATCTTCGTTGAGGCAGAAATCATAAGAACAGAAAATATTTCAAAAGTAAATAACCTTACAATCCTTGAAAATATTCCAGATAAAAATGACTGGCTAAAAAATAAAAAAAACAAAAGTGCTACAATTATTAGACCAATTAAAAAATCTGACAAATATACCTTATGCGAGATAGAAATCTGGACAGGACACCACCATCAGATAAGAGCTATATCAAGTGCTATAAATCACCCCGTCGCAGGAGACAAAAAATATAAAGCAAAAGACAACTTCAAAAACTACCTATTACTATGTAAAAAAATTGAAATTCCAGAACTCAATTATTACTTTGAAACTAAAAAAAATCTAAAAATAAACCTTCAATCAAAAATTTAACCTCTTTAATTTGAAAAATATTTCCATCGATGCTAATATTTCATACAGGAGGAATATTATGAAAAATATTAGCCTTATATTTTTACTCTTTTCCGCAAGCCTTTGCTTTTCTACAGAAATCACTTACAAAACAGAGGATATACAAAAAATCCAGATTTATCTTGATAGCCTTATGTTTGAAACAGATAACTTACCATTCCATAAAAGAAAAATGATACAATACTATATTTCAGAAATAAAAAATATATTACTTTCAAACCAGATAGCAACTAATAAAACTTACTCCGAAGAAGAATTTAAAAACATAATTTCCCAATTAAAAAGTAACCCTCAATATAACACTCAGAAAATTATCCTGAAACAAGTAGCAAAAAAATCAAATTTCTATATGAAACAAATTAAAGAAATTATCCTTACCATCAATTTCCAGAATGATAAAAAAGATTGTCTTGAGTTACTTTTACCAAAAGCTATAGACCCTGAAAATGTCGGAATTTTGTTCGATATTTTCTGGACTCAACCAGATAAAGAGTATATTAATTCAATACTCGAAAAAAATGAAAATTAATCACTATTTAAATAAAAATAAATAATTCTTTCTTGAAAGAAATATATCATAAATTAATAAAAAATATTAGCTATTTTAATTTTAATTTATCATATTAAAAAGTTTTTATTTTTTCATTTTTATGCTAATATATTATATAAAGAGAGGTCTGTATGAAAATGAAAAGAATTTTAATCCTGTTTTTTATACTTTTTTCTTGCTCCTCTAATGTCAAAGATACTTCACCAAGATTAATAAAAACTTCAAGCCCAAATCAACCTTACTGGATTTTAAAGAAAAAATCAACCGATGAAAATTATTACTTCGTTGGAATAAGTAAAAAAAATAAAAACCTTCAAGAAGCAAGAAAATCAGCTATAGACGATGCAGCTTCAAGACTTCTCGAATTTATAGGTTTCAGAGCTACTACCAAATTCCAGTCAACAAAACAATATAGCGACACCGATGATAGCTCCACCTTCAAAGAAAACATAATTCAATCTATAGAAGGAAAAGCAAGTGCAAGTATAGCTACCGAAATTGAAGATGTTTACTACGAAGAATATACAGATGGTTATGTTTTCTATGTGTTGATAAAATCTCCAGTCAAATGGGTCGAAAACGAAAGAAAAAGATTAAAACAGCTTGTCCTCTCCCAGAGAGAAGAGGCTACAAGATTATTAACAGAAGCAAAAAAACTCTACGAAACTGGTGAAGTGGTAAAAGCTCTCGATAATGCCCTCTCTGCCCTCGAAATAAGCGAAAGAGCCGAAGAAAACTCTGATATCTACACCGATTCAAAAGACTTTATAACTCAGATAATCTCCTCATTAAGAATATCTTTGAATAATAAGCCATCTTTCGTTTACAAAGAAGGCGGAAGCGATGATATAGAAATTATTGTGAAAACTACAAAAAATTTCACACCAGTTAAAGGTCTCCTTATGTCTTATGAATGTAATGATAACGAATCCCTTATCACAGCCAAAAAGGGATTTCAAACTGACGAAAATGGCACCTTAACTCTTAATGTCGAAAAAACCTCCCTAAAAGACGAGTTAGAACTTACTATCCTTTTCTCACTTAAGAGATTTGATAATCTTAAAAAACTCGATGAGGATTTCTATAAAGATATTAAAAAATATAACAACCTCCTCGCTCTTAAATTAAAACTCAAAATCACAGATAAATTTAAGGCAATCCAATCTGCTGTGGTCCTCATAGATGTAGAAAATGAAAAAAATAAATTTTTTCCAAAATTTCAGGAAGAAATCACAGGTAAACTCGCCAATAAAGGTTTTCAGGTTAAAGCAGTCGATATTTCTAAAATCTTAAAAGAAAACGATTCAAGCGATAGCTTAAGAGATAAAATATTAAAATTCTTAGCAAAAGATTTTAAAGAATTAAAAAATTTGATCCTTATTTATAGAAATCACAATTATCTCGGTGAACTTGGAAAAGATATAAAATTTACAGAATATGATCTTGGTTCTTCTGAGATAAAAATTTACGAAATACAAACTTCTATTTCAATAATTAATATATCAACTAAAGAAACAGAGAAAGGATACAAATTCAGCGTTAAAGGTCAGGGACTTAATAAAACTCAGGCAATCGATATGGCAGACAAAAAATTTCTTGATAAACTTGACGAATTTTTTAATTAATTTTCTTTTTTCAATTTTCTTATTAGTATATAAGATATGAAGTATTTAAAGTTTTTTTTCCTTACCTTTTTTTTACTTATTTTTGGATTTTATTTTTTAATCTTTATAGGAAGTAATATTTTTATTTACATTAATAAACCTCAAATAGAAAAGACAGTTGCAAACGCCTTAATCGTTAACAAATCAAGTTTGAAAGGTTTATTCCACCTACCATTTTTCTTCCTTAAAATCAAAGAAATCAAACTATCCGATTCAAATGGAATGGAATTAAAAATAAAGAATACAACTGTTTTTTACAATATTTTTAATTTTAACGTAAAATATCCAGCCGAAGCATTCTATTTTATAGATATAGACAGAGTGTCATTTGAGGCAGAATATAAAAAAGCCTCAGGCTACTTAAAAAAAATATTCGAAAAATACCCTTATTTCTATATCTCTCAAAATCAAAAAAATACTATAAAAATAAAAAATATGCTAGTTAAACTTGGCTTCTTTCCAGATATCAATGCATATTTTTATATTAATAATTTTAAAAATTACATTTCCCAAAACTTAATGAGCTTCAATGGCTTGGTATCCGCAGAAATAGACCAGTCACATAAAATAAATTTTGTCCAGTCAGTCATCGACTTCAGTATAGCTTTAGGAATAAACGAAGGATCAAACTTTGTCAATCTTTCTTCAGACTTTAATATCTCAAATTTCATAGTAGGCGGTATCCCTCTCATCGAAACAGAAAGTTTCAGATTTGTTTCTACAAATCTTGAAAATATAGAAAAAAATCTCTTCAAAAATATATTCTATATAAATAACTCAGAAAATGGCTTCTCATTTGAAGTAAAAAGAAATTTCAATATTAATTACCCAGAAAAAAATAGATACTACCTCCTTGAATACCTTATGCCTAAAGGAGAATATTTCGCAAACCTTAATTGTTTATTTAAAAATGAAAATTTTAACCTTAACCTCTTCGTATCAAATGTAAACGCAAAAGATAAATTTGTATTTAACTTTTCTGGAAACGATATAAGAAAAAATATCTCATTTCAATTAAACACCTACCTATTCAGAAAATTAAATGCAAATCTTGACTTCTACAATGATATCAAAGGCTCTGTTTCCTTTGATTTACTATATCTTAAACAAAATCTATCTGGAATTATTAACCTTGCTTATAAAGATAATGCATTAAGAATATTCAGCGATAATTTAAAACTAAACGATATAAACTTCTATGGATTCGATTCATATTTCTACTTCAATGAAAAAAATATAAATATAAAGGGTATCGATAAAAATCCTGGTCTCGTCTTTAACGGAAACTTTTCCGATTCAGAAGGAATTGTTCATCTGAAACTAAAAAATATTTTTATGAAAAATAGTGATAGTTTTATAAATGGAGAAAATTCTTTCAAAATCTCTTTAAAACCTTTTAAAATATCTTCCTTAAATATCAACCTCAAAGGAAATGATAGACAGAAAAAAGAAATATTTTCTTCTGATGTTAATTATAATAACAATAAACTTACTATCAATAAACTTTCTTTCTTTGACTACTTAAAAATGAATTTAACAGCAAATCTCAGCAATACAAACATAATTATCAGCGGAACAACCGAAATTAATAAAAATAAAATCCCTATAATTGGAAATATCATACTAAGCAAAAATTCTACTTTTGATAAAGCCTCTTTAATCTTCGATAGAAAAATATTCCTCAATGTTTCAAAAGAAAAACAAAAATATAGCTTCAGATTAAACAGTGAAAATTACAGCATTAAAAAATTCGGAATAGATTCTATATTAAATTTTAACTTAATCGGCTCAGTCTCAGAATGGGGTATCGAAGAAGCTAACTTAAAGGGAGAATTTATAATACCAGATTATGATAAATTTTCAATCTCTTCAAAAATAATTCTTGTAAATAAAACAAATTCATATTACGACATTCCTCTGCTTTCCATTGAAAATTCTCAGGATACCTTGCTTGGTAGAGGCATTATGGGACTTTCTCCAGAAACAAAAAGAATCCTTATTGCTTTTATAAGAGGAGGTAAAATAGATTTCATCTACAAAAATGGAAGTTTTACACTCGATACAGACATCCAAAAATTCTTAGTAAAAAATCCTATCTTCAAAAAAGATGAAAGAAATATGTTTTTAACTTTAAAAACTACAGTCAAAAAAGAATCATTTTACGATTCCCCATCAATTTCTGGTAATATCTTTCTATTTGATAAAAGATTGCCAGAATATTTCTCCCTTAAAATAGATAATTTTACTTTTAAAAATGAAGAATTAAATATAGTTAATTCAAAATTTGTCTATGATAACCTCAATCTTACAATGTCCCTCTATGGAAATGTTAACAAGTTCAATATAAACGGTAAGATCATTTATGACAACATATTCTCTGCCGACTATATCTCTACCATCATCAACAAAGACAAAAATTCATATTCAGCAGTCTATAAAATATACAATGTAAATCCTACTGGCATCTTGGAAGACATTTCTGGAAGAATAGCTTTTGAAAATAATTATCTTCTCTTTTATTCAGAAAGTATTAACGGACTTAATGGTCATATTAACCTTTCAAAAGAAAAAAAAGATTGGAAAATCGATTTTATCAACAAGAATTTTGAACTCTTTACAAGAGGAATCGTTGATAAAAACGATATTTCAATTAATATCTTATATAACACTTCCCTATACTTCGTTAATAACTTTTTGCCTATAAAATTTAATAGCGGACATTCAAGAGGAAATATAACAGTAAGTGGAGAACTTGATAATCCCGATATAAATGGAACTATAGAACTATACAATCTTTCAAGCTCTGTAAACTATTCTAAAACACATATTACAAATTTCAATACTACACTACAAGTAACAAATAGTTATGTAGTTCTTAATAATATAAATATCCCCACAAAAACAGGTAATTTCTTATTAAATGGCTACATAGATATAAGAGATATCTTTACTCCATATCTTGACGTAAAAATTAATCCAGCAAATCAAAAGACTTTTTTAAATATAAATTACCTCGAAAGAAATTTCTCACTCACAGGAAAATTATCCTTTAATGAATTTCACATTACAGGAAATAAAAATAAAATAAACATAAAAGGCGATATAAAATTTGAAAATTTCTCGGCAAATCTACCAGTAACATCTTTCTTTGAAACAAAAGATTTATCTCTTGACAAAAATTTACCTGAAAATATTAACTTAAATCTCATCCTCACAGTCGGAAATAACAACAAATTTTCAACTCCACTCAATCAATTCGTATTTAAGAAAAATTCAACCCTTTACGTAAATGGAGAATTAGCTTCTATGAACATAAAAATAAAAGGTAATTTAGCTATCGAAAGGGGAGATTTTACCTACCTGTCCAAAAATTTTACAATCAAAGAAGGAAATCTGATTTTTAATGGTGAAGATTATATCCCCAATGTAGATATGATACTATGGTATAGATACAGGGATATTGATAAAGAAAATGTCGACATTTATTTGACCTTTGAAGGAAAAGCTACTAAAATTATACTGAAGGATTTTTA
>FMSI01091737.1_pt1 | contig 11371 bp, 7 predicted proteins | sample 1504471 | NCBI WGS metagenome assembly FMSI01 (sample SAMEA4475357, study PRJEB15587) | soil metagenome | biome: Soil; feature: Field | place: India | collected 2015-03-11 | depth 0 m
CTCCTCCTCCCATTTCAGAACTTGGTAGAAAACTCAAGCATCCACTCCATCTGGCCCTTTTCATCGTTTCTAAGTCGAAAGGACCATTCCTCATTAAAGTCGATTTCCACCTCCACGGCCGATCCTCCGTTCAAGTTCTGAGTATACCCGAAAGAGACGTTCTTACCAAGTCTTTTTTCCAAAGTAATCTTTGAAAGATCGCCCCCTTCAAAAGTGATAGCATCGAAAAGGGGAACCATCTCCAGATTCAGGTCCTTGGTCAAAAGAAAATGAGCAATCTTTTGAAGAACAGGTCCAAAGTTCACCTTCTCAAGGGAAGCGTAAGCATCCTTATCTCCTAAAAAAAGAAGAGAAAGAATTTCCTCCTGAGTTAGGAAAGGCTCCGAAGAAAAGGAAAGAGAGTACTCCTTGAGGGGACCCCTGACCTGAAGAGCAATGTCATAGCCCTGTATCCTCCTTCGGCCTTCAAGGTAGAGCTGAGGCTCAAAACCACCGAACTCCGTAAAGGCTATGTATCCCTCAAGAGGCACATCACAAGCAATAAGGTCGTATTTCCCCTCTTCCACCCTAAGCCTTCCTGAAAGTAAAATTTCCTGCTTTTCCTCTGTAAGAGATACCCCTCCAGAAAGTACGAGGTAGAGAAAATCAGTCCTTACCTTGAGAGTATCTGAAAGAATAAGATCAAGTTTTATCGAAAGGGGAAGGTTTCCAAAAACCTGGGAAAGGGAGGTTGAAAAATCCCAAGAACCCTTCCGGTGACGAGTGTCCAGGGAAGCATCACAGAGCAAGATAGTCCCCGAAAGGGCGTAATTGTCCTTTTTCCCCTCGAGAACAAGGTCTCCCTCCCATCGCCCCTGAAAAGCCCCAAAGGCTCCAAAAGGAAATCCTTCTCCTTGAAGATGACCACGGACAAGGATTCGTTCCTTGGTAAACTCTCCTTTCACTTCAAGCCTCCCTCCCAAGAAAGTCCCCTTCCTCGAAGAAAAGGTAAAAGTATCCTGAGACAACCTTCCAGATACGCTTTGCAAGGTAAGACACTCCTTGCCATCACAAAAAACCTGCACATCCTCCAACTCCACGGTCCCCTCTTGATACATCTTCTCCGCATCTCCCCACAGATGAAACTCCCCCTTCCCTCGAAGGGAAAGATCAAGATTCTCTGAAAGCCCAAAGGAGGCACTACCTTCTACTCCAATATGAAGATCCCAGGTTTTTCGAGCAACGTCAAAAGAACCCTTCCCTCGAAAACTCACACCCCCTTTCTCCCAGAAACCTATTGCATTGAGAGAAACGATTTTCCCGTCATACACCCCCCGAACCACTCCCTGCAGTTCCCCGTAAGGGGGAAAGGAGAGAAGGACGTTATCACTCTCAAGGCACCAAGTCTTTTTCTGAGGGTCGAGAAAAAGGGTGAAGTCCATTTTTCCCCCGCTCTTTCCTTTCTTAAAGAGACTTCCCCCAAGAAGGGCCAGATTCATGCCTCGTACAATGATTTCTCCTTCCCTGAGGACTTGAGGGCTTACGATGTCCAAAAAAGAGGCTTGCCCTCCAAAGAGTTTCAAAGGAGAAAGTTTTCCCGAAAGCTTTAAAGAGACATATTCCCCCAGAGGTTCTCCCAAGAGAAAAAGGGAGGAGCCCTCTCCTTGGAGGACCCACTGTACTTCTTCCCAAGGACCAGACAAAGAGAAATAAGCTCTTTTAATCTCCCCACTCAAGTGGAAAGTATTCTCCGGAAGCCGTAGATGCTCCATATCCCCCTCAAGCTGTATCTCTCTACCCAAGATCATTTTCCCTGTGGTCTCAAGTTTTCCTCCTTCCCAAGAAAGGGCAAGGCATTGCAAGTTGACTTCTTTCCCTCGAACACTTCCCAAAAGGGCACCATCCCACCCTCTGATTTCTCCCAGAGACCAAGAAGGAGCAATAAGATTAAGCTTGCCCTCGAAGAGCCCCTCATTCCACTGAAAATCCATCTTCCCCTCAAGGGTACAACGAAGATCTTTCTCTTCCTCTAAAGGCAATCGGAGGGAATAATTCTGGAAAAAGCCCTCCCCTCTTAATCCCTGTGAATCCTTTACCAGATTGCCCGCAAAAGAGCCTTCTCCCTGGGTTATCAAAAGTTCCTGTAGCTCCACCTTGCCCTCCCGAAAAGCAACTTTCCCGCCAGAAATCCTTCCCAGATTTACTCCTCGCCAGAATAAGGAACCATCCTTGAGAGAAAGGGAAACGACAAAATCTCCACTCTTCCCCTCCACATTTATTTCCCCAAAAATAGCTCCCGAGAGGGGAACGTTCTCCCTCCCCAAAATTTCTTCCGCCTTGAGCCCTTCTGCCTTCCCTAAGGCCTTGATCTCTCCCTCCCTGTAGGTTCCAGATATTTCCATGTACCCCCCACAAAACTCTCCCTTTCCTTGAAAGCTTGTCGTCTTTTGGGCAAAAGAGGCCTCAAAGACAATGTTTTTGAGATCCCACCCCTGTAAGACACAAGAGGGCGAGGAAAAGATAAGATTTCCACGCCACTCCCTTCCTTCCCTTTTCAAGTCACCTCGCAGCCGACCAGAACCCCGCAAAGGGAAAAGAGTGAATCTCTCGCCCCAAAAAACTGAAAGATCTTCAAGATGTAGGGAAAGTCCTCCTTTTTCCTCTCTTCTTAGGCGCCCAGAAAATTCCATGCCTTGCCATGAAGAACCAGGTTCTGCATCGAAAAGAAGGGAACCGTCCTCTAAGCTATAACGGAAGCGGCCTCGGATATGAGACGATTGACCTTTCCCTTCAAGTATTCCCTCTACAAAGGGAGGTTGGTATCCACCCTGAAGAACAATCTCCGTTTCCTCCTTGAATGCTTCTGTTGTCCCCTTCACAGAAAAGCAAGAGAAATCCTTACAAAAAGAAATTTCTCCCCTAAAGATGGAGAGCCCTCTCTGTCTCAGAGAAAAAGAAGAAATTACCCATTGGTCATCTTTTCGAGAGACAATCCCGTCCATCTCCAAGGGAAGAGAAGTATCTCCAACTTCTCCCCGAAAAGCACCGGTGGAGAGATCGAAGGAGCCCTGGAGGCGAAGGGAACGGTACTTTCCCTCAAGAGTTAACTCCTCTTCCTTCGCCGAGCCCGAGAGAATAAAACCGTCTCCCGAGAAGGAAAATAAAAGCCTGTCCTCTACCTTAGACAGCGTTCCCTTAAAGGATGGAAGGTTCGTACCCACAAAGCGCCCTTTTCGAACTTCACAGAAAAAGGGGGGAAGATTCTCGAGAGGGAAAGAAAACCCGTACTCTTCTATGGAAACTTCTGCGTCTTCCACAACAATATGGACTCCTGCTCTGAAACTCAAGCGAGCCACGATACAAGGAGATGAAAACGCAAAACCCCTCCCCTGCACCGAAACCCCCTCCAAACGCAGACCCAAGGGAACAAAAGTGGTATTCTCCACCTCAACCCTCAGTGAGGAAGCTTCCTCTATCCTCTTCAGGACTTCCTTAAGGAGGTATCTTCCCATCCCTAAAAGAACAAGAAAACCAAAAAGAAAAGAAAAAGTAACTATCCAAAAAATCTTTCTCCTCACTACCATGTTAATTCACCCAAGTCTTCACCGATGCACTGCCTTCGAGGACAAAAGGCAAGAAAAGATGAATTTTGGTGTACGTGGTTCCTCTAAGGCTTTCGGCTTTCGCCAGAACCTCGACTTCTACCCCATCACTTCGAACTTCATCGATTCTCCGAGTGAGATGCTCTCCAAACTCTGGAACAAACGACTTGCTTTCCTCCCCTCCCTCCCCTCCTCCCCTTCCCCGCACTGCAACTTCAGCCTCCCCGGGAAGAAAATCGGGCGGAAGAGTGAACACAAGCGAAATATCCCTTATCCCCTGGCGGTAGAGGAAAATACTCACTTTCCCTTCGATGACTCCTCCTCTTCTTACAAGGCGAGGAAAATCACAGGAGATAATCCATCCCCTCTGTATTTCAGGGAAGACCTCAACGTCAAGAACAATCTCTTCCAATCGAATCCGACGATGGGGATTGTGAAGAATTGCTTCAAAAACTCGCCGCACGGAATCGGAGGTCAGAGAGGCAATATCCGATTCTCCCACCCAGAAGAATTCTTCCTTCAGGTCCATGTCTGCTCCCACCACTTTGAGTTTGACATCCACGCTTCCCGGGGATTGACGATCAATGGTACGATCGATGGCGTCAAGAACAAGGTCGGGCAAGATGTCCATGAGAATATCTTCGTCCTGGACAACTGAAAAATGGAATTCTCTCTTTTTGGTTCCCTCTTTCACCCCTATGGTGACTCTTGTGGTCTCCGGAAAAACCCCAAAGCGCCCTGCGATGCCCACACTCCGATCCTCCTCCACGACTCCCACAATTCCAAGGGGAGTACCCACCTTAAAGGGAAATTCATCCCCTTTAAGGCTGAAATTCACGTAAACAGAGGAGAGAAAGTACCGCGCCCTCCCTCGATGGAGAAAGGGATGACCGAGAGCCAAAAAGCGGTCTCCGTCCCGAAGGGTGAGCGTTCCGATACTTACAACCTCTGCATCTCCAGTTGCCAACTGAACCCCTATGGCACTTCCTGCCTCAAGAGGAACGTTCTTTTCTTCCGATTCCCCTCCAGAGAACAAACGTGGCAGAGAAAGAATCCTCCGCAGGGCATACTTTCCACCCAATCGTCTGGCAAGACGGTTTCCCGCGCGTTCTCCCATACCTATCAGGAACACTACTGACTTTTCACCAGCCTGAAGAGGTAAAAGGGCTTCTTCCTCCTGCCATATCTTGAGCATTGCCTCAATCGGCGTAACCACTCCTACTAAGTGATCCTGGGTTTCAAAGCTGTGGGAAAGAGCCCCGGCAATCCTGTTCCTAACGTACACCGGACTTCCACTCATTCCAGCAAGAATACCCCCCAGATTCTTTATCTTGTCATCGGTCACAAGAACCACAAAGTAACTGTCTGTAATGTCCTTAGCCTGAACGACATCGATAACCTCGAGAGAGAATTCCTCAACCCGGGTTCCATAAAGAACAGTCTTGCCTACCGCTTTCATGCCCTTACGAATGCCAGAGAAGGGGAAATAGGAAATTTGCTCTCCCAGAACGGGGGGAGCAAGAACAAAAAGGACGAGGGCAAACCCTACAAAAAGGGAAACCTTACGCCACCACAAAAGTCACGCATTCCTCCCTTTGGTGTAGAGGAAGCCATTTCGAAGGAACTTGAGGTAATCCAATACTTTCCCTGCTCCAAGAGCAACACAGGATATAGGGTCGTCGGCCACATACACCGGGGTTCCCAAGGCCTTAGAGAGCATCTCGTCGATTCCCCTAAGGAGTGACCCTCCACCGGTAAGGCAGATCCCCTTCTCCCCGATATCGGCAGCAAGCTCTGGAGGAGTGTGCTCCAAAACCACGCGTGCTGCCTCAACAATAGAGGAAAGGGGTTCAGTGAGACACTTATATACTTCAGAAGCAGTAAGAACTATCTCCTTAGGAAGACCAGAGACAAGGTCTCTCCCCTTCACGCGTACTGCCTTGTCCTCTTGAGGGGGAATAGCCCAACCAATTTCAATTTTGATCATTTCAGCCGTTTTTTCGCCAATGAGGAGATTGAACTTCTTCCGAAGGTGACGGACAATGGCCTCATCCATTTTATCTCCTGCCACCCTCACCGACTGACTCACCACGATCCCACCCAAAGACAAAACGGCAACGTCTGTCGTCCCCCCTCCGATATCGATAACCATGTTACCCGAAGGACCAGTAATATCAAGACCGGCTCCCAAAGCTGCCGCCATCGGCTCATCGATGAGATAGGCCTTGCGAGCTCCGGCATGATACGCTGCGTCAAGGGCGGCCCGCTTTTCTACTTCTGTGCCTCCTGAAGGAACACAGATCACCACATCAGGTTTAAAGAGACTTCGACCACATACTCGCTGGATGAAATAGGTGAGCATCTTACGGGTGATTTCGTAGTTACTGATGACACCATCTCGAAGAGGTCGATGGGCCACAATGTGCTCGGGAGTTTTCCCAATCATCTCCCAAGCTTCTCTCCCCACTGCAAGAACCTGGTTCGAATCTTTGGCAAAAGCCACCACTGAGGGCTCATTGAGTACAACTCCCCGTCCGTGAAGGTAAATGAGGGTCGTGGCTGTCCCAAGATCAATACCCAATCTTTTGTTCCACATGCTTATTCCTCCCACTCAACTATGCACTCTTTCCACCGAGGCACCCAAGGCTCGAAGTTTTGATTCAAGACCCTCATACCCTCGGTCAATGTGGTGTACACCATTAACCTCTGTAGTACCCTCGGCAGCAAGACCAGCAAGTACCAGAGCTGCTCCGGCCCGAAGGTCTGTGGCCGTTACTTGGGCACCGGTAAGCTTTTCCACTCCCACTACCACCGCACTTCGCCCTTCTACCTGGATTTTGGCTCCCATCCTCTCTAACTCTCCCACATGGGCAAAGCGACTCTCAAAGACAGTCTCAGTGATAACACTTACTCCATCCGCAAGGCAAAGAAGGGACATAAACTGCGCCTGCATATCTGTAGGAAAACCGGGGTAGGGCATGGTTTTTATGTTTGTAGCCTTAGGCCGTCTTTGCATTGTGACTCTCACTGCATCCTCCCCCACTTTCTCCACCTCTGCCCCGATCTCCTCAAGTTTCGTCAGTACCGAGCGGAGAAGGGAGGTTTCGATTCCTCTCACTACTACGTCTCCTCGGGTGATAGCTGCAGCAACACAAAAGGTCCCCGCTTCAATGCGGTCATTCATGATGGTGTACTCACCACCCTTGAGGTGTTTGCTCCCCCGCACTACAATCGTATCGGTACCCGCCCCCTCGACCGAAGCCCCCATGAGAGTAAGAAATCGAGCAAGATCCACTACCTCTGGTTCTCGGGCTGCGTTGGCAATGATGGTCTCCTCTTCTACTGTGGCAGCAAGCATCATAATATTTTCCGTCGCCCCCACACTGGGAAAGTCAAAGTACACTTCTCCACCATGGAGTTTACCTGACCAGGCCTCGATATACCCAGAACGCATGGAAACCTCGACTCCAAGATGGGTGAACCCCTTAATGTGGAGATCGATAGGACGCGACCCGATGGCACACCCCCCGGGAAGCGGAACTTGAGCCCTTCCAAGACGAGAAATCAGAGGACCAGTAACCAAGAAAGAAGCTCGCATCTTTCGAATAAGCTCATAGGGAGGCTCTGACCGAGAGAGACCTGCAGGAACAACGCGGTAGGAATGCTTCCCAAGCCGTTCAATCGAAACCCCTAAGCTCTCAAGAACCATGACCATGGTGCAAACATCAAGGAGATCCGGTACATTGTGAATGATCGAGGGAGCATCACTCAAAAGAGTAGCTGCCAGAACAGGCAAAGCAGCGTTCTTCGAACCTCCTGCTTCAACCACTCCCCGCAGAGGTCGAAGTCCAAAAATCCGAAGGTACTCTTTCACTTCTCCTTCGTCCTTCTGTCCGTCCATATTCATGCCTTTCTAATTATACTCAACCTTATTCGTTATTGCCATCTGTTGATAGCCCAACAAGGCAAGACCTCTGGGTAGTCCTTCTTCTTTTAGGTACCCGGGCTTCTTTCCCCTATTCCTGTGAGATTTCCTTTTATTGTACACCCCTTTGGTCCAGTGCTCGAGATGTTCCCTCACAGTTTCGAGACTGACTTCCTCCTCATAATTATAGTTTTTGTACCATCCCTAGCATGAAACCAGCCTTGAATGCATGGAAGAGCCTGTGCGTAAAAACCACTTCTTCGATCTCGTCCACGAGGAGTACCACTGTCCCACTCTTCAGGGCCAAGAAAGCCTCATCTTGCGGCTGAAAAGAAATCCCTGCAGGGCTCTAATTTGTGGAGGTCTTCCCTTTCTTTTTATCTGGCTTTTTCATCTTCTACCGCGTAGGTGTATTCCCTGAGATAATCACATGCGTATATTTCCGAGCGTTCTCCTTTCCCTTACCAGAAGGGATGCTCTCTTTTCTCAAGGCACGCTTTCACAACATCAACTGTTGAAATACCCCCTTGTCAAAACAGAACTTTTGAGCATGAGATAGATTAATCAAAGTTCAAACTCCAATTTGGTTACAGAACCCTTCCCCAGGGCAACGTCGAATCCGTTGCTGTTTTCACTATATAATTTGCCGTTCACAAAAGCTTTCTTATATCCAATTGGGAACAAAAACTGAATTGTCTGATCGACGATTGACGAAATCTCAGCCATCGCTTTTCCAGCTTCGATATCCCACTCCATCTTCTCGATCTTAGCAAACGTGTAGAGCCATATGCCTTTGACCGAACCCTTGCTTAAATCCTTCGGCAGTGCCGGCAGCAGCTTTATAAAGCCTTCGTCTGAGTACACGAACATCTCAAGCACCATGGCGGGCATTGCGCCAAGTAAGTCGGGACACCACACACGGTAGGGGTAGTGAACCGTGGTGAGTGCACGAGTCACGTAGCCATGTTCCAGGAGTGTACGCAGGTTGTGCATCGCGTCGGGAAGGTCATTAAGCCTTACAGCTGTGAAATACCTGTGGATGACACCATGTGCCGAGTCATCCTGGTGTGCACGCTTGCGATTTGAAAGAATGAAGGGTCTTACAAGCTCAGGCGTCTTTTCAGGCGAAATGGCGCGTCCTGGCCACACGTCATAATGGTGTGAAACGTGCCTGTGGTTATAGTTTTCGCCGGAATACTTGAAGGACCATTCCTTGACAGCACCGTCTTCGTCGAGCAGGTAGTTCGGCAATTTTTTACGCAGTTCCACCCACTTCGGGAAGTCAGGCTCATCGAGGTCAAGTGTCTTACAGGCCTTTATGAGATTATCAAGTACTTCGCGGCAGATCATAATGTCCATTACCGCGTTAACATTTATAGCATGCACGTCTTTGGGGAACGGTACATGATAGTCGTTCATTGAGGGATTTTCGGGTGAATAGCTTAGGTAAAAAATAACCCTACCGTCTTCATCAGTGTCAGTCAGGTAGTCCAGATAGAACTGCGCGATCTCCTTAAGACCAGGAATGACACGGTTACGCAAAAATTCCTTGTCGCCGGTCACGAGATAGTAATCCCAGAATTCATGGTAAATCCAGCCCAGCATACCCGTCCAGCAGTGATGAGGATATACGATCGAGAACTGGTAGAGCTTGCCAGAGTTGTAATCACAGTGTACTGGGCCGAGCGCACCGCGAGCACCGTACAAGCGCTTCGCGTTGAGACGGAAATCGTCAAATTTGCTCTCAAAGAACCTGAAATAGGTTTCCATGACCTCGTGCAAACCGGTCATGTTACCAGCACATACCTGCAGGTTGGTATTGATATTGTGCTGGAAAAGAAATGGCGGATTTACCCGTGTGGGTAATCACGTAGAAGCGACCCATGTCGTAAAGCTTTTCTAACAGCATTGGGCAGAGCTCACCACCGCTGCGCTGCTCGTTCAGCAACTCTTCAGCAGAAAGCGCCCAGTCACCTTCGAAGCTTACGGCAGAACGTCCCATCATTGGCTGTAGATGCATCCTGTTGGCTTCAAGCATGTCCTTGTAAGAATCGGTAATGAGCCTTACGTCTGCGAGCACCTTGTCGGACAGCTCGTGTTTGTAACCCTCCTCATATTTGATGGTGCGCGACAAAATCACGACATTCGTCGCGTTTTCTACGGTAATATAGCCGATGTAACCATTTACCCCGCAGACCACTTCGCCATCAGTTTTAATTACCGATGCACAGCAATAGCCACGCGTGCCAAACTGCGGATCATACGCAAGAGAAACCGTACAGCTATCCGGCGTAGCATTGATAACAACGTCACTACCTTTGATCTTGTACATTTCTAAAAAGTCAATAAGAACGTGTTCATGGAAATAATCTTCCGCTTCATAACCGCCAGGCGCGACGAAACGCATGTTCACGTCAAATTCGCCGCCATTTTGGCGCTTGATTTCATGTACAACTACGTCCTTTGGGAACGAAACGAAAGAACGGCGAATGATGCCACCCTTGTTATCGTCGCAGCGTACTATGATTTCGCCGGACATCATGTCGAGATAACGCAAGTAATCGTAGCTGCCCTCAGTTTCATCGAAATCAAGTAGCAGTTCCATAACTGCGTGCAGCCTCGGATGCATAAGAGGAAATTCAACCCCGAATGGCCTCCTGCCAATCAACTTATCATAACCGGCGTCCTTTGCGGCTTTGTCCAAGAACTGTGCAGCCTCGACGAATTCACCCTGCAAAAGCAACTTTCTACATTCCGGGATGACATATGCAATGTCAGGAGGATCAGGCGCTTCCTTCCATCTCATATCCATGGCTCGTTCGTGCTTGTAGATGATCCTTTCGTGGTATGGATCACCAGTGATATGAATGCGCTGTTTGCCATTTCCGGTCACCATAGCATCTATATCAGCTTTTGCTGGGTAGAGGCTGCTCACGCTTTTTCTCGGCAGTAGCCCACGACGCTTCTCAAGGCTCATAGGCGCATACTTAAACTTGTACGGGATAGCTTTTATACCATAACTGTTTGTCATACATATGCACCTCCTTCTTTAACCATATTCAGGCTAGTCCTTGAGACCGAGCTCAGCTCCAAGAGGCAATGAACCGGCATGAAGTGCCAAATCCCCCTTTCGATATCTTATACCACCCTTAAGATAATTTCAAATCCCTTAGAATCTTACTCCATACCCAACTAAACAACAGTGTCGATTTCATCAAAGAGCACAGAGGGAATCTCAAGAAAGGCATCTTCGAGGTACTCCTTTGCATTCCAAGGTTGATGGAGCACTTTAATCTCTAAGCCATCAACTAAAATATGAGCATAGAGCTTGTTGCCTTTTTGGGCGTATCGTCCCCATTCGAGCCCCAATGAACCAATCAATCCGACTCATTCTCTTTTCACCTCTCTCGTGTACTTGTGGCACTTCACCAAAACTCTTGCCAACTCTATTTCCTCTGGAACTCTCTCAGCACACACCTCAAGGACTCCGGGACATCTCTCGGAAAACTTGCAATTTCCTTTAAGGTATTCTCCTTCCTCTTCCAAGAGGGTAATACGTTCGGTGAATCTTTGTTCTGGGTCAGGCTGGGGAACAGATTCAAAAAGAAGCCTTGTGTAGGGGTGGCGGGGATGGTCAAGAACCTCCTCCACCCTTCCCATCTCCACGATGTTCCCTCGAAACATCACTTTTGGACTTCTCCCGAAAAAGTGGAGGCAATATTAAGCTAACCCATACTGCTTTTCAAATTCCTCTGCACTCTCATACCCCAATGCGGAGTGGAGTCTCCTTGAGGTATAGAACCCCTCCTCAATGAAGGCAAAGAGGCTCAGTTTTGTCTCCTTCTGGGTTTCGTACTTTCTTTTT
>FMSI01038248.1_pt1 | contig 11367 bp, 11 predicted proteins | sample 1504471 | NCBI WGS metagenome assembly FMSI01 (sample SAMEA4475357, study PRJEB15587) | soil metagenome | biome: Soil; feature: Field | place: India | collected 2015-03-11 | depth 0 m
TAACAACAACACCAAAATATAATTTTCCACCAAACGCCATGGACACGGCGCTCCCCCAACGCTTCATAGAGCTAAGCCTTCATTCGCTCAAACAAGTGCAAAACCAAACCTTTCAACTAAACCAACAAACAATTCAACAAGGCGCCATCAACAACCAAGAACAACTATACGCCTTACAGCTTATCCCGCCAACACAACCCATACCACTAAACCCCAAACCAGAACCAACAACAATAGCCGCCGTCGACACATCCAGCATAAAACTAGGAGAAACAGCCCAAGGCATAATCATAGCCGTCCGCGGGACCACCATATGGAAAAAAGCCAAAAACTACGCTTATCTCCGCGTTGGACCCTTCATATTCCACATAACAGAAGAAAACCTCCACGAAGTCTACAACAAACTTTTAAAGGCATATTTTCCAGAACAAAACCCCCAAGCTTCGCCGAGTTTCATGCAAATCCCCATGCGAATGGCAAACCTTCTAGAAAAGTGGCTGCAGGCGTCGCTTGCCAAAACAATGAGCAAAAGCCTAATCCTCTTCGACGGCTCTTTGACGGCGGGAACCGCCGACACGCCAACCCAACAGCTTAAAGAAATATTGGCAACTGCAAGGCACATGGGCAACACGGTGCTAGCCTTCACAAAGGCAACAACGGTAAGGTTTAACGGCTGCCTCTTAACAGACGCTTTCCCAACACAAAAACCGCCATGCCTAATAGAAGTGGCAAATCTAAAGCCAAAACCGCCGCTAAGCCTACTGGGCAGCGTTTACGTGGCTAAATTGACTAGAGGCAATTACGCCTTTAGGCTTGACATAGACCGGGAAGTGCCACCCCAACAACGCATAGAAGCCGTTGAAAAACTCTTGGGAAACGACCTAATAATGCACGGTTACCCAGAAACGCTGCGGTTGGCGCATATTCTCTGCACTTTCACAGCTAATGAGGTTATAGCCATGCAACACTTCATCCAACACCGATACCGCCTAAAAATCATCAACAGACCCGACATGCATCGCTTGCTTTTCGGACCCTTCGGGAAAGGTGAAAGCCACAGTGAAGCTGTATAAGAAAGAAGGCAACATAATCCAAATCCTAAGCTTCCCAAACGAAACCATAGAAAAAGGCGACTACCTACTCATCGAGGATGCGGAAGCCCAAAAAGCCTTAATCGCCCAAGTAATCGACGTGCAGTTCGCCAACATTCCAGGCGTTTTAGAAGAGCTTCTGCGAAGTCTACCAGACGGCGGAGACCTAATCCAAGGCGAAGACGTAGACCCTCTTGAAATTGCACCCCACATTACGTATATTCAGGATTCGAGGCTTTTGATATGTAAGATCCGCGCCACCGTTGAAGATGAAGCCCTAAGTCCCAGCAGTTCATGGCTTCCATCGCGGTCTCAGTCCACAATAAGAAAGCTGCCCATTTCCACGCTGCTCAAACTGGCAAGGGTTAATGGAAATCTTCCAATAATGTTGGGCGGAACAAAAGAATCTTCGCTGTTAACTATTGATGCTTCTTCGTTGGACGGGCGACTGAACATTGTGACTGGGAAGAAGGAGACTGGCAAGTCGCACCTTTCAAAGCTTTTGATAACAAGCCTCTTACAGTATAAGGCGGTTGTCGTCGTTTTAGACTTGAACGGCGAATATGCGGGTTTGGGAATGACCTCCGACGGTAGACGCAACGCTTACTACAATAAAATCCATGTTTTAACGCCTTCGCAAAACTTCAAAGTTGCCCTAAAACAGCTTCACCTAAACGTTATATTAAATATTCTTATCCACGCCTTGCACTTGCCTGGCACTTCAGCTCGCGAGTTCCGCCGTATATGGCAATTTCTAAGGGATAAGGACAGCTTAACGCTTCATGAGCTGGGCGAGACTATTCGTAACTGGAACTGCAACCAAAATGTACGCGACGCGCTTTTCAGCCGCTACTATGCGCTTGTTAATTCTGGCTTTTTCACCGACAACGTGGCAGAAGCCACCCTACTAGAGGAGTGCTTGTTTAAGGCTAGGGAGGAAGGCGGCGCCGTTATTATCAACTTGCGGAACACTTCGCCAATAGACCGCCAAATAGTCGTCGAATATGTTTTAGGCAAGCTCTTAGAACTCTTAACAGGCTGGAGGCTTAAGGCTGCTTTCCTATTCGCCGAAGAAGCTCACCTATACTTGCGCGAGACTTACTGGGACGACATTGTGACGCGGATGCGCCATTTCGGCATTTTCACTACTTTCATAACAAACCAGCCGGACACCATACGCGAGAATATTTACCGCCAAGCAGACAACATTTTCCTCTTTAACTTCACGAATGAGCATGATTTGGAGGTGGTTTCACGCGCAGCCCGAGTAGACGCAGAAACCGTAAAATCGATTGCGCGAGACCTTCCGCCGCATCACTGTCTAGTGCTGGGCAAAGTCGTAAGAGACTTCCCCATAGTCGTGAAAGTAAGGGCTTTAGACGTCAAAACTATGGGAGAGACCCGCCTATTCTTCGTTGGAGAAACAGTTAAAGACAAGAGTTAAGCTTTTCAAGTTTATCCCTGTTTCTTTGGAGGAAAGCCCTGAAAGTTTTTGTTAAATCGTATTTTTCTACTTCGTTCAATGGAATCCACTTTAGTTCTTCAGCGTCGTCTGCCGCCTTAGGCTCTCCGCCCTTAAGCCTTAAAAAATAGTCGATTATGACGAAGTGGTATTTCATTTCGCCGTTTTCGTCGCGGACTATGTTGTCCACCACGTCGATAAGCTGTGGATCGGCAACGATCAGCCCAGTTTCCTCTTTAACTTCTCGAATTACTGCATTTTCAGTTGTTTCGCCAAGCTCCACCAGTCCGCCTGGAACACTCCACTTGCCCCTTCCAGGCTCGCCTTTACGCTTTTCCAACAAGATTTTGCCGTCGCAGACTATTATGGCGCCTACGCCGACGACGGGCTGGTTTGGATAAAACCGCCGAACCAAGTTAGAGCCCTTCTATGCCTATTTTCAGCTTAGTCTTAAACTTTTCCTATACAACTGGGCTGCTGAAGGGGCGCCAAAGCCTTTCGGGTTCCTCGCCTATAAGTGCTAATTCCCTGTCCTTCTTTATAGCCACTGCAAGGGCAGCAGCCGTGGCAACAAGCGATAGAATTCCAGTGCACTGCGTTATGTAGGTTAGGTTCACGGTCTGCGAGGCTAATTCAAAGCTGTAGCTTACAGGACTGCTTAGGCTTACCTTATATGGTGGATAAGGGGAAATAATCACAAAGCATGTTGTTAAGTTTCCCTCGCCACTACCTAGAAAGCCATCCGCGTCATATTTTCCCTTAAGGTTTATGACTGTTGGAACTTCTACAACTCTTATTGTTTGCCCGATTCTTACCGTTACATTTAATTCACCGTTCCATGTGAAATAGTCCTCCTTATTAGCTTTAGAATCATTGTAAAGCAATTCAGCGGCATAAAGCCTATTCAATAATATTCTTGTGGTGTCTAAAGATATGCTGGCAAGCTGGTCTTTAACGTTGGGCAGCTGGAAACCCACGTAGTCCATGTAGGGCGTCCCTTCAAAGACGTATTGTATTGTTGCTGATTTTATCTCGCCGCGGATGGACAAGCCGCTTGAGGCGTAGGCTGCTCCAAACAAAAGTGAAGCCAAAAGCATCACAACAATAGTTTTTGCAGTGCGTCCTAAGCCTCCGGTTTTTGACGGTGTTGGCGTAAATGCCACAAAAGCTGGAAATAGGGCTTGTTGTCTTGCAAGCTTGAATTGGAGGAATCTCTCTTTGTTAACCACTAACGGAAGCAGTGCCAAGCCCGCTATAAAACCTCCAGCATGGGCGAAAACAGCTGTGCTTCCGCCTAGTCTTGCGTAGCCGTAAATTACTTGGGTTGCAAACCAGAAGATTAGGTAATAAGCGGCTTTCATTCGGAAAAATATTGGGAAGAACAGAAATCCCCAACCCATGACAAGCGAAGTGCCTGGAAAGAGTATTAGATATGCGCCTAAGACTCCGCTTATGGCGCCAGAAGCGCCGATGGCTGGAATCACGTAGGCTGTGGCTCCGCCGAGGAAACTGAAGGCTGTGTGGAATATGGATGCGGCGACGCCTGAAACCATGTATAAGGCTAGGAAACGCCACTTGCCCAAGGCTTCTTCAACGGCTCTGCCGAAAAGGTATAGGAAGTACATGTTGAAGAGGATGTGGAAGAAGTCGGCGTGCAAAAACATTGAAGAAAAAACCCTATAAAGCTGGGTTGGCATGGCGATAAGGGATGGAACAAAACCGCCAGCGCTCACCCAATAGTCGCTTATTCCGAGGAAGAAACTCTCGTAGGATGTTATGGCGTAAATTATAATGTTTGCCACTATTAGGGCTAGGGTGACCACCGGCCGTGTTTTTGTGCGGGTTAAGCCGCCGACGGGTATGCCAAGGCTTCTTTTAAGATTGAACACTAAACCGCAGCTCCTTCAGTCTTCTAAATGCAATGGCGTGTTAAATAATTTGCTGGTAAGGATTGGAAAGTTTTTGCTATTCATATCTTAGGGCTTCTACAGGTTTAAGCCTTGAAGCTCTCCAAGCTGGATAGAGGGCGAAAACCAAGCTGACCATAAGACCGAAGACCACTGCGCCTAACAAAATTGTGGGCGTCAAAGCTGGAGTTATCGCCATTGCGCCTGTAAAGGCTGCTTGGCTGCCTTGGCGTATGCCGCCTCCAAAGCCTCCGTTGGCGCTGAATATTCTTACCACCAGTTCCGCTAGTCCCCAGCCTGTTCCAACACCAATGAAAGCGCCTAACAAGCCTATTATGGCGGCTTCGCTTAGGAAAATCAACAGCACGGTGCGATTTTTCATTCCTAAAGCTTTTAGGATGCCTATCTCCCTTGTTCGCTCCATCAAGGAAACAATCATAATATTCATTATGCCTATTCCCGCCACGAGAAGCGATATGGCGGCTATTCCGGCCAAGAAAAGCTCTATGGTGGAGAAAACGCTTGAAATAATGTTGAGAACCGCTGTTGAAGACGTTACAGTTGCTTGGCCGCCGAAAAGGTTTCTTATGGCTTTTGCCGTGCTGTCGATGGTTGTCTTATCATCGCTTTTCAGCTTAACAATTATCATTTCGCATTTTTCAGTTCCAAAGAAGCTTTGAGCCTGCATTATTGGAATGTATATGCTGGTGTCTGACGGCCCGCCTATGCTGAAACCTCCAACTTCTTGGAGAACCGCCACCACACTGCCCACGTAAGTTTCGTTTCTAAGGGGACGTGCCGTTGTGTTGGTCCAAATTATTTCAACGTTGTCGCCAGTCTTGGAGAAGATTGTCCCGTTGCCCCAAGGGTCGCTTACCCTTTTCCCAACAACCACAGCGGTGCTTTCAGGGTTTGATGGAATTTCGCCATTTTCAGCCAAGAAGGTGCTGCTGTAAATTTCCTTATACGCTTCAAAGTCTACGCCCACAATTGTAACGCGGCGAATTTTTCCATCGGCCGTTTTCATGTAGCCAAATCTTTGGATTATGGCTAGGGCTGCTGTAACGTTTTCTGTTTGGCTTATCGTTTCTGTGTCGTTGACTAGTAGGCTGAATCCCGTGTCTGCTCCGCCTAACCCTCCGCCTAATCCGCCGCCCGCTGAAACAATTAGGGTGTCTGTGGCGAATCCCTTTTGGAGTTGAGTAGCTATAGCCACCTGCAAGCCTTGAGTTGTTGATAATAACGCTACTATGGCAGCTATGCCAATAACAACGCCTAGGGTTGTTAGGCCAGCGCGGAGTTTCCGCAGTTTTATGGCGCTGAAGGCATAGGCGAATATGTCTGCTGGCTTCATGGTTTGTTCACCGTTTCGTCTACCATATAGCCGTCAAGCATGTGCACGGTTCGCTTTGTCTCTTTGGCTAGGCGCTGGTCGTGGGTAACCATTATTATCGTTACGCCTTTCTCCTCGTTTAGCCCCTTTACAAACCTCATTATTTCGATGGCGTTTTTCGAGTCAATGTTTCCAGTGGGCTCGTCCATAAGCAGAAAGCGCGGGTTATTAGCTAAGGCTCTGGCTATTGCCACGCGTTGTTGTTCGCCTCCGCTGAGCTCCGTCGGCTTATGGTTCATTCTTTCAGCTAAACCAACAGTTTCCAGAAGCTCCGCAGCTCGTTTTCGTCTTTCTTCTTTGGCTAAGCCGGCAATAGCCATGGGCAGTTCAACGTTTTCTAGGGCGGTGAACCTTGGAATCAAATTGAAGAATTGGAAGACGAAGCCTATTCGACGCCTTAGACTGGCAAGCTTATCGTCGTTGAGGGTTGAAACGTCAACGTCGTCTATGAAAACTTTCCCGCTGGTTGGCTTATCTAAAGCTCCTATGAGGTTTAGAAGCGTTGACTTACCGCTTCCCGAAGGTCCCAAGACGGATAGGAACTCGCCCTCTTCAACTTTTAGGTTTACATTTCTGAGGGCTTCCACTGGAACTTTGCCCAGCATGTATACTTTTCTAAGGTTGACAGCCTCAACAACAGCCATCAAACGCCTACTCCTTTTTCACCTTGATAGGTATTTCCAAGACAACATTATGCCGATTGTTGCGAGAACCGCTGCAAATATGCCCAGATAAGTGAAGTCCCATATTAAGGCTTGAGTGTCGGTTGGCAGTATGGTCAGCTGCCTAACTGCGTCCGTCAAATATGTAAGCGGGTTAACGCGGGCTACGGTTTGCATCCAGTCTGGCATAAGCCTCGTTGGGAAGAAGGTGTTGCTTGCAAACATTAAAGGCATAATGATGAGGCTTACAAACTGCATTGGCCGCTCCATTCTAGTTGACCTTATGGAAAACGCTATGAAAACCGATGAAAGCCCCACGCCAAGCAAGAACATGGCGGCGTAAACCCCTAAAATGTTAAACAAAGTGAATGTTGAGCTAACCTGCAGTCCCAGCAGATACGCAAGTGCCAAAATCACCGTTGCTTGGAACAAAGCTCTAAAAGTTGCATTGAAAATTTTTGCGAATATTATGGCAACCCGCGACACTGGAGTGCTTATAACCTTATCCAAAAAGCCTAAACGTCTATCCCAAACTATTGACATGCCGCTGAACATGGTTGTAGTCGTAACAATCATGGAAACCATGCCTACAGCCATAAAACTGAAGTAGTCTGCTACGCCGAAAGTGTTCTGCATTACGCCAGTGCCCACGTCGGCGAACATTTGCGAAAGCACTGTGCCATCAAGAATCACATTGCCAACCCCTGGCGGATAGAGGACAGCGTTGCCTGGAATGGGTATTTGCTGGGGTAGGTTTATGTTGTTGGCTGAGAAAAGACCGCTTATATTCATGGATTTGCCGAGAAGCCCCATCCATATGAGGGGTTGAAGCACAAACATCATTAGCATAACTGGGTCTTTAAGCCATTTTTTAAGTTCTCTGTAGGTTAGCGCCCACAAACCTCTGGCGAAACTTGGCTGGCACTCAGTGTTTGTTTTGGCGGGGTTTGCGCCGTTCATTTTCTTCTCCCCCTCCATAAGTGAATCCTCTGCGCCATAAACGTCGCACGGGATTCTTCCGCGTCTCGGATGGCTCTGCCCGTATACTCCAAATAAACCTCGTTTAAGGTTGGCTCTGTAAGCGAAAGCCTTGTAACCGTGTAGCCTTTCTTCCGCAAAGCCTCAATTATGAGGGGAGCTGTCAATTCGCCCCTTTCAGCCTTTATCCGGTATGCGCCGTTTTCCTTTCTCACGTCTTTCACGTTTTTGACGCTTTTAATCACGTCTATCACGTCGGCGTTCTCCTTTATGGTTATAGTGATTATATCTCCACCCAAGCTGTCTTTAAGCTCGCTGGGCGTGCCGGTTACAACTATTTTTCCGTGGTCGATGATGGCTATGCGGTCGCATAGGGCGTCAGCCTCCTCCAAGTAATGCGTCGTCATAAAAAGGGTCATGCCATACTCCTTCTTTAAACGCTTAATGTATTCCCATGTGGCAGCCCTCGTCTGCACATCCAAACCCAAAGTAGGCTCGTCTAAGAAGAGCACTTTAGGTCTGTTAATCAGTCCGCATGCAAGCTCAAGCCTACGGCGCATTCCTCCGGAGTAGGTTTCAACCCGCTTGTCTTTGAAGTCTGTCAGCTCCACGAGTTCCAGCAGTTCCAAGGCGCGTTTTTTGGCTACGTCGCGGGGAATGCCATACAAATCTGCACAGAGCATTACGTTCTCGTAGCCCGTTAAGTCTTCGTCCGCAGTGTATTCTTGAGGCACAACGCCTATGACTTTTCTAACATCGTTGGCTTGTTTTAAAACATCATAACCCAGCACTGAGGCGGTTCCTTCAGTCGGCTTTAAGACTGTTATGAGCATGTTTATCGTGGTGGTTTTTCCCGCGCCATTCGGCCCCAGAAAGCCGAAGATTTCGCCTTCGCGGACGCTGAAGGTTATGTGGTCTACAGCCACTAGGCTATTGTTGAAAACCTTTGTCAAGTTTTCAGCCTTAATCACGTCTTCCGACATGCCTTTTCACCCTTTTAGCTTCTTGTCTATTTCCTCAAGCCGTTTGGCGGTTTCGTTCAAAACTGTCAAAGCCTCTTTTATGGCTTGCTCGCTAAACCGTTCTTCAAGGGTTAAGCCTAAACTAAGCAAAGCCTTAAACAAGCGCCTAAAAGACTCACGGATTTCGTCAGCCTTTTCTGGTGGAATACGCATCCAAAAAGCACCCATAAACGGTGAAACAAAGAGCTTTCTGCCCGTACGGAAGTGGGCGCGCACTTTCCGCTGTTCTTCAAGAAGCTGTTTCCCCTTATCTGTAAGCCTATAACGCCTTACTCCACTTTCTTCCGTTGGCACTTCGCAAATGTAGCCGTTATCCTGAAGCCAAGCCAAAAGCGGATAAACAGAACCCGGACTGGGCTTCCAGGAGCCATTGGTGCGCCTTTCAATTTCGGTCATAATCTCTGAGCCTGACAGCGGCTTTTCATTCAAAAGCTCCAGCACTTGAAAGCGTAGAAAACCCTTTGGAACGGCAGCCATATGCCTCAACCAATGCCGAAACGGTGGAAGAGGCGGAGGCGGCGGACATGGTTCGTTTTCATCAAACATATTATATCACCATTGATATCAAATTCGATAAACAAACGATATAGCCCCTTATAAACTTTGCTGCTGGCATTGTAATTAGGCAACTAGCACCTATTCTATTATTGTTCCAACGGTTTTTCCTTCAACCGCCAGCAATAGATTTTCTGGCTTAAACCCATTTAAGACGCAGACTTTTATCCGCTTAGCCTTCAGGATTTTTACGGCTTCTGGATCTAGAATTTGGTGTATACCCGCCCTATGCCTGTCTTCGGCTAAAACTTTCGGCAAATCTTCAAAGCTCAACCGATCCAGTTTAACAGCGTCTGGATGTTTCCGCGGGTCTTTATCGTAAACGCCTTCTTGATCTGTAGCCTTAACCAGCATGTCAGCATTTATGCGTTTAGCCACCAAAGCGGCAACAGTGTCCGTCGTCATGCCCGGTTTTAAACCGCCCAAAACAGCAATTTTCCCGTTTTCCAAGCATTTGACAGCCTCTTCAGCGCTTGTTGGAATTTTTTCGCATGCTAGCGCACCGAGTTTTTTGGCGAAAAGCTGGGCGTAAAGCCTTGAAACACCAATCGCCAAGTCATCCTGGTCTTTTTCCGGCAAGCCCAGTTCTTTGGCTATTTTTATGAACTCTCTTGCTAAGGCGCCTCCACCAACAACAACAGCCAGCATGTGTCCTTCAGCCTTCAGTTTCTTCAAAATTTTGGCGTATTCGCTTATAAGCTGGATGTTTACTGGCGTGGCGACAACGGAGCCGCCTATTCGTATCACGATCTGCATAGGTCTTAAATTAAATGCTGAAATATATTTAATTTAACTTTAGGGCATAGACTTTAGGGAGTTGACATGATGGATTTAATTATTCGCGAATACAAAACCGAAGATGAAGAAGAGTGGTTAAAATGTCACGCACTGGTTTATTTGAACACAAACGAGAGGAGATTGGAAAGAAATAAGCGTACCTATGACGGAAAATCCGTTGAACTTGTAGCTTTGGCGGCTGGAAAAATCATTGGTTTCTTAGACATTGAGCTTGAGGAAGTTCCAGGAAAGATTTGCTACAGGAAATGTGAGGGAAATGGCATGTTGTGGAATATTGGAGTGTTACCAGAATTTAGGAGAAGGGGTATTGCAACAAGCCTCTTAAACGAAGGAGTGAAACACGGCAAAAACTTGACATGAAAAGATTAGAGGCGTGGTCCATAGAGCCCCAAGCATGGATTTTTTTCGAAAAATATGGATTCAAAAATTCTATGAGTATCATCATGTTCTTATAACTAACAGTGAAAATTTACGGGCTTTCGATAGGGATGGCTTGCATATAATTGAAATATATGCTCATGTAATGCCGGAAACCGATTTAGAAGAGGTCGAAAAGAAATATCACCCGAAAGAGGTTTTAACATGCCGCGGTTATGAGCTTCTACTTTAAGCTGGAGCCCAACTTAAATAAACTGGTTTAAGCCCTGTTGAACACGTTTAGGCTTTGTCTCTACTTGAATTTGCTCGCCGAAAATTATTCGCATGCCATCTATGGCTGCAACAGTTGGCGTTCCAGTCTTCTCCTCAATTAATTTAGCCTCACGGATTGGTCCCTGGAATATCATTTGCATTCCAAGATGCGTTAAAACAGCCATTTCTGGGCGGGCTTCTTCCACGATTTTTATGGCGTCTTCGGTTGTCATGTGGCCTTCCCAAGGTTTTCCGGCTGGCCGCATGACGCAGAGCAGCAATAGTCTTACGCCTTGGTAATATTTGCCTATTCCCTCAAAGTATTCTGTGTCGCTTGTGTAGGCAAAACCGCCGTATTCTTTGGTTTCAAATCTGAAGCCAACCGCATCTGGATCCGTGTGCCTAGCCTCCGTAACGGATACGCCTAGGTTTGCCACCTGAAATTTTAGGTTCGGTACTGCTTCAACCACTTTTTCGGGCATTTGCTGGTGATACTTGGATATAGAGGGTTCGCAGACGCTGCTTCCCTTCAAAACGCTTTTTGAGGCGGCAAGCACTCCACGCTTTTTCGTCATGCCTCTTGTCATGGCTTCAATTAAGACTTCAGCATCCGTGTAATGGTCTGGATGACAATGGGAAACGAAAACTGCATTAAGCTTCTGAGGGTCTAATCCCTCGCTTATAGAATAGACCAACGCACCAGGTCCAGGGTCCAGATGTAGGTTTAAATCTTCGCCTATTATGCGTATTCCAGCTGTGCGCCTCTTCTGCGTGAGTGTGGCGAATCTTCCCCCGCCGGTTCCCAAAAATATTATTTCGTATTGAGCCATAGATAGGCTTATGTCGGCAAACAATTTTTGCTTTATCCT
>FMSI01001977.1_pt1 | contig 11363 bp, 11 predicted proteins | sample 1504471 | NCBI WGS metagenome assembly FMSI01 (sample SAMEA4475357, study PRJEB15587) | soil metagenome | biome: Soil; feature: Field | place: India | collected 2015-03-11 | depth 0 m
TTTAATAGTAGGGGCTGGTGGAGTTGGGCAAGTTGTTGCTCATAAATGTGCACAGGTTAAAGAGGTTTTTACGGACATAATGCTTGCAAGCAGAACAAAAGAAAAGTGTGATAAAATTGCTAAAAGAATAAAAGAAAAATACAATAGAGATATACAAACTGCCAAAGTAGATGCTGATAATGTTAAAGAAATGGTTGCTCTTATAAAAGAGTTTAAACCAGACATAGTTATAAACGTTGCTTTACCATACCAAGACCTTCCAATAATGGATGCCTGTCTTGAAACAGGAGTTCACTACCTTGATACAGCAAACTATGAACCAAGAGAGGTTGCAAAGTTTGAATACAAATGGCAATGGGCATATCATGACAGATTTAAAGAAGCTGGAATTATGGCATTACTTGGAAGTGGTTTTGACCCCGGTGTTACAAATGTCTTTATTGCTTATATGAAAAAGCACTATTTCTCTAAGATGAAATATGTTGATATAGTTGACTGTAATGCTGGAAATCATGGAAAGGCTTTTGCCACAAATTTTAATCCTGAGATAAATATCAGGGAAATAACACAGAAAGGCAGATATTATGAAAACGGCAAGTGGGTTGAAATAGAACCTCTATCAATCCATAAACCAATTTTTTATCCAGAGGTAGGAGATAGAGAAAGTTATGTCCTTTATCATGAAGAACTTGAATCTTTAGTCAAACATTTTCCAGAAATAGAAAGAATAAGATTCTGGATGACATTTTCTGAAAATTATCTTAATCATTTGCGAGTAATAGTAAATTTAGGACTTCACTCTACAGAACCAATAGACTATAAAGGAATGAAAATTGTTCCAGTGGAATTTTTGAAACATCTTTTACCCGACCCTGCTTCTCTTGGAGAAAACTATACTGGTAAAACATGTATTGGTGTTCAAATAGAGGGACTTGATAAAGATGGCAAGCCTCTTAAAAAATTCATCTATAATGTTTGTGATCACCATGAGAACTATCTTGAAACTGGCGTCCATGCAGTTCCATATACTACTGGAGTACCAGCTATGATTGGAGCATTGCTTATAGTCACAGGGGTATGGAAAGGGGCTGGTGTATTCAATATGGAACAATTTGATCCAGATCCATTTATGGAAAAATTGAATATTTATGGATTACCATGGCACGAAACGACATTTTAAATATAGATATTGAAAAGCTCAAAACTCCATGTTTTTTGATTGACGAGGCAAAACTTAAATACAATCTTTCTATTCTGAAGAAAGTTAAAGAAAGAACAGGTTGTAAGATATTACTTGCTCTTAAGGCTTTTTCAAATTATGCCGTTTTTCCAATAATTAATAAAGAACTCGATGGTGTATGTGCAAGTTCTGTAAATGAAGCAAGACTTGGCAGAGAAAAATTCGGCAAAGAAGTACACGTCTATGGTGCTGCTTACAGTGAAGAGGATTTTTTAAATCTTATAAAATATGCAGATCATATAGATTTTAATTCTTTCTCTCTGTGGAAGAGATTAAAACCTCTTACCAAATATGCAAAAAGGAATATAAAATACGGCTTAAGGGTCAATCCAGAGCATTCAGAGGGAACAGTTGAAATTTATGACCCCTGTGCTCCATATTCAAGGCTTGGTATTGTAAGAGAAGAATTCAATCCTTATGAACTTGATGGTATTTCTTATCTACATTTTCACACTCTTTGTCAGCAGGATGCATTACCACTTTATAGAACAGTGAAGACATTTGAAGAAAAATTTGGCGAATTCATTCCAAAAATGGAGTATATAAACTTTGGTGGCGGACACCACATCACAAGGGAAGGATATGATATTAACTTACTTTGCGAAACAATCAATGAGTTCAAGAAAAAATGGAAGGTAGAAGTCTATCTTGAGCCGGGAGAAGCTGTCGCTCTTAATGCCGGATATTTAGTTTCAACTGTCCTTGATATTATAAAAAATAAAATTAATATAGCCATTCTTGACACTTCAGCAGCAGCTCATATGCCAGACGTTCTTGAAATGCCTTATAGACCTTTTGTAATAGGAAGTGGAATGCCAAATGAAAAAAAATATACCTATAGATTTGGTGGAGTATCCTGTCTTGCAGGAGATATTATTGGAGATTATTCTTTTGACAAACCTCTTGAAGTTGGTGATAGATTAATTTTCACCGATATGGCTATATATTCAATGGTAAAAACAAATACATTCAATGGGATAAATTTGCCATCTATTTATATTATGAATTCAGAAACTGGCAAGTTAAAACTATGGAAAAAATTTGGATATAAAGATTTTTTAAGCAGATTATAAATATGAAAGTCTTATATTATGATTGTTTTGCAGGTATCAGTGGAGATATGCATCTTTCGGCTTTAGTTGATTTATACGGCAGTGATGAAGAAATAAAAGAGCTTATTCACAATATATTTTCTGGTGAAGTAGAAATAGAATTCAAAAACGTTAATAAAAAAGGCATAAATTCAAAAAAACTGATAGTCATAGAAAAAAATAAGCCAAAAGATTACAGACACTTACATGATATAGAAAATTTGATTCAAAGTTCAAATCTATCTGATTTTGTTAAAAAAAAGAGTCTTAAAATTCTTAATACAATAGCAACGGCAGAAGCAAAGGTTCACGATATTCCTATTGAAAGAGTTCACTTTCATGAAATAGGAGCAGTCGATACAATAATTGATGTAGTTGGTGGAGTTTTTCTTATTGAAAGACTCAAAGTTGATAAGATTTTTTCTTCAAATATAGAAGTCGGAAGTGGAACAATAAAAATAGAACATGGAATCTTCCCAGTTCCAGCCCCTGCAACAGCCGAAATTTTAAAAGATATTCCATTAACTCAAAAAGTAAGCGGAGAAGCTACAACTCCAACTGGAGCAGCTATAATAAAAACCTTCGTTGATGAATTCAAATTCCCAGAAAAGTTGAAAATCAACAAAATAGGATATGGAGCTGGTGAAAGAGAAGCTGAAATCCCAAATGTTTTGAGAGTTTTTATTGGTGAGCTTGACGGAGAACTCTCTGAAGAAGAAAGCCTTATAGAAGTTAACATTGATGACACAACACCAGAAAAAATGGAATATATAATGGATAAACTCTTTGAAAATGGAGCTCTCGACGTATTTTTTACTCCAATTATTATGAAAAAAAGTAGACCCGCCTTTTTACTTTCTGTCTTATGCAAAAAAGAAAATGAATTAAAAATTGAAGAAATATTCTTTGAAGAAACCACTACATTTGGCTTAAGAAAAACAAACGTTTTAAAAAAAATGCTCGAACGTAAAATAGAACAAGTGGACACACCGCTTGGAAAAATAAGGGTAAAAAAAGGATATTACAAAGGCAAACTAATAAAACAAAAATTTGAATACGAAGATATAAAAAAGATCAGCAAGGAAAAAGGCCTCTCCTTTGATGAAGTAATAAAAATTTTATCAACTCATTGCAACTAAGATTAAGGTATGGTATAATTTATTCTCTTGAGAGAAGGAGGGAAAAATGCAAAATGAAGTTAAAATTTTTCACGGAATTGTCTTATTTGGAATGAGATTATTAGATAAGTATTTAAAAGAAAAAGTGAAAGAATATAAAGACCTGGCAGAAAATCCGAAAGAAACATTTACAATTTTAAGAAAAGAAAATCTTGCATTAATAGAAAGAGAATCTTACCATATTCATGAAACGGTTAAGGAAATTGAAAAAATAGAACTTTCAAACTACAAAACTCCAGAAGAATACAAAAATTCGCTCCTTGACAGAATAAAAAATTTTTATACAGAACAGGGTTCTCCACCAGCATGTTTTAATATCTTCAAAGAAAAACTTGAATTATGCTGGCAATTCTACAACGAATTTCACAAAGAAGCAATTTAAGAGGCCCTTATGATAGTAACAATTGTAAATGTATGGGTTAAACCAGAATATAGAGAAGAATTCATCAAAGCAACAATAGAAAATCACAAAAATTCTATACTTGAAAAAGGAAACCTTCGCTTCGACTTCTTGCAGGATAAAAACGACCCTCTCAAATTTACACTCTATGAGGCTTATGAATCAGAAGAGGCAGCAAAGGCACATAAAGAAACTTCCCACTACAAAAAATGGAAAGAAACGGTAGAAAATTTTATGGCAAGACCAAGAGAGGGAATAGCACATACAGTCATAGCACCTGAGGATATATCACTATGGAAGTAAATTTTTCTTTTCAAACTAACCCAAAACTTTATTTTGGTGAAGGAAGCCTTTTCAAACTTCCGTTTTTATTAAGAGACTTTGGAACAAACATTCTTTTGATAACAACCAATTCTTTTTTAAATACAGATTTCTATCAAAAACTATATAATGAATTAAAAAAAGAAAAAATTAAAATTTCTGAGTATATCAATACAGGTGAACCATCTGTTGATAACGTCGATATGGTAGTTGAGGAATTTTCAAAAGAAAACATAAATGTGGTTGTCTCTATAGGAGGAGGAAGCCCAATAGATCTCGGCAAAGCTATATCAGCAATGCTCCCAATAAGAGAAAGCATTTTAAACTATCTTGAAGGAGTAGGAAACAAAAAGCACCCTGGCTATAAAGTCCCTTTCATTGCTATCCCTACTACAGCTGGGACTGGAGCAGAAGCTACAAAAAATGCTGTCATTTCTAAAATTGGAACAAATGGATTCAAGAGATCATTAAGGCATGACAATTTTATGCCAGATATTGCTATTGTTGATCCACTACTTATAATGAATTGTCCGCTTTTGATAAGTTATTCTTCTGGAATGGATGCCCTTACTCAACTTGTAGAATCATATCTATCAACTTCTTCCAACATTTATACTGATGCCCTGTGCGAAAAAGCCTTGAATCTATTTGGCAAGTCTTTCATAAAAATTATTGGTGGAAATTCATCAAAAGAAGATTACTATAATATTTCTTTTGCCGCTTATATTTCAGGTATAACACTTACAAATGCAGGGCTTGGAACCGTTCATGGTTTTGCTTCTGTACTCGGCGGTTATTATGAAATTCCTCATGGCATAGTATGTGCAAAACTACTTTTACCAACACTTGAAAAAACAATCTCAAAACTCGAAAAAAATTCAATATATTTTTCAAAATACAAAAAAATTACCGAACTAATTTCATACGAAAACAAAGACTTAATAACATATTTATACGAATTAAAAAATCTTATAAAACTTCCAGATTTAAAAGATTTTGGAATTACAGAAAAAGATTATGAAAAAATTGCAGTAGAAACTTCCTGCAAAAATAGTCCCGTAAAACTTGAAAAAGAAGATCTTATCCAGATTCTTAAAAATGCGGTGTAGCAAATGGAAAATGAAACAAGAAAGATAAAAGTTGAAACAATAGAAAATGAAATTATAAAAAATTTTCTTGCAAAAGAAGGATTTAATTTTAAAGATCATCAATATGCATTTTTCAGAGCAAGCAAAGAAGGATTAACAATAATCTTATACGAAAATCAGACTCTACTTTTTCAGGGTGATTCTTCACTTATAAACAAATATTTTGATAAATTGAGAGAACTTATATCTGCCCCATCAATGAAACCAAAAATTTTAGGCCTTGATGAATCAGGAAAAGGTGATATCTTCGGACCGTTAGTACTTGCAGGAGCAATAATAAAAAATTCAGACAAAATTAACGATTATGAAATAGACGATTCAAAGAATTTTTCCGATGAAAAGATAAATCTTTCTTTTAATAAAATCAAAAACCACATCATCTTCAAAGTAAGAATAATTGAACCAGAGGAATATAATGAATTATATGAAAAACACAAAAATATTAACAAAATAATGACAGAAGAATACAAAAAACTCATTCTTTCTTTTGATAGAAATGATTATGAAAAAATAATTCTTGATAAATATTCTATTTCAATAGAAGACATAAAATATCTCAAAGAAGGCATAGACAAACCCTTTGAAATGTATCACAAAGGCGAAAGATTCAGTTCTGTAGCTATCGCTTCAATAGTCGCAAGATTTCACTTTATAGAATGGTTCAAAAATCAAAATATTAAACTTCCAAAGGGAACAGGAGAAATAGCCACAACGAAGTATAAAGAACTCAAAGATACCCTTCCAGAAAAAGATTTAAGAAAAATAGCAAAAGTCAATTTTAAGATTAAAGTTTAAGAAGCTCAAGAACTTTATATATCACAATAGCAGGCCATACCATGGCTTTAAGAATACCAAGAACTCCACCCCAAAAAGAAACAGCAGTTTTAATAAAATAAACAGCCGCCCCAATAATAGTAAGAAAATAAATAGCCCCTGAGATATTATTCTCTTTCATTTTTTTCTCCTTCAACAATTATAGCCTTTAAAAAATAATATTGCAATTTATTCATACCTCAGTGCTTCTATAGGATTTAACATAGCTGCTTTTCTCGCGGGATAGAAGCCAAAAAACACCCCTACACTTATAGAAAAAATAAAGGCAAGAAGAAAAACAGGAATAGAAAAAACAACCGTCATATCAAAAAAACTTTCAAGTACAAAACTTATTCCGACTCCCAAAGCTATACCAATTATTCCACCAGTAAAACACAAAACTATAGATTCCAGAAGAAACTGCAAAAGTATATCTTTCTCTCTTGCTCCTATAGCTATCCTTATACCTATTTCTCTCGTCCTTTCTGTAACTGAAACAAGCATTATATTCATTATTCCAACACCACCAACAACAAGGGAAATACCTGCAATAGAAGCAAGAAAAATGGTAAGCAACATTGTAGTCTGATTAAATGCCTCAAGCAAATCCGTCTGATTACCAATAGTAAAATCATCTTCAGCATTTGCAGCAAGTTTATGAGATTCTCTTAAAATATTTCTTATCTCTTCTTGAGCGGCATACATTACATCCTTTGAAACTGCACTCGCAAGAATCTGATTAATATATCTCCATCTTGATATTCTTGTTTCAAAAGTTGTATATGGCACTAAAACTTGATCATCCTGATCTCCCATACCACCACTTGCCCCTTTTGAAGTAAGAACACCAAGAATTGTATACCTATTCCCAGAAATTCTTACTTCCTCTCCTACTACATCAGCACTACCAAAAATATTTGTTGCAACTGTTAAACCAAGCACACAAACTCTTGCCTTTGTTCTCACAGCACTTTCACTGAAACCTTCTCCGTGAGAAAACTCCCACCCTCTTATTTTAAAATAGTCTTCCGACACTCCGTAAACAGTAGTATACCAGTTTCCCGCCGAACCAATAATCTGCGTATTAATTCTATAAAGTGGAGAGATAGCATTTACTAAAGTTGCTTCCCTTCTTATCTTTTCAACATCAGCTATTGATAATCTTGAGATACTCCCTCCTCCCATCCTTGCACTACCCTGTCTGAATGTCCCGGGAAAAATCGTTATTAAATTAACACCCATACTTCCTATCTGACTTTCGACCTGTTTCTGAACACCAAGCCCTATAGATAGCATTACAACCACAGATGTAATACCAATTATAATCCCAAGCATTGTTAAAAAACTTCTTGTTTTATTCTTTAAGATTGATCTATATGCATCAAGTAAAGCATAAAAAATCATTACTTCCCTCCAGTGTCTTTCAATATACTTCCGTCCCTCATCTCAATAACCCTTTTTGCATATTCTGCAATATCATGTTCATGTGTTACAAGTATTATTGTTATCCCGTATTTATTCAATTCAGTAAATATATCCATTATTTCTTTACTTCTTTTGCTATCAAGATTGCCTGTAGGTTCATCTGCAAGAATTATTGATGGGTTGTTTACAAGAGCCCTTGCTATAGCCACCCTTTGTTGTTCTCCTCCAGAAAGCTGACTTGGTAAATGGTTTTTTCTCTCTTTTAAACCAACCATCTCAAGTGCATTTAAAACTCTTCTTGAAATTTCACTATCTTTTGGTCTTGGTCTGCTATAAAGTAATGGCAACTTTACATTATCAAAAGCTGTTGTTCTCGAAAGTAAATTGAAAGACTGAAATACAAAACCAAGTTTTTTATTTCTTATCTCTGCAAGCTCATCTTTTGAAAATGTATTTACTTTTTCACCTTCAAGGTAATATTCACCTTCTGTTGGAGTATCAAGAAAACCAAGTATATTCATAAGTGTGCTTTTACCAGACCCTGATGCTCCCATTATTGCTATAAACTCCCCCTTTTTTACTTCGAGATTTATCCCCTTCAAAGCATATACTCTGGCTTCTTCATTCTCTGCATTGTATATCTTTTTTATATTATTAAGCTTTATAACAAGATCTTTCAAACTTTACCTCCTTGGCGGTTGCGGACCAAACATCATAGGATTTGTAGTAGTTTGCTTTTTGTCTTTTGTAATTGAAGCTATTATGACTTCAAGACCTTCAATGTTTTCATCTTTTACAGGTATAATTTCTACATTTTTACCGTCAGAAAGTCCAGTCTTAACAGCAAGAGGTTTTATCTCTTTCGTATTTTTATCATATACCCATAAAACTCTTACATCTTTATCAATTGATTTTCTTTCCTTTCTCCCTTCTTTTGAAGGAACATTATCTGGCTTCTTCTTTGGCAACATATCTTTTGAAGGTTGAAATCTTAAAGCTGTAGACGGAACTTTAAGAACATTCTCCTTACTTTCTATTACTATATCTATAGATGCTGTCATACCAGCTAATAGGTTCTTTTCCTTTTCATCAACCTTTATAACTACTGTGTAGTTTACAATATTCTGGATAGTTTGAGGATTAAGCCTTATCTGACGAACCTTTCCACTGAAAGTTTTATTAGGAAAAGCTCCCACACTGAAACTTACTGGTAGCCCAATCTTAACATTACCAATCTCAGTCTCGTCAACAAGGGCTTCAATTTCAAGCTCATTTAATCCTGAAGCCAAAGTAAAAAGTGGAGTAGTCGTTGTAACATTTGTTCCGCTATCAATAGCCTTATTCACAATAATTCCATCTATTGGAGAAGTTATAAAAGAATATTCATAATTTAACTTTGCATTTTCATACTCAAGGAGAGCTGTTTTATAACTTGCTTCTGCATTTTCATAATTATATCTTGCTGTAGAGAGTTCATTTTCTGATTTGAATCCTGCCTCATAAAGTTTTAATATATCTTTATATTCCTTTGCATAGTTAACCATTGAATTTGAAGATTGTATAATATTCTGTTCTGCCTTTTTCAGGGCAATTTTATAGCTTGCATTGTTTAATGTCGCAAGCAGTTGCCCTTTGCGAACACGAGTGTTAAAATCTACATATACTTTATCCACTATTCCAGCTATGTTGGGATATACAATTACCGATTTGATATACTTTAAAGTGCCTGTTGTAGAAATTGTTTTCGTTATTTCTCCTCTTTCTATTTTTACAGTCTGAAAATTATATTCCTTTTTTTTGAAGAAATTGAAATAGAAAAAAACCAACCCCACTAAGACTATTAAGATTATTATAAACAAAATATTTTTTTTCTTCATTTTTCCTCCAGAAGAATTATAAATTTCTCAAAATTTTTGCAAGCGATAGATAATAGTTATACAAAATAGAATAATAATCATCTCGTGTATTCAAGTATGATAATTCATATTGGGCATATTCAAGATCGTTTATTCTTTTCAATTCCTTAAGTTTTTTAGCATAGTTTAAGTTATCAGTTGCTAATTTGAGTTTTTCTTCTGCTATTTTGAAAGCCTGAGAATAATAATTTAAATCTGAATAATAATTTTCTATTGTGTTAAATAGATCTGATTCGTAGGTTTTCTTTTGCAATTTTATTTTTTCAATATTTTCTTTTGATTGCTTTATAGATATATCAGTTGAAGAATCAGGCAAAATTGAATCTATCGGCAAAGAAAATGACAATCCAACCTGCCAGTTTCTTTGCCAGCTTCTTTTGTTTATTGCAGTATTATCTCTTTCATACCTCCATCGATAATCAAAAGAAGCATAAACTGCTGGCAACCTTGACCATTCAAGAGTATTTTTATTTATCTCTTCTTTTTTGAGATTATAATCATATGTTAAAAATTGTAAATTATTTGATAAAATGATCTTTTTTGCTTCCTCTTTTTCAGGTATATTAGAAATATATTTTGAAATACTATCTATGGTATCAAGAGGAGTTAAATTTGTATTTATCCCCATAATCTTCATTAAATTTTGTTCTTCTTTTTTATATTCATTCAAATATTGAAGGTAATTAAGATATTCATTCTTAAGGTTTATGTTTGTCTGATTAAGCTCAAAAAGCGTTATAAGATTAAGTTTAAATTTTTCTTCACTCTGTCTTAATTGATTTGAAAGAAACTGCAAGTTAAATTTTAAGGTTTCCAATTTTGAATTAATAAGAATTAATTTAAAATATGATTCAAACAAATTTTGCCATATTTCTTTTTGTTTGTCTGTATACTCTTTTTGCTTGAGTTCAAAATCTAATATTGCCAGTTGATAATTGTTAATATTTTTAAATCCCGCAAAAAGTTGCTTATCAACTCCAATTGAAAGAGTATAATTATCAGAAAATTGGTTTGTAATCTCTATAGTTCTATCCCCCTGAATATAAGTGGTAGTATTTTCACCATTTGTAAAAAATTGATAAGTAAAATTACCACCCGCACTTATTGAAGGTAGATATAGATTTGCAAAATTTCCACTTACCTTAAGTTTTGCTATCGTTAGCTCTTTTTCAAGAATTTTTAATTCATTATTGTTTGAAAGAGAAATATTTAATGCTTTTTCAAAATCAAGCTCAAAAGAATAAGTAAAAATAGGTATAAAAATAAGCAAAATGTATTTTTTCAGCATTATTGATCCTTAAAAATTTTTGCATTATTATATAATAAGTCTTAAAAAAAGAAAAAAGTTTCAAATTTATGGTTTAAAAATATTTTTACAACATTTTCATAATAAATTTTTTGATAATATTATACCAATCAACTTTCCTCAATAGCAATATTTAGAATTACAAAATTGACTTTTTAAAAAGCCTCTGTTATTCTTTAATAGGTAAAATTTTTAACAGGAGATTAAAATGCCTCTTTTTGACAAAATTGTTTCTCTCTTCATAGGTACAAAACAGCAAAGAGATTTAAAGAAAATCAAACCTTATGTTGAAAAAATAAATCAAATAGAACCAACTATAAGCAGCTTAAATAACGATGAACTTTCAAGAAAAACTCTTGAATTTAAAGAAAGACTTGCGAAGGGCGAAACCCTCGATGACCTTCTTGTAGAAAGTTTTGCTACTGTTCGTGAGGTTTCAAAGAGAACTCTCGGTATGAGGCATTTTGATGTTCAGCTTATAGGTGGATATGTCCTTCACAAAGGAATGATTGCAGAAATGAAAAC